>Ga0075028_100000441_pt1 | contig 15097 bp, 21 predicted proteins | sample LitLauG_LLR_2014_FD_71390 | JGI IMG/M metagenome (GOLD analysis project Ga0075028, IMG submission 71390) | Freshwater sediment microbial communities from Pennsylvania, USA - Little Laurel Run_MetaG_LLR_2014 | ecosystem: Environmental > Aquatic > Freshwater > Creek > Sediment | place: USA... | reverse complement strand
TCGCCTACGACTTCCAGATTGGACTGGCGCTCCAGCAGTGCCCGCAACCCAGTGCGCATGACAATATGGTCATCGGCCAACAAGATTCGCAACTTCTTCAAGAGGCACCCCAGTCCGGCAATCTCGTGCGCACCCGATTCAGGTCACTCCAACCCAGCAACCAGGAGTCCCCAAAAAAGAGCCCAAATCAGCCCTATCCCTACACTTCCGACTACCATTGTTACCAGGCGATCTCGCATGGCGATTCCTCCTGTCTTGATTTTTCGGATGCGCGAGTCCTCCTGCGATTCCGCTTGCAGGCTCGCACATCTCATAGGCTTCCGGTCCATTCATAGAGGCTGTCCGACTTCGCCTATGTACAAAACGAACTTAAGACATTGTTTCCCTGAGGGACATACCCGCGGGACGGGATTTTGAGTCTCAAATTTAATTACGAGCAGTGCGGAAAAAGAGGTTGATCTCGCCATCAGCGTTTCATCGCAGTTAGATCTTCAGCGACTCGTGGGATTTGGGCCTGTTGTCCTTCGTCGCCGGTCACGGATCCACTTTCCGGATGATCCAACATTGGCAATTAATTCCTTAAGGAGACGTGCGAATTCGCTCGGCAACAGCGCGGCCGCACCCCGACAGTCTTGCCCCAGCAGCACCCGAGGAATCCACCAGCATCCCCCCTCAACAGCGTAGGAGTAGAACAGGCATGTTTGCCGTCCCAGCAGTAGTGTGAACAACTCATGACAGTTTCCTCCAGTTGGCACAAACTTCGTAAGCACGACGTCGAAATTTTCGCAGAGGAGCAAAGCGCAGGCTTCTTCAATCGAACGTGAAATGGCGCACGAGCAACCTAAATTCCTTACATAGCTCACCAGGGGAGATGCGTCTGACACAGTTTCATCCACCAGGAGGATCCGCAAACTTGTAGCTTCCATTTTTTCTCCTTCGTCCATCCTTACTCCATAGTTCAGAACGCCGGTTTATTGCTTATCCCCGGTCCGGCATGATTCACACGGCAATCCCGGCTGCCAGCCCGAGAAAAACCTCTTTTGGCCGCCGAGTTGCCTTTCGCGCCCCATATGAATTTATTCGGTTCGACGCAATCTCACCCTTTGTCCTGGACCTTCGGAAGATCAACCCTGAGAATCCCATCCCTCAGGAATGCGCGGACATTAGAGGCGTCCACATCGGACGGTAAGTCCAAGGTGCGAAAAATTTGGCAGGCGCACCACTCGGAACGGATTATTTTCCCGGCCCCGGCTTGTTGTTCCTCTTCGCGCTTACCGGCAATCGCCAGGCACCGCCGTTCTACTCCGATCTCGATTTCTTTACTCTCAAAGCCGGGCACTTCCGCCCGGACGATATACTCGTCGCTCGCTTCAGTCACCTGCAAAGGAACCGGGTGGAGCAATTCGGATTCGGCCCGAGACCAGTCCTCCAGCTCATGCCCTGAAGTGCCACCATGGCTTTCGAACAGCTCAAATGCTCATCGAGCAATGGCGTCATTGATCTTGTACATTTCGTTGAAGATCTCTCCACTGCTCCGCTTAATCTGATCCGTGTGCTTCATGCGCTGAACGGCTATCCTCGATTCGGTGGTCATTTGCGTTCTCCTCTTCAGAAAAATAAGCAGACATTCCTAAACAGCCTCGAAACAGAAGGGAACGGGAAAGTTCGTCACGCAGAGTAGGCTGACGGGAAGAAGGGGTCTATCCCCTCCAGGGAGTATTCAGGGTACAGAAATGTCAGTAGGCCGATGCAGAGGAAGCCAAACAACGACGTTTGCTGGTTCGCTAGGAAATGATGCCCTTGCGCACGGCGTAAAGCACAACTTCCGCGGAATTATGCAGGTTCAGTTTCTGCAGGATGTGGCTGCGATGCGTCTCCACCGTGTACGTGCTGATGTTCAGATCGGTCGCCACCTCCTTGTTCGCCTTGCCTTCCGCCAGTAGTTGCAGTATCTCCCGCTCTCGGCTGGTCAGCAGGTCATAACTGTCTACGGCCCCTTTTTGCTTCAGCACCCGGACGTAGTCCTCCGCCAGGATTCGGCTCACCTTCGGACTGAAAAAAGATTTGCCCTGGCTTACCGCCTGAATCGCCCCAAGCAGATCTGCCGCCGCCGAATCCTTCAGCAAGTACCCCCGCGCACCCGCGCTCAACGCCCGCATCACATACGATTCATCGGCGTGCATGCTCAGGATTACCACTGCCGTAGTGGGGCGCTCGGTGACGATGGTTCGGGTTGCCTCGATGCCGTTCAGCACCGGCATCCCAACGTCCATGACCACCACATCGGGTCGGAGCGTAGCCGCCAGTTCCACGGTTTCGCGGCCGTTTTCGCTCTCGCCTACGACTTCCAGATTGGACTGGCGCTCCAGCAGTGCCCGCAACCCAGTGCGCATGACAATATGGTCATCGGCCAACAAGATTCGCAACTTCTTCATATCCTCAGCTCTCCTGACCCGGCGACGCGCTCGGCAGCGGCAGATCGATTCGCAGGCGTGTGCCGCGCGCCGGATCTGAGTCGACAGTTAAGACGCCGCCCAACTGACTCACTCGCTCGTTCATGCCAATTAATCCCAAACCACGCACACGGGCTGCATCAAATCCCTTCCCATCGTCTTCGATACTGACTTGAAGGAAATTCGGCCCCTGGCGCACTACGACCCGTATCTGCTTGGCATGGGCGTGTTTTGAGCAATTATTCAAAGCTTCTTGAACGATTCTGTAAACACAGATCTTGTGTTCCTCGGGCAGGTTGTCCGAGACATTTTCCTCTACCGTATCGACCATGATGCCAGTGCGCTTGGACACTTCGCGGCCCTGCCAGTCAAGAGCCGCCACCAGACCCAGGTCATCCAACATCGAAGGTCGCAGCAACAAGGCCATATTACGGACCTCATTGACGCAGTTTTCCGCGAGCGCCTTAATTTTCTGAAGCCCTTGACGGAACACGCTTTCCCCACCGGACATTTCCGTCAGGTTCTCCACATCGACCAGCAGGGCGGTTAGCGATTGACCCACTTCATCATGCAGTTCCCGCGATATGGCCCGCCGCTCCCGTTCCTCGGCCTCCACCAGACGTTTCGATAGTTCTTTCAATTCCCGCTGCGAACGCAGGCTCTCCTGATATTTCTTTTCGACTCTCTCCTCGAGTCGCCCGGCATAGGCAATCGTGGCGCCCGCCAGGATCAATCCAAAGCCGAAAGCGACGGTGGCTACCATCAGCAATCGCCTTCGGAACTGCGCGAATACTTCGGCAGTCCTTCGTTCGGTTTCTTTCAACTCATAGTCATTCACCGCGCTAAGTTCCTTTGCAATTGCCAGGGTCTCGACATGTTGTGACAACACGTCCCTTCGTAGCGCGGATTTGTCCAATTCCTGCTTCGCCGCTGCGGTCAGTTCGGAAATCGGCGCAATAGTTGACCAGTAATGCTCCAGTTCGATGGAGAGACGTTGAAATGGTTCCTTCTTTCCCGCAGGGAGAGACTGAATACATGCGTTCAGCGCTGCCATGGTTTCACTTTCAACGGATTGAAGCTCGGTACGCAGCCTTTCCTGCGCCTGGGGGTCTGACCCAATCAGGATATAGTCGCGCACTATGTTGCCCGTCTCATACAGGCTGGCGCGCACCTGTCCTAGTGTGCGTTCGCGATTGAGGAAATCGAGTCGAATCTGTGCGTTGTCGGACTCGAATGCTCCCAACGTGTGCAGCGAGTCAACGCAGATGGTCGCCATCAAAATCAGAAGCGCTCCGAAACCTGCGAACAACGCCGTGCGAGATCCCGACCACCTCAGGCTGTGCGTGGCAGAGGATGCCGGCAGATCGGGCTTTTGGTCGTTCATTGGCTCGCCATCCCGTCGGTAGTTTACTCAGTGTTGCCAATACGGCAAAGCTTCTTCGGGCGTTTGCTCGCAGGCGGATTTCCTGTGTAGGATTTGCTCACCGGCACAATCAATTTCAGACGTTCGGCGCTGAGCCACTGGCAGTCTCGGGACCGCGCGCCTCAAATTTAGCGATAAGGAAATCGGCGAATCGTTTTTTTTTGCGGCAATCCGGTCCCCTCTATCAATGATGGCCACAGTTCACAATTCTCGTTGTAAGTTCAGTCCTTGGCTGGCTACGCGAATCGATGGGGAGAACCGCGACGTTTCCTTTCTTGAAGAGAAGCAGGTCTAACCGTTCTCTCCAGGCCCAGGAAACGTCCGATTCCCCCACCGACCCGATAGATCACTCCACAACGTCAGTCGCCCTCCAGTTCCAACTCGTTTTGCAGCCGTTGGAACTTTTGTTGTGCCTCCTCATAGTCAAGGAACTTGTCCACGGCCTGCTTCATATCTTCTGAGCGATCCGCAATGGTCGCCACGTGGTCTCGATACTCCGTTACGAAGAGACGATTCTGATTCTCACGAAGATGGACGATGGCCGCCTGCGTGCTCTCTGCGATCTGCGCCGCATGAGCCGTCACGTCGGTAATGGCCAGTTGCTGCCAGGGAAGAACGTCGTAACGCATCTTTTGCAGCTCGGTCGTCCGCTCCCCGACCGCGTTAATGTGGCCCTTAACTTTGTTGAGGTAATGAGCATGGCTCTGCCAGCTGAATTGGGGGTTCCTGGAAATTGTCCCCAGCGTCTCCGCATGAAACAGGAGGCCGGCCCCCTCTGTCTGGATCTCGGCCAAAAGCTCCGAGGCCCGAGTTGAAAGATGCCTGCTCGCGCGGTCTTCCCCAGATGTGAAAGTTGGTGCGGAAGGAGTAGTGAAGGCTGATTGGCTGTTGCTGTCCCCGTGGACGGCCACTTCACCTGTTTCAAGCGCCTGGCCCGCCTGAGCCACTACAACGGCAGCAGTGTTATCGTGAGACGCGGATTCAAGAGTTTCGTTTAGCGGCACGAAAGATTCCGTAACTTTGTGATGGTCCACCGCCACGGTTGACCGTGCTTTCTGCGGGCCGCCCGGAGCCTTCTGTTTGTGAGTTGTGGCTGCTGTCCCTCGCAGTGGCAACTGGCCTTCGTTCACCTCCGCCACGGGGAAAGCATGTGAATATTCGTTGATTCCTGTGCCATAGGATGGGTTGGCGGCCTCTTGCGATGCCGGCGGAGCCATCTCGAATGCGGGAGTCGGATTCGCCCCCCGCACCATGAATATCCACAGAAGGGCCATAGCCGCAACGGGTGCGGCAACCGCGAGAGCTGCGATCGTCTTTTTCACGTTAGGTTGCATTTTCGATTCCTCCATTTCGCTATTTTCTGACGTGCGGCCTGGCCCTCGAAATTTCTGAATCTGCCTGCCGGTCCGCCCGTCGGTGTTGTTCTAACTTTCAGCGGTGAGCTTAGAAGGAAAAGTTGTGAGCGGCTATCCCGCCGTGAGGGTATTGAGGCGTACGATTTTAGTTATCCAGGTCGTCCAATCAAAAGCGCAGCATCGGTCTGAGTGCTTCAGCCGAAGGAGGTCGGGGTTGGGCCGGAGTCAAAGGGAGCACAGAGGATCATAGGGACGGAATCAGGGGCTAGGTTGTGTCTACGAATTCCAGAACGACCCGCGCGACGACGAGTGCAGTTCGGTCTGGCAAGCAAACCAGCTGCTTAACTACCAACTCGCGTGGCTGGCGATTCACGCTGAGATTGCGGCTGCGGATCCGCGTACGATGAGGGCGGGCAAACACCTTGGAAGACGCAACCCGCTGACTGAACTCGAACCAAACAGGAAGGAGCAAGCGGGCCGCGGAGATTGACGGACACACTCGACAATCGTTCGATCTTCCGGGGAATATTGTTCCTACGTAGTGGGTGAGATGTTGTTCAGAGACAAGACACGGACCTCGCCGAGTTTCCGGCGAGGTCCGGCTTTGTTTTAGTCACTTACTTCGGAAGCGACCATCAGTTCGTTCTTCACACTGAAAACACCTGGTACCGAGCTTGCCTGGGCGTAAGCGATTTGCCGGTCGAACTTGTCCAGGACGACTCCGGCGAGTTCTACGTGTCCGTTCTCGACGACTATTCGGATGGGAGCTTGCGGATCGATTGCGTACTTCTGCAAGCTGGGCTGGCCGTAGATCGCACGCGCCAACCGCACACGCAGCTCGTCATCAACTTGCGAGGCCGGCGCAACTTCAATCTCGTCAACGACGTCTTTTACACCCGGAGTCGTTTCCACAATCGCGAGAGCGGAACTGCGATCCGGGTAGTCTCGCACCTTGCCGCCGACGGTAACCGCGCCGTTCTCGACGCGCACACTCAAGTTGTTGAATACGATGCCGTAGCCCACACGGTCATAACGCAGCTTGTTCGCCAGTGTTTCCCACAGTTGCGTGTCGGAAACTTGTGTGCCCGCAATCAAAATATGATTTCTGACGCCGTCCACGTCCTTGACCTTGCGGACTCGCTTCTCCGCGTTTTCCTTGTCCACGAACAGCTCAACTTGTCCCGAGAGTGTGACGATCCCGTCTTCCACACTTGCCAACACTCCGCGAAACTTTTCTTTCTCTTGCAGCTTAACGGTTGCCATTTTCTGGACTTGTTGGTCCTGGGCGGACTGTTTTTGTTGGTTTCCAGCCTGCCCCACCGCGGGAAGCGCCAGGGCTGCCAAAATCAGTGCAATTACCAGGATTTTCCGTATCATTTTTCTCCCCCTTTCATATTGAAAGTCGACCGACGTGAATTTGGAATTGCCGAGTCGCTGTTCTCCGACTTGCGGGCCGGCCCCCGATCTCCTTTTCTCTGCCCACCGGCCCGCATGCCAGTGTCATTTCAGCTTTCGATTGCGATCATAGAAGGGCAACGAACGGACGACCATCCCGACGGGAGGGTATTTACGCGCCCAATTACAGCTAGCGGAGGGAGAAAGTGTTTAACCTGCTCCCCTAACGCCGCACAAAACTGAGTATGGTTTCGCACTTCGGAAAGAGGGAGAGGCATGTCCAGAGCGAGGTACACGGAGGCGGAGACTATTGCAGTGCTGGAGCGGGTGGAGGCGGAGCGGAAGGCGGAAGATGTGCGTGGGAAGCGGGGGTGTCCATTAGCTCTTTAATTTTGGCGACTATCCGCCGTTGCTCGGCAAGGTGGTGGCAGGGGAATGGGAAGTAAATCGATCACATCGCTTGCGACTGAATGGCGGAGGATGCAGTCGCGTACGAACTTTTCTCCGCTCCAATTCCCTGCTAACAGGGAAAAATACAGGGAATTCCGCGTAGTTCCGAAGCTGGCGCTCAGCTAAGTTGGCCTCAGCGAGCGACATAGAGAGTTTCACTGAGCTTTTGGTCAAAACTGAACAGGGAATTACGAAGATCCTATCAGGGATTACTAACTCATTGATCTGGCATCCTGCCGGAATTCTGAGTAGTTAAGGAAAAACCTCCCGGGTATCTTGAGTCGTTCACGAACCAAGGCGCGAACAGGCAGCCATGAGGCGCCCGCTCGGTCGCTAGTTTCCTTTCAAACAACGTCTTAGGATCCCGGGCGTGCCGGCTCGTCTCACTCACGCGATAGGCGGAAGTTGTAACGCAGCAGAAGAGTATGGCGCGGAGGAGTAACTCGGCATGTTGGGAGAAAACGAACAGCTTCGACATGTACTACTTCTTCAGGGCGGCATACTCGCTTCGATTGGCGTCGGAACCTGACGTTGGGCCCTCGGGACGTCGCAAGACTGCGGGGAATGGAATCATCTTATCCCGAGGCAATCACCTCCGAAGTGACCATCCTCGCAATTAGTTCCGAGCGGATGGGTAGTTGCCAATGCGCCATGATCCTCAAGGCTCGTAAATACACCCTTAATTAGCGCCGGTAAAGCTGACCCGTGTCGTTCGGGTGAGCTAGTTCTCGGCTGGGCGTTGCGCGCACCGCGTGATGGGAACTATGTGAGCCGAGCCGATGACGATCCTAATGTGCACCAATTAGCTCTAACATTCACGCGGCCAATGATCTCTCGCGTCCAGAGGTCGGTTGCGAAGCACTCATTGAATGTTTGATTGCCTAATGCCTTCAGCAGGTCTATAGCTCGCTGCTTGTTACGGACGCACAGACGCCACTTCACGGAGCGGTCGAGAAGAATTTCGAAGACATCATATTGGGTGGCCATGGTGTCCTCCTGCTACCAAGGGCTGGAAGGGTACAAGATATATAAGAAATCGCTGAAGCTGTCTGTTCACTTTTGCTCACGTTGGCCCCGCAAATCCCAGATCGTGTTACGGCATCAGTAAAGCACTGTATGGTAGCGAACGATTTATCTTGACTCCAAAAAATCGACGGGAGGACACTGACTACGTTCACATCTCTCGCTCAACACCCGACCGTGGCCGCGAACACCAAAGGCAACGTTAAAGCCGACAAAACGAACGATTCAAGCGGGCACCTTTCCCGGGGTGCCCGCTTTCATTTTGGAGTGAGCGATGAACAAAAGAACTGTGTTGCCGTTTGTGGCGTGGTCAGAATCCATGACGAAAAGCGAACAAATAGAGCACGGGGTAAAATTGCTGAACTACGGCTTCTTTCAGAAGATGAGCCAACTTTTAATTGCGCCCCATGGAGAAATTGAAGGATGGGTGGATTTTGGAATTTGCCAAGTCAATTGGGAAAGCTGACGGTCTACGGTCGCGGAACAGGAAAGTCTGGCTGAGATGCACTTTCACTTCATCAAGTCCAACACCACAAATTAACACTTGCGATGGGTATTTTGCCGATTAATCTGGCTTCGTACCGACATTGATTTGGATTTTTTGGATTGTTGGTTGGATTTTGCAGTCTCAGCTGGGCTCCGATATGGTCTCTAATCAATCGGTTCACAAGAAAGGCCGCCGCCCTCTTTGTGGATTCCTCTGCTGTGGGGTGGATCCAGACTTGAACTCCTGTTACTCCGCTTATCAACATAGTTGCGCTTTCAGGTTTGACAAACCGCCAGCTCGCTTTATTCAGTGTCTCATAAAGTCTCTCGGACAGAGCGAGTGGCTCCCGCATGTCCGGATAGGTTGTAATCACGAATTGTTGTCCCGACAAAGGTTTTAGTAAACTTATCAGATCTGAAGCGTCGGCATCCGATAAGAGACGATCGGCAAACCGAGCCTCAATCTTGACCCGCGCTAGATGATCGTCTTCGGCCTTCCGACTTGCATCTGCTGCGGCTTGGTTTGCTTGGGCGACCTTTAGTTGCAGTAGGCTGTTGTCATCGCGGAGCCGCGCTATCTCAATCTCCTCTTTCAAGATCGCCTCCGTGGACAGTTCATCGTTTCTTTCGCTGTACGGATAAGCTCCGATGTCAAGGAGTACAGCAACGGCAAAGGCGATGAGAGCGATCCGTGAATACAGCTTCTCTCGTCTGGTAGTGAAGTGCGCGATACATTCGAAGATCACGAGAGCAGCGAAGAAAAGAAGCGCCCCGCCCTCAAGGATGTCGTGTATCTGCTTAACTTCTGTCGGAGAGTTCCATCCCGGCAATGACATAAATCGCCTCTAGCTGCCTAACAATCCTCAGTGCCATCTTAGAAAGCCACCCATGTCATTCGCGATGTAGTCCGGACAGATGGGAAGTACACCTTGGAAAGGAACGGACGGCAGGCAAAATAAGTAAGATTTTAGAGCACTCCCAACTGATCTTCAGAAATCAAACCTTCGGTCAAACCTTTCATTAACGCGTACGGCTGCATCATGGGTTCAACGAAACTATACTGAAATCTGAGCATTTGTCCTTCCTTCTTTAGAATCGGTCCGCGCGACTCCTGCGAAAATTGATTCAAATGCCGGATGTATGCCTGAATGTTGTATTGCTTCTTAGTGATGGCTCTCAAGGGCTCCCGAACATCCTTCGCACTAAAGAAACCTTTTTCATCGGTAGCCAGGGCGCACGCCAATAAGACCTCCGCAAAAATATTGGCTTTCGAACTGTACGTCGCTTTTGTGTAGATTTTTCCGAGTGTTTGCGACTTCTCTTCGACTGCTACCCTAAGGGCGGCCTCGTAGTCACTTCTCTGAATAAGATCTCGGTTGTTTTTTACCGCTTCGAGAGCCGATTGCTTGGTAAGAAGATGAGTATAATGCGGTAGACCCTTTGAGATTTTGGCTATTCTTCCTTGCAAGTCCGCTTCAGCTGCGAAAGTTGCGAAATGAGCACAGTACTCTCCGGAAAAGCGGAGATAGCCTGGAATTACGGTAAAGGTGGCGGACGAGGTTGACCTAGACGGCGCTCAGCGTGGTGGGAAGTCTCGTTTTTTAAACGATTAGGATCGCAAGGCAATCCTATCTAGGCTGCTCTCGCGACTCACGCTTCGAATTCGTCAGCGAGGCAGCGCGCTTCCCGACTTTCTTGAGCGTCACTTCAAGACCACGAAGCTCCTCTGGGCTCAGGTCCGAGAACACTCTTTTCATCTGCCCGGAATGTTTTCGAAATGCGGAATCAATCAGCTCCTTGCCGGGTGGGGTAAGGGAAACGATTCGAACGCGCCGGTCTTCGGCGCTCTCGGCCCGGCTGACCAGGCCCTTCGCGACTAGGCGATCGACCGCAATACTGATCGATCCGGGCGTCAGATCTACCATCGGGCCTATCGTATTGACGGGCATAGGTCCTTTGTGCAGAAGGACTTCCAGCACCGCGAAATCCGAGAGGCCGAGTCCGGCTTCGTCAATGCCGGCGGCTGCATACCTTGTCAGGGCGCGCATCGCCTTCATCATTACCAGCCAGGCGTGGTCGGTTCCTTGCAGTCCTGGGGTCATAAAAAACCTGAATCTTCCGGAAGTGTATCCCATCCTATGTATTGGCGTCAATATAATTGACGTCATACTTTATGGTCGTCGACCAACGGAGAACTTCTATGAGAATCGTTTCCACAATCGCACGGTACCTGGCAGGCGTGATCTTCCTTGTTTTTGGCCTGAACGGCTTCCTGAACTTCATCCCCGTGCCCCCGCCTGCGGGCATCGCGGGACAGTTCTTCGGTGTCCTTTACGCGTCGCACTACCTGTGGGTCATCTTCGGGTTTCAGCTCATCGCGGCTGTTCTACTTTTGGTTAACCGTTACGTGCCGTTGGCAGTGGCCATTCTGGCGCCGGTGCTCGTCAACATTCTAACGTTCCACGCTTTGATGGCCCCGAGCGGACTTCCTCTGGCGCTTGTAGTGGCAGCTCTGTGGGCGCTGATCTTCGTCGATGTGCGATCGGCCTTTACCGGGTTGTTCCAATCGCGGCTGCAGCCACGTACCTGAGGGCGTCAAGCAAAGCAAGGGCAGAGCTTGAGGACGACTACAGCGACCGGACATACACCCCTATATGAGGAGGTTTTGGCCATGACGAGCGATCGAACGATTCTCATCACCGGAGTAACAGGCAATCAGGGCGGCGCGGTCGCACAAGCCCTGCGGGGCGCCGGGTTCCCGCTGCGCGGCCTGACGCGCAATACGAATAGAGAACGGGCGGCGGCGCTGGCCCGCCACGGCGTCCAAGTCCTCGCGGGCGATCTCGACGACGAGGCGACGCTGCGCGGTGCGTTGGCAGGGGTATGGGGCGTCTTCAGCTTGCAGAACTCGTTGGAGGCGGGCGTCGAGCGGGAAGAAGCGCAGGGCAAGCGTCTTGCGACACTGGCGCGCGAGGCCGGCGTCGAACACTTCGTTTACACATCCGTGGGATCAGCGAACAAGCGGACGGGCATCCCGCACTTCGACAACAAGTGGCGCATCGAGGAAACCGTGCGCGGCCTCCGCTTCCCGTCGCACGTGATTCTCCGGCCGGTGTTCTTCATGGAGAATCTGCTAGCACCGTTCAGTCTCCACGGCTCTACGCTGGCCTCGGCACTGGGGCCAAGCACGAAGCTACAGATGATCGCGGTGGACGACATCGGCTGGTTCGGCGCACGTGCTTTCACCGAAGCCGCCGCCTTGAACCGCCGCGAGATTGATCTCGCCGGTGATGCACGAACGATGCCAGAGGCCGCGGAGATTCTGACGAAGGCGCTGGGTCGGCCAATTACTTTCGCTCAGACGCCGATCGAACAGGTCCGCCAATACAGCAAGGAAACAGCCTCGATGCTGGAGTGGTTCGAACGCGTCGGCTACAGCTCCGATATCGCTGGCTTGGAACGCGAGTTCGGCCGCGCACTCACGAAACTACCCGACTGGGCACGCCGCCACGCGCCACGAAATGAGCAGACTCAAGGAGAACACGCATGAAAGCAATTCAATTGATGGGATACGGTGGGCAGTTGGCGTTCGACGATGTACCGACGCCGACAATCGCACGCGACGAGGTCCTGGTGAAGATCAAGAGTACCGCCGTCAATCATCTGGATCTTGTTAAAGCCTCCGGAACGGTGAGACAGATACTCCCGATCGATCTCCCGTGGATACCTGGTCATGAGTTTTCAGGGGTCGTCGAACAAATCGGCTGCGACGTTTCGGCCTATGCGCTCGGTGACACTGTGTTCGGTGTCAGCGGAATGGGCGGCGCCTACGCGGAGTTTCTGGCCGTCAAGCCGGCGGTCATCGCAAGAAGACCGTCGAACCTCTCCTTTGAGGATGCGGCATCCGTGCCAGTGGCCTCCCAAACTGCGTGGCAAGGAATCTTCACCCACGGTCACCTGGAAAAGGAGAAAACGATCCTGATTCATGGTGGTGCCGGCGCTGTGGGCGCCTACGCGGTGCAACTGGCATGGCATGCTGGTGCCACCGTCATTACAACGGCGAGTGGCGACGATGAGGCGTACCTCAACTCCATCGGGGCCAGCCGGGTTATCGATTATCGAACGGCGCAGTTCGAGAATGTCTTGCGAGAGAAGGTCGATGTGGTCTTCGACTTGGTCGGTGGCGAAATACAGAAGCGGTCGTTCCTCGTCTTGAAGGAAGGCGGCTATCTCGTCGCTGCCACCCAGCCAGTATCGCAGGAGGAGACCGCGAGGCACCATGTGTCGGGCGCGATGATGAGGCTCGCGCCGTCCGCGGACGTGCTCGGAAGAATCGCCCGGCTGTTGGAAGCCGGGACGTTACGTCCAGACGTCGCGAGCGTGTACCCGCTCCAGGATGTGGCCCAGGCCTGGAAGGACATCGCCAGGAACCTGCCAGGGGTTCATGGCACGTCGCCCAGTGGATCGGGAGCGGAAAAACGCAGATCACACGGCAAGATCGTGCTTCGTGTGGCCTAGACACCCGGTCACCTTTTGGTTCGTTGCAAAGTCACGAAGGTGAAGGCCGACCTTGGTGTCAGCGAGGTCGAGAAGCAAGTCGCTAGAGTCAGGGAGGATGCATGAGGTCACGCAGGCTATCGGGCAAGGTATGCGTGATCACAGGGTCGGGCGGCAGTGTGGGCCGCGCGGCCGCGTTGGCATTCGCTCGAGAGGGTGCGTCCGTCATCGGCTGCGACGTGAACGTGGCCGCAGCTGAAGCTACGATTGAAATGGTTCGCGCCAAGGGCGGAACCATGATCTCCCTTCAGCCTTGCCATCTGACTGAGCCTTCCGAGTGTCAAGCGCTCGTCGATCTCGCCGTGCGCGAGTACGGGCGGATCGACGTGCTTTTCAACAACGCCGCGATGGCCTACTTCAACTGGCTTGAAGACATTACTGACGAGGAGTGGAGCCGCGATCTGCGGGAAGAAATAGACCTGGTTTTCTTTCTTACCCGCGCGGCGTGGCCGTATCTGAAGGCCAGCCGGGGCGTCGTCGTGAACACGGCGTCGCTGAACGGCCTCATGAGCTTCAAGACGCTGGGCTCACTGGCGCATACGACCGCCAAGGCGGGGATCATCGGGATGACGCGGCAGCTTGCGATGGAGGGGCGAGAACACGGTATCCGCGCGAATTCCATTTCTCCTGGCTTGATTGAAACAAATCAAACGCGAGAGCAGCTGAAAGATCCCGAGTGGGCGAGCGCGATGCTCAGCAAGACGCTGCTCGGACGCTTGGGCCGGCCCGAGGAAGTGGCGAACGTCGCTTTGTTCCTGGCCTCGAATGAAAGTTCATACATCACCGGAGTCGATATCGTCGTGGACGGAGGAATGAAGGTTTGGTGATCTGCGGCAGGGTCGACGAGATCTCGGCGTGTCCGATCACTTGATCCTAACCCGCGAGATGAAGGGGATCTCTCGAGGGGAGCAAAGCCGCAGCAGTTTTTTGAAGGCACCTGTAGCAGTAGGCTTTTTCAAAACGACTGACGGGAGGATGCTGTATGGCTCAATTAATCGATGACTTGGCGTTGAACACACTTTTTCGGGAAGCGCGCACGTACACGAAATGGCAGCCTCGGGCGGTTACCGACGAGACGCTGCGGGATCTCTATGAACTACTCAAGTGGGCGCCGACCAGCGCGAACAGCGCTCCGGCGCGGTTTGCGTTCCTTCGTTCGAAGGAGGCCAAGGAGCGGCTCCGACCGGCGCTGGCCCCGGCCAACATCGAGAAGACGATGACGGCTCCTGTCACAGTGATCGTGTCGTACGACACGAAGTTCTACGACCAGCTGCCCAAGCTCTTTCCTCATAAGCCGGCTGTGACGCAATTGTTCGCAAATAATCCCCAGTTGGTAGAGGTGACCGCCCAGCGAAATTCCAGCTTGCAGGGTGCGTATCTGATCCTTGCCGCGCGGGCTCTCGGTTTGGATTGCGGGCCGATCTCTGGTTTCGACAACGCTAAGGTGGACGAGGAATTCTTTGCTACTGGAAAGCCCTGTTTCGGCTGCGAAGAGGAGTTCTTTCCCGAAGGCCACGTCAAATCGAATTTCATCTGCAATCTTGGATACGGGGAACCAAGTTCGCTATTCCCGAGGCTTCCACGATTACCGTTCCAGGAGGCGTGCTCACTCTTATAGTTGGGTCGCCGAAACGGCTGCGGCAAGCTAGCGCCCAAAGTCGTTAATGGCGTTTTCAGAAGTCCGTCGACAAGTATCGGTACGAGCCAGCGGACCGGTCAGTGATGACGTCTGTTGGCAACGACCGCGGTCCCGATTAGAAGAATGCAAGGTTTCGCGTCTCGGGCCGCGTTATCCGCACAAGGAGAATCACGCTGGCGAAGAAACGAGAAGAGCGAGAGTGCAAAGCTGTTGTACTGGAGCGGGACGCTGCCGGGAGGATCAACATCGGAGCGGAAGAAATCTAAGTCGTTGTGCCCTCGGACCGTGACGACGAGTCTGTGCGCATGCTCAGCAG
>Ga0075028_100000438_pt1 | contig 15142 bp, 6 predicted proteins | sample LitLauG_LLR_2014_FD_71390 | JGI IMG/M metagenome (GOLD analysis project Ga0075028, IMG submission 71390) | Freshwater sediment microbial communities from Pennsylvania, USA - Little Laurel Run_MetaG_LLR_2014 | ecosystem: Environmental > Aquatic > Freshwater > Creek > Sediment | place: USA... | reverse complement strand
CGAAGCAATATTCGGAGAAAAACTTTGCGAAGTAACGCTGCTGTCCTTATCTCCCGGCGAAGTCGCAAACGCCTTGACAGTCAAGTTCGAAGCCACCAAGAACGGCCCCTGATACTTCTGCGATGCCGCAGTCGGGGCGCTGCCATCCACGGTGTAATAAATCGTGGCGCTCGAGGTCGTCGACGCCAGGCTGACAATCGCAGCCCCAGCCTGCGCCGCAGCGGTCGTCACGGCCGGAGCCGCAGTAGTCGGCGTAGGTGTCCCAACGCTTGCCGACCCCGACCCGCATCCCACCAACAGGACGCAAGCCAACAGGATCCCCGTAACCCCCGCCGATCTCAACTCCACCGATCGCATCCGCATAGCGCCCTCCGAACCAATAGAACTTAACGCTCCATTCTCCCCCACCAACTCGAGTTTGTCACCCAAGCGCCGCAAAATGTAAGGCCCCTCTCCGTCGCCTCTCGCTATTTCAATACTTTGCCATTCCGACTCTGGAGACGCGAAGGGGAGGAACCCCGCCCTTCCCGAACCCCGGAAAAAGTTGCCAAATTCGCTGCATGCAGACTGCCTGGTTTCATGCAGACTGCATGATAAAAAAGTACGAATATGTATGTACAAAAAAATACATCGATTATCGTTCTACGTTCAGAAGTTCTCAGTGCTCCATCAAACGCACCCAATTCGCGTATCGCCCGAGCGCGGCATCATTCCGCGGATTTTGCGTTGGCACGCGCTCGGCTCCCGAGTCAAAGCCGAATTTCTCGTTAGCCACGTAGTCCGCTGACCCAGTCAACGTAAAGAATTCGGCTTTTCCCGTCCGATAGGTCTCTTTGAGAAGTCCGAGAAGCGGAGCTGCGCAAATCGGATCCTGTCGCGAGGCGAAATTTTCTGTCGCTGCCAAACGAACGTCGAAATCCGGGTCCTGCATCAGCTTGGCAAATGTGGGTTTGAGAAGCGTGAAATCTGAGCGCCGTTTTTCAAATCCCAGCTGAAGGCTCCACGCCCGCATTTTCGGGTCGCGATCCGCAGCCATCGCGAGAATGTACCGGGCGGCAATGGGTTCTTTGTTATCCGCCAAAGCAAAAAGCGCATTCCGGCGAAGGGTAGCGTCCTTCGAATCAAGGTCGGCGAGTAATTCCTTCGGTGCTGGGGCGAAATGCAACAGTGCTCTCAGCGCCCGGGCATACCGTTCCGGCTGCTTCTGGAAGCGGGGAACTAGCAGGGGAACAAGGCCCAGAGCCCTGCCGCTGGGTACGCCTGTTCCAGAAACTGGATACGTGAAACGCAAAGAATACGATTGCAGGCTCTGGAGAGCTTCATCGGCACAGGGGCTATCGGAGAATGAGATTCGCTTTAAGTCGTCAAACAAATCGGGAAAAGCAGACTCTTGCACGCGCCCGGCCACATAGATCCCGCGGGAAATAGCCTCGAGATCCGCGCTTCGCAAGTCCTGCAAAATCAAGGGCTGCGTCTGCTTCGGATAACCAACGAACAGCGCGAGGGCGATGCCTTGAGCATACATGTTCGGATATCCTGCTACTCCCCCGTTTACCCGTGGCGCTGGGGGCTTGCTCTTGTGATATTCGTCGAGCCGAATGGGATATATCATCCAGTTGTCGAGCGCGTACCAGCGTTTGTGAAGGTCGGAGAAAATGTCGCGATAAACGTGGGGAATCTGGGCCGCCCGCTGACGGTCCGGCATCCGGGCGATATGGTCTACCTCGATCCAGAAATCGTATTCCCTGCTTGCGACCTGACGATCTTCGAAGTCCGAAAGCGTAGGAGACGGACACTTTTGCGCGGCGGCCGCGGCCGACGCGAACAGAAGCAACGCGAACAATAACGAAGCAAACGCCCAACGCCTAAGGCCTACCGCGAGCCTTGCTGATCGAACCGCAAAATGCGCCATCCTGATGGGCCTCAACCTACAGTTCCAGAATTCCAACCCGCCGTCAACTACCAAGCACCAACAGCGCCAGCACTAGCGCTTTCGGGTGGAGCAGCGCTTCAGCGCTGCATTAACGCGGCTGGAAAAGAGCGACTTTAGTCGCTGAGGTAAGCGTCCATGTAAGCGCATGCTTTCAGTTCGCGGCCAAGAGAAACGAGCGTAAACTGGCGGAAGCCGGAGGCGTCCCCATGAAAATGCGCTATTTACTGCCGTTCGCAATGGTCTTATGCGGGGTTGCCGCACCCGCCCAAGATTGGCAGCACTTCAAGCCGGAAGGTTCTTATTCGTTTGCAGAAGTGAAAGCGTCGGTCCGCAGCGTGACAACCACGCACTTTTACACCGGCTGGGACGAAAAGGAATTCAACCGATCAGGAGACCTGGTGTCGGTAGCCATTCTCCAAAGCCTCTCGGGCCAGGAAATGGCCTCACCCGAAACGCTCGACGAAGTGCTGTCCATGCTTCGAGCCGCATTTGCTTGCGTCTCTCGTTGTGTCGCTGTTCCCAGCGACCGGCAACCGAGAGTTACATCACTGCTACTGGAACACCTGCGCCGCAACGCCCCGAAAAAAATGCAAGCCAAAATCGACGAAGCAAGAACATACGTTACCCAGCAAGCAGCGAACGTGGAATAGCTCATTAGGAGTCGCACGTGGCAACCGCGCGTTGAGTTCAGCGTCCGCACCCCTCATCTGTCATCCCGAGCGAGAGAATGCCTTCACGGAGTGAAGGCATTCCGCCGTCGAAGGATCCCTACCCGTTCGAACTGTCACAGCCCCGGATCAAAGTCTAACCCCCGAATCGACCCCTAAAGCGTTTAGGTGGAGCAGCGCTTCAGTGCTGCATTCAATAGGAAGGAACGCCGGCTTTAGTCCCGTAGCGGGGGTTCATCTGCCTTCGCGGAATCCACTTCAATCGGCAACCCCGTGCCAAGTAGCTTCGTGTCGCGCTTGCCAATTAAGAGCTCTCGCTCGTCGACTGAAGATGGTTCAAGCGGCCTCGTAGTACCGAGCCTCACTAGAGTCGCGATGCCAGAAAACACACGGGTCTTCAGGTTCTTGGCCTCTTCTTCGGTGAGGCTTTTCGTCTGTACAGCCTCCTGAAGTTTGCCGACGAACTCTAGGCCTTTGGTTAGAGAATCGATATCCCGCTCAAATGTTTCGTTATCGCGGAACCTCACCTTACTCCAAACATGAAGAAACAAGCCACTCATGCTCACAATCGTTGCAGCCGCTGCCTTAATCGAGAAAAAGACGTCGCTACCGGAGTCGAAGTGCTCAAACTTTAGCTTGTCATCCTTAGTGCCTAAAGCGAGAGAGACGTTCGTGTGTAGCTCTATTAAGGCCGAGACTATCTGCGAAAATCTCGCCGCCTCGATTCCCGTACCGTCATAATCGACAATCTCTAGGTCGAGGGAATCGCTAGACATTCCTGGCGGCGCCACTCTCTCGGTATCGAGGAGGGTGCGGCACGTTACCTCAATTCTCTGGATCGACTTTAGTACCTCAAAAAGGCCAAACATTTCCAAGCTGCGAATAGTCTGGTAGTTAGGCGCAACAGTCACAGAATTTAGGACGCGCCGGAATCGTTCCGTCTCGTAAACCTCGGGGACATCTAACTGGTTCAATATGCTGTGGGCAGGTTCCCCACGATCAAGCCATCCGAATGCCGAACGTGACTCCAGTAGCAAGGAGGTCAATCGATTCTTCTCTTCTTCCGGGATGCCTTGGCCGGGGGCGCGCTTTATCAGCCATTGCGCCATGAGATTGACTAGGTCTGGAATCTTAAGTTCCTTGGATATCTCCGCCAAGGCGAGCGTAAATTTATGGGTTTGCATATGCAGCTTTTGTACCACGGCGCGTGCTGTCGGGCTTAGGTTTCTTCCGGTTTTTCCTTGGAACTAGTTCCACGACGGAACAACCCCCTACTCCCGCACCCCCAGCTGCCAAAACAAATAAGAATAAATATCCACATACTCCTCAATCTGCTTCCCCACCGGCTTTCCAGCCCCGTGCCCGGCCTTGCTCTCAATCCGCAACAGAATCGGACGCTCCTTGCTGGACCCATTCTTTGCCTCGGCCTGCATCAGGGCCGCCATTTTCTTGGCGTGCATTGGGTCGACGCGGGTGTCGGTATCGGCGGTCATGAATAGGACTGACGGGTACTCGGTACCTGCTTTCACGTGATGGTACGGAGAATACGCATACAGCCAGTCGAACTGCTTTGCATCTTCGGCGGAACCGTACTCTGGAATCCAGAGCTTCGCGATCTGGAAGTCCTGATAGCGCAACATATCCAGCAGCGGTACCTGGCACACCACCGCGCGAAACAAATCCGGACGCTGCGTGATCATCGCGCCCATCAGCAGGCCGCCATTTGAGCCGCCCGTTATCGCCAGATGATCTTTGTCGGTGTATTTTTCGCTAATCAGAAACTCGGCAGCGGCGATGAAGTCGTCGAAGACATTTTGCTTCTTCTCCAGCATCCCGGCGCGGTGCCAGTCTTCGCCGAACTCTGCGCCGCCACGCAGATTGGCCAGCGCGAACACGCCGCCGTGCTCCAGCCACACGTATCGCGCCCCGCTAAAGGTCGGCGTATTGCTTACGTTGAACCCGCCGTAGCCGGTGAGCCATGTCGGGTTCTTGCCGTTCAGCGCCAGACCTCTTTTATGCACCACAAACATCGGGACTTTTGTTCCATCTTTGGACGCGTACCAGAGCTGCTTTACCTCATACGCCGCGGGATCAATCGGAGCATCCACCTTGGCCCACAGCTCGCTGGCGCCGCTCTTCATGCTGTAGTGGTAGACCGAGGGCGCGACGGCGAAGGAATGGAATGCGAAAAACACATCGTCGCGATCGTGGCGGTTGCCCGTGGCGAAAATCGACCCGATGCCCGGCAGCGGAATCTCACCCAGCGGCTTGCCATCGAGCGCCAGAACCTTGAGCAGGGAACTCGCGTTCTTCTCGTAGCTGGCCAGCAGCTTGCCGCCGGCTACGGAAACCCCCTGCAGCACGGCGTCGGATTGCGGAATGATCTCGCGCCAATTCTCACGCTGCGGCAGCGCCGGATTCACGGCGAAGACGTGATAGCGCGGTGCATCCTCATTGGTGGTCACATAGATCGTATCGTTGTGCGGCTCGCCGCTATAGAGAAAGTTCTTTCCCGCAGTAATCCGCATCGGTGCCGCATCGGACTTGGTGTCCTTCAGAAACAGCTCGCTCTTCGTCCAACCTTGTGAGACTTCAATCAGCAGCCAGCGCCCGTCTTCCGAAAGCGAAATATTTGGCCAGTCTTCGGGGTCGCGCCCTTCGCCAAAAATCAGCTTGTCTTTATTCGGACCGGCGTTCGGACCAGCGTTGGCGTCAGAACCCAGCGCGTGATAGAAGACGTGCCGGTTGTACATCTCCTGGCCTTCCGCCACGTCGCCCTTCTTGGGCAAGCGGGTATAGAAAAACCCCGAACTATCCGGCAGCCACGCGACGCTGCTGGCCCGCGCCCGTTCAATCGCATCCGGCAAAACCTTGCCCGTCGCCGTTTCTGTCACATGCAAGGTGCTCATTTCGGAGCCGCTCAGCGACGTTCCGTAAGCAACATACTTTCCATCCTCACTCGGATACCACCAGTCGAGCGAAACCGTCCCGTCCGCCGCCAACCCATTCACATCGAGCAAAACGCGGTCTTTGCCCTGGATGCCTTCGCGCACATACAAAACCGGCTGATTCTGCATCCCCTCGCGTTTCGTATATAGAAAATATGGTCCGGCCATCTGCGGCGCGCTGATCGTGCCCACCGAGATCAATTCCGTCAACCGCTTCTCAATCGCAGCCCGCCCCGGCAGGGGATCCAAAATCGCGCGCGTGTATGCAAGCTGATCGTGGGCCCAAGCCTGCGTCTCCGGCGAGGTCCCGTCCTCCAGCCACCGGTAGTTGTCTACGATCTTGTGCCCATGCAAAACGTCCTCAACCGGCGAAATCCGTGTTCCGGGAGGATACGGTTTTGCGTCGTTTTGACCGTTAGCAGTCACCAATGCCACCCCCACCAAAGCCGCAAATCCCGGAATCCAAAGCCAACGCAGTCCTCCTACCATGACCCACCTCTTGAGTTGAGCAGCCCCTAAAGCTAACAAAAGATTACCCCAAACGCCCTCGCAACGCTCTTCCGTCGCATCCCCACCGGATGGTATATTGGATAGGTTGTTTCCGCACGACGACACTCCTCAGTAGCTCAATGGCAGAGCATCCGGCTGTTAACCGGAGGGTTGTAGGTTCGAATCCTACCTGAGGAGCCATTTCCTTTCAGGGGCTTACCTGCCCGCCGCACACTTCGATGATCCGTTGGGATTCAGCCATTGTGGGGACTTTTGTGGGTGCTCTGCTCAGAACCGCAGCGTCGGCTGAGATCACTCGCGAGTGATTCTGCGTGTTCCGGAGTCCTCGTCGCGTCGACCAAGGCCGAGTTGAGCTGGATCGTCCTCTGTACGACAGTTTCTGATTGACTGTTCCGCGCTCAGGGACTTGCTTGCCCAAGTCGATCTTGGCCAGCTGCAACCTAGCGACCGATCATTAGTAGTGTGGTCGATGTGCTTTTCTACGAGTCCGTGACCTTGCCGAGAGCTTGTTGACGGTGGTGCCTTGTGCGAGGAAAACGGCAGGTTGCACCTCTAGTTGTGCAAGCCTCGAAGACTGCCAATGAAACTTCAGAAATGGAAACACTTTGTTCTTGACACCAAATCAGGAACGGAATATTGTTTCGCTCACCAAACGCAATTTCGAAACCAGTTGTCTGTGCTGCGCGGCGATAGTGGGCCGAACCATGTTGAATGATGCGCATCGACTGTCTGAACGAATCCGCAAGTTTCCTCTGACCGTTTCCGGTTTCCGCTTTGTTTCCAGCCGGACTGCCCTTAAATGCCGGATCCACGCTGCGAGGGGTTTCCTCTAAGCTTCAACTTTGCACACGTCTTTTCCATCCATCATCGCATTGTCCACGGAGACGCTGCATGGACCCACGTGTTGAGCTGATTGTTAGAGTTATCGCAAAACAAGACCCCTCCAGACGCCTGTCAGCGCGGGACGCAGGGTCTCTTCTCGGAGTATGTGAAGGACATTTTCTGCGTATCTTCAAACGGGAAGTGGGGATTACCTTTCGGCGATACAAACGTGCAGCGAGAATTGCTGGGATCGACAGTTTTTTGAGGGATAAAGCTGTTGGAGTCAAGCAAATCGCCAGCATCGCGGGCTACGATGACGTGAGCAATTTTCACCGGGATTTCAAGCAGGTGCGAGGGATGAGTCCAGGGCAGTGGAAAATACTTGAGCTCGGCAAACGACTCGAGATGTGAGTGCTGTCCAACCGGGCAGCGATAAATCCCACCAGGATTTGTTGAGTTGTTCAGGAAGCCGCAATCACCCAAAAACCGAACAGTGGTCGACGATCTTGAGGATGACTGTGTCTGCTGCAAGCCGCACAGCTCTGGCAATGCCTGACGATTTCCACAGCCCGAGTTGTGTTCTGACTATAAAAGCCGGATTGCGACAATTGACTTCTTTGGGTGATTTGAATGGAATGAACTCGCTCAACCAAATTGAATTTCAATCTCGCAAAGCGCAGCCTCCGCACACTGCGAGGAAACGGAAGAACACCATGCAGCGTTTCGGCCAATCCCAGAATCACAATTACTCTCTGCCAAGACCCCAGACGTCGTTCGGTGCTTTCATCGCAGTGTGTTTCTGCATCGTCGCTTGCCTTACTACCGCGGCGAAAGGCCAGAACCAGGAGTTTCCGATTTATCCGAAGTACCAGGTGATGGGAGTGGTCTATGCTCCGCCGGGTTCGGCAAGTTCGGTCACCTACGGGAGCAGTACTCTGGTCGGATCTTCCCACTCGATGATCACAAACTCGACCTCAGATAGTGTTTCCACCACGAGCCAGACGACTGGATTCAATCTGTTTGGTTTTGGGCACTCGACAACGAACACCACCAGCGATTCCTGGGGTGTGGCGTCTACAGCCACGAAGACTTACAACATGGAGACTGTCGCCGGGAATTCGGTGAGCACAATGGGTCCAGTGAGTTCTTCCCTCGGCGTGAATCATGACAACGACGTGATTTACATATGGCTGAATCCGGTAGTCCTGGCCTCGGTCGCAACCACCGGAACGAACAACGCACCGCCCTACGGACTCAATTGGGCCGGCCTGCAGTTCAACAGTTGCGACCTTACGGACCCGACGGATCAGGTCAACTTTCTTCAACTCATGAACGGCTGCGACCCCAACCAGTATCCCTTTCCAGACATTATTGGGATTCCTGTGTGGTGCCTGAAGAATCCCTACTATCCCGGGCAGAGTTGCGCTCAGTGGCAGCCTTTCACCTCTCGTTCGTGGGATCTTACGCCTTGGGGAATGGATAGCAACGGTGTTCCTCTCGGGCCGGGCCTGACGCTACAAGACTACGCCGACATTCTGCGAGCTGATCCATTTATAACTCAGACCAACGCCAATGATGCGTACGCCGTCGACCACTATTGTCATCCGTCGTACGGGGTTAACTTCGATCCCAACGATACGGAAACCATTCCTGATTCTACGAAGTTTCCCGCCAATGTTCTTTACGTCGGAACGGGGTGGCCAACGACGTGGCCCGCCAACTTTTGCGGCACAACCGCCAAGACGATGTCAAGATTCGATCCCTACGGCACCGTACAATTCCCGGTGCCTGGTCCCAACGGTGAGCCGCAAACCTACTCCGGAACATTTACCTACAGCACGACCCTGACGTCGGGGCAGAGCGCAACGACGACTACGAGCCATTCCTACAACCAGAATACGACGAATAGTTTCGCTTTTGAGGTCAGTTTTGCTCCACTGCTGGGCGTCCCGGGAGCGGTGTTCGCCAGCAACCTTTCCGCAGGTTTCAATTTTTCATTTAGCAATGGGAATGGCTATTCGTACTCCAGTGCCCAAACCAATTCAGGTTCGACCACCAATGGAACGACCGACTCGGCCGCATATTCCATCACGGGGCCTCAGTCCAGCGACAACTATACCGGGCCGGCCGTATTCAACGTCTACAAAGACGATGTGTATAACACATTTGCCTTTTACTCGGATGAGCAGCGACTGTTGCCTCCTGTGCAACTCAGCATCGTCGCGGGTCAAGCGCCTATTAGTGTCAGCGCGGTCACCACGTTTGGCAGTGTGCAAGTCGGAAGTTCCTCGGCGGCCCAGTCAATAACTCTCACAAATAACTCGCCCTATTTGATGACCGTTGCCGCGCCGGCAGTCACGTTCAGCGATCCGGGATTTCAAATTGTTCCAGGAACGGACGGCTGCTCGAACACGCTGCTGGGGCCTTACCAGTCGCCCAATCCACCGAATCCACCCTATACCTGCACGCTCTCCATTGAGTTGGCGCCGGTCGTGTCCGACGCCCCCAATACCATCCAGGCCAGCTATCCAGTTCATGCCAATCTCGTCGCGGCGGGAACTGAGAACGTTGTTTCCTGGGAAAACATTCTGGTCACGAGTACGGGCGTTGTCGCTTCAGGCACGGCGACGCCGGCTGCTTCAACGTGCACGAACGAAACGCCGTATTGCAATGTTGGCGCGACGTTGTTGCCAAGCGTCTTTACCTTTGCCAACGAAACGTGGCCGACCGTAACAACCCAAACGAACGTATACACATTCAAGAATTACTACAGCTCGACTCTTGTGGTCAGTGGAGTCGCCCTGAGTGACGCTGTCGACTACACAGTTACTTCAGATAATTGCACCGGAAAGCCCGTACCCAGCCTGACCACTTGCACTTTCACGCTAACCTATCTTCCTAAGGCGTCGGGCACACTCAATGTCAAAATCACAGTCTCCGCGACACTCAATGGATTTAGCACACCGGTGGCATTCGCGGGAGCGGCGGCACTCGTACAAAGCGTCGGCCTATCGGCTACAGGATCAAGCATGAGTACCAGCATTCCGTTCCCAAACTTGAGTGGGAGTTGCTCCGGCACTCAGACGATTACCAATACCTCTAATTCGTATCCTCTCACGGTCACTAGTGTGAACGGAACGAACGGCTTCGGCGGAAGCGCTTGCAGCGGCTCCATTCCAGTGAATGGGTCCTGTCAGGCAAGTGTCTTCTACAGTTACCCCGGATCCGGCTGCTCAGGCACCGTACCTTTTTCGTGTTCCATATCTGGTACGCTGACCGTATCGGGAGTTGAAAACGGCTCGGCGGTCAGCACGACTGCGGGGGCGTCTTGCAACATCGAGTTTACTGGGTTTGCCATCGTCCATCTGGCGGGTGTGGAGCAGAGTAAAACGGTGACGAAGCCAGCCCAGCACGGCAAAGCTGCCGTCTCGCTTGCAGGCGCAGTGAAAACACCGTTCAAGGGAACTCGTAAGGTGGTGCTAACGGTGGGCGGGTTCAAAGCAAATGCGTCGTATACCTCAAGCGACACTAGCGCCACGGTGGCAAAAGCACTGGCGGCTGCCGTCAACGTCAGCGGGTCCCCGGCGATCGCAACTGTCAACGGGGCCACCATCCATCTAACCAGTAAGGTAGCGGGTAAATCGGGGAACATCGCCTATAGCGTGGCTGGAACCGCAGATTTTGCGGGGTCGCCCGCCAAGGGATCACTCGCGGGTGGTGCCCCCGCCACCAAAAACACAACGTACGACGGCGGCTCCGTTGACGCTTCCGTGGGAAGCGTAGCGGCCTCAGCCAGCTGGGGCAAGGGGAGCACCCCGCAGACCATCGCGACGGCGCTGGCCTCTGCTCTCACAGCCGCAGGGAAAGGTACATTCGTCGCGGCATCTTCAGGAAGCGACGTCACGATCACACCTAAAAAGTCAGGTCCCAAGCCCGCCGTAAACGCAAGTGTCAATGACAAAATGGGCTTTTCGCCGACTTCCTTTGCCACGACCACAAACTGAGTTGAGCCCGAGTGTTGCTGGCGGCCGATGACTTTCGGCCGCCAGAGCCGCGCCGGGGACGCACCTCTTGAGAACCGACATCGCTAAACTGCCATAAACGCGAATCCGCCAAAGAGGAACAAATCCGTGAGTTCACACTTGCATTTCCCTTCTGTTCAACAACGCTTCTTGAATCGGGGCGAAGCTTCGTTTCGAACCTTGGCGCTGTGCGTCGCCTGTATTTCTGTGCCGGCCTTGGCCAACGGGCAAGCTGACTTCGAAAAAGGCCTTCAAACCTACCAGTCGTATCACGGCAGTGATTTCGATACCGTCAATCTCGCGAATGGTGGCCTGGTGTTAAACATCCCGCTGCTGAGCTATGAACAGCGCGGCGGCCTACCTCCGGTTGTAGTTGCCATTCGAAGCAATTCCACTACCTTTCAGTCAAACCCGCCTTTCTCGAATGGACCGGCAGACAGCAAGCAGTATGAGGTTCCCTCAGGGGTGTTGGGCTCCCCCTGGGGACAACCCCACGTGATGATAAGTCCAGGAGGATTGACCTGGAAAGAGAACAGGATCGCGATAGAAAAGGCTGTGCTGTCTCGATTCGTCGCCATCGATGATAGCGGGGCGTCCCACTCGATCGGTGCGAACATCGCCAACTCCACCGCCCCTTACATCGGCAACGTGCGCTACACCGTCGATGGCAGCGGCCTGATGCTGACTTCGGAGGCTTCCCCGCGCATCATCGATCGGCGTGGCAACATTGGCGGTCTAGTTGACCCCAATGGGAATGCGATTACTCTAAAGGGCTTGTGCGCGAAGCCAGCCGGCACCGGTGAATTCTACGATCCAAACCTCGCTCCGTGGGAAGGGTACGCCTACGGTACAGCTTCCGCCACCTCGATTGTGGACAGCCTGGGGAGGACCATACCCAACCCCAGTTATGTCGCTCCTGTTTCACAATACAGTTGCATCGTTGATACGGACACCTCCTACTACCCAGCTCATCCGCAGACGAATTCTAATTGCTTGACAACCGAAGTTGGCGAGACTTATGCATTCCCTGGCCAGAACGGAGGTACGATCTCTCTGACGTTCTGCTACCAAAAAATCAAAGTTCAGGAAACACTTCCGACAGCGGCGCGCGGTACCCTCACAATCAATGAGACCTGGCCTGTGCTGACCGCAGCTGTGCTTCCCAACGGTACAAAGTGGAAATTTCAATACGATCAATGGGGGCAAGTATCTAGCGTCACGATGCCTACTGGGGCAACGGTGTCGTACGCCTACAATAGCGGTAATTTGCAGGGTACTCGGTTAGCCTGCGGCAATCCTCCAGGCGAGATTCCTGTTACTGGCACTCCCGTATGGCCGTTTTCCAACCTGATGTCGAGTAGGATGGTCACGAGTCGATCGCTGGACCTCAAAGACGGCACTCCGGTAAAAACTTGGAACTACACGAGCACTGTTGGATCTGGTTGGGCTGGTAGCCCTAACCAGGGACAAGTCACGGTAGTCGATCCCTACGGCAACGCCACGGTTCATCAATTTGTGCTTCAGGGGCAGTCCATCTGTGGCCCCTACGAAACATCGACAACCTACTACCAAGGGACAAGCACTTCTGGAGTGCTATTGAAGTCTGTTGTTACGGCGTATACGAATACAGGCGCCGATTTCGCGAATCCCACCAACTTTTCGAACTACATTGCTGTAGGTGTCCTGCCTAGCAGTGTAACTACGACGTTGGGCGCACAAGTTAACCAAGAAAAATACACTTACGACTCGTTCGGCAGCTACCAGGACTACATCGGAAATACGCACCGTTTTAGTTTTGGTGAGATGCTTTCTGTTACTGAATCCGACTGGGGCGGCGGCAACCCGGGGGCAATTATCCGAACAGCGCTGCACACAAAACTGTGGCAGTCGAACTGGAAGTACTACGCAGCGAATCTGATCGACCTGACCTGCGTAGATACTATCTTCTCTGGAAACTATCTTGGCGCGCAGCCAAGCTGCACTGCACCCGCTCCGCCTGGAGCCCAGGTCGCACAGACTAGTTACACCTACGATGAGAGCGCCTATGGCCCGACAGGAACGCGAGGCAACCTAACCTCTGTCGTCAATTGGTTGAAGAGCGGCCCACAGCCAACCTCCCATATTGCGTACTATTCGACGGGGATGCCCTTTCAGAAAATCGACCCGCTCGGCAATACGACGACCATCACTTACGACAGTACAGGCTTATATCCCAGTCAGATCCAGCACCCGAGCACGACCTACGGATCCACGGTCACGCAGCACATTGAGAATCCGGCCCACGATGCGAATACGGGAGAACTGCTTTCCCATAAGGACGAGAATGGAAACATAACGTCGTTCGTGTACGACAATATGCGTCGCCTGACCAGCGTGGCGTATCCCAAAGCTGCTGGCGATGGCGTTGCGGGGACTGAAACCTACGCCTACAACGATACCCCGCACTCCGTGGCGTCCCCCACGACTCCCAATTACACGTTTACGCAGACACTGGATCCGAACGGCACAACGTCCCCTGCCCCGTTCAACGAAGAAGGAATTTTGGACGCCGTAGGACGGAAGATTCAGACCATCATTGGACAGACAACGCCTATTACACCCATTTACGCCGAGACCACATACGACAATCTCGGCAGAGTATCCACAGTAACCAACCCTCACTATGTTGCCGTGTCTCCCACGGACGGGACGACAACTTACGTCTACGATGCGCTGTCCCGCGTCTGCGCCGTCGGTCGTCCGGACGGTGCACCTGTTTCGCAGACTACTGGATGTCCTGCAGCAGCTCCCTCGGGCGATGTGTTCACGAAATACGCTTCGAATTGCACCACGGTTACGGATGAAGCTGGGAATCAACGTAAGTCTTGCTCCGACAGCTTGGGTCGTATGACGCAAGTATACGAAGCGCCTAACCTGACTGCTTACAACTTTAATACGGCCTACGCCTACGACGCACTAGGAAACCTGCGCACCGTCAGCCAGAAGGGTGGGTCGACCGTTTCTACTCAGTGGCGGCCACGTTCGTTTACCTATGATGCTCTCTCGCGCCTCCTCTGCGCTGCGAACCCCGAGATACAGGCGGTTGCGTGCCCAGCTTTGTCCTCAGGTACGTTTCCGGTCGGCTCTACGACTTATACGTACGATGTTGACGGCAACCTGATCACGAAGAAAGCCCCTTCGCCCAATCAACCGGCAACCGGTACCGCAACCGTCACAACAACTTATTCTTATGACGCGTTGAACCGGATCACGGGTAAGAGCTACGCCGATACCTATGCCAGCAATCCAGTTACTCCTGCTGTAGCCTACGCTTATGACGGCGTGACGCAAACCTGCCCGACGCCGATCGGATTTGCCGGAGCCGGAACCACCGGGATTGGGTATCGCACCTCGGAATGCTTCGGCACCGGGAGTAAATCCTGGCAGTATGACGCACGGGGAAGGGTGATCCAGGAGAACGATCGATTCACTGGCCCAGTCGCTCCATTTTCGAACATCATCGCTACCATCGGCGGCGTCCCTACCATCTCGACCAACAAGCAGTCTTACTATTACCTCAATGGAGATTTGTTGTCGTATTCCTACCCCAACCCAAATGGCCCAACCAATGGTAGTTTCAACACTGGAGAGGACTCGGCTGGTCGCGTCAACTCGGCTGGCGACAATCTCTATCACATGCTGGCCAGTACGACCTATGCCCCCACCGGGCAAATGCTGACGGCTTCCGTCGGCACGAACACGCTCTTGAACAGTTACAACAAGCGTCTTCAGCCAGTGCTTCTGTCGGCGTCAACCTCGGCTGCGGCGAAGATTCTCAACCTCACCTACAGCTTCAATCTCGGCAACGGTGCCACCGGTAGCGACAACGGCAACGTCATTCAAATTGCCAACGGCAAAGATGCCAACCGTACGCAAAACTTTAACTACGATGCGCTGAACCGCATCCAGCAGGCGTATACCAACGGCGCCAACTGGGGAGAGACTTACGCGGCAACCGCGACAGCTCCCGGTGTTGCCCCGACTACACCGGGCATCGATCCCTGGGGCAACCTTACCAACCGCTCCGGGGTCACGGGCAAGACGTCGTTCGAAGCGCTCAATTGCCCAGCGGCCGCTAACAACCAGCTCAACACTTGCTACACCTACGATGCTGCTGGCAACCTGATCCAGAACGGCACCGCTAGCTACGCGTACGATGCCGAAAACCGCATCATCACCACGGCCAGTACGACGTATATC
>Ga0075028_100000434_pt1 | contig 15208 bp, 10 predicted proteins | sample LitLauG_LLR_2014_FD_71390 | JGI IMG/M metagenome (GOLD analysis project Ga0075028, IMG submission 71390) | Freshwater sediment microbial communities from Pennsylvania, USA - Little Laurel Run_MetaG_LLR_2014 | ecosystem: Environmental > Aquatic > Freshwater > Creek > Sediment | place: USA... | reverse complement strand
CGGTCTCCAGTTCCGCCGCCACTTCACCAAGCCCGGCGTCTCCCCCTACGACGAAATCGAGTGGGAACTCCGCCTCGCTCAAATCACCGACGCCCAGGGCCAAACCATCTTCGAACAAAAAGACGTCGAGACCCCCAAAGACTGGTCCGTCACCGCCACCAACATCGTGGCCAGCAAGTATCTGCACGGACATGTCGGCACGCCCGAGCGCGAAACCGGCGTCCGCCAGCTAGTAACCCGCGTCGCCGAAACCATTCGCGATTGGGGCATGAACGATGGCTATTTCCGCTCCTCCGAAGACGCAGCCACGTTCCACGACGAGCTAGCCTTCCTGCTCCTGCGCCAGTACGCGGCCTTTAACTCTCCGGTATGGTTCAACGTAGGCTGCGACCGCATCGAGCCCAATTCCGACGCCCAGAACTGGCATTGGAACCAGACTACAAGCGCAGTCGAATTCGGCGCAGTCGGCTACACCAAGCCGCAATGCTCGGCCTGCTTCATCAACTCGGTCAAAGACTCGCTCGATTCCATCCTGACTCTGGCCAAGACCGAAGGCATGCTCTTCAAGTGGGGATCCGGCACCGGCTCCAACCTCTCCCCGCTGCGCTCTTCCGCGGAAGGCCTAAGCGGCGGCGGGACTGCCAGCGGCCCGCTCAGCTTCATGCGCGGCTTCGACGCCTTCGCTGGCGTCATCAAGTCCGGCGGCAAAACCCGCCGCGCCGCCAAGATGGTCATCCTCAACATGGACCATCCCGACATCGAAGAATTCATCGAGTGCAAATCCAAAGAAGAAGCCAAGGCTTGGGCACTCATCGACGCCGGCTACGACGGGTCTTCTCCCGACTCCGACGCCTACTCCTCTATCTTCTTCCAGAACGCAAACAACTCCGTCCGCGTCACCGATGACTTCATGTACGCCGTAGTTCGCGATACGGACTTCTCAACCCGTTCCGTCCGCACCGGCGACGTAGTCAAGACCTACAAAGCCCGCGATCTGATGAACAAACTCTCCGACGCCACCTGGCGCTGCGGCGACCCGGGCATGCAGTACGACACCACGACAAACCGCTGGCACACCAGCAAGAACACGGACCGCATCAACGCCTCCAACCCGTGTTCCGAATACATGTTCCTCGATGACTCGGCCTGCAACCTGGCCAGCATGAATCTGCTGAAGTTCGCGCCCAACGGCACCTTCGACGTCCCAGCCTATCGCCACGCCGTCGATATCCTAATCACCGCCCAGGAAATTCTGGTCGACAATGCCGGATACCCCACCGAAAGCATCGGCAAAAACTCGCACGACTACCGCCCGCTAGGCCTTGGCTACGCCAACCTAGGCGCTCTGTTAATGGCCAGCGGCCTACCCTACGACAGCGACGCCGGCCGCGACTACGCCGCCTGCGTCACCGCCATCATGTGCGGCGAAGCCTATCTCCAATCCTCGCGCATCGCCGAACAAGGCCCCGCTCTCCATCCGGCCAGCGACACCATCCAACAACGCCTCGGCCTGACCAACCAGGACACCATGCCCGGAGCAGCCTGCCCCGGCTGGTACATCAACCGCGAGCCGTTCCTCGACGTGATCCGCATGCACCGGGCCTCCGTCAACAACATCAACAAAACCAATGTCCCCAGCGCCCTCTACGAAGGCTCTAAAGCCTGCTGGGACGAAGCCCTATCCCACGGCGAAAAGCACGGCTACCGCAACGCCCAAGTCACCGTCCTGGCCCCCACCGGCACCATCGGCTTCATGATGGATTGTGATACTACCGGAGTCGAGCCCGATCTCGCGCTCGTGAAGTACAAGAAGCTGGTCGGCGGCGGCATGATTAAGATCGTCAATCAGACCGTCCCGTCCTCTCTCTTCAAACTCGGCTACACCCACGACCAGGCCGATGCCATCGTCAGCTACATCGACGCCACCGGAACCATTGAAGGCGCGCCGCATATCAAGGACGAGCACCTCGCCGTCTTCGATTGCTCCTTCAAGCCTTCCAAGGGCACGCGCTTCATCCACTACAACGGGCACATCAAGATGATGGCGGCGGCGCAGCCGTTTATCTCCGGGGCGATTTCGAAGACTGTTAATTTGCCGGAGTCGGCGTCGGTGGATGAAATTACGCAGGTTTACATTGAGTCGTGGAAGCTGGGGCTGAAGGCTGTGGCGGTGTATCGCGATGGCTGCAAGAAGAGTCAGCCGCTTTCCGCTGCTGGAACAAAGACTGCGCTCTCGAAGAAAGACGACGCGGCCAATGCCGTGGCTGCCGGTTTGCGGGCTGCGGAAGACGACAATCCGAACGGGCCGCCGCGGGCTGTGCGGCATCGTCTTCAGGAAGAGCGCGCGTCGATTACTCATAAATTCAACGTCGGTGGGCATGAGGGCTACATTACTGTGGGCCTCTATCCCGATGGGATGCCGGGAGAGCTGTTCATCACCATGGCCAAGGAAGGCTCGACGGTCAGCGGGTTGATGGATAGCTTTGCCTGCGCCACCAGTCTGGCGTTGCAGCACGGGGTGCCGCTGAAGCTGTTCTGCGAAAAGTTTGCGCACACGCGCTTCGAGCCCAGCGGATGGAGTTCCAATCCTGAAATCGGCTTTGCCAAGTCGATTATGGACTACATTTTCCGCTGGCTGCACCTGCGCTTCCTGACGGGGCAGCAGGGCAATCTGTTCGATGGCATGCGGGTGCGCACGTCCGCGTCGGCGGCGAGTTCCGAAGGTGCGGAAGCGCGGTCGTTGGATGGACGAACTCCAACCTCCGATAATCGGCAGGCGTCCGTTCCGCCAGGCTCCGCCCATGCCAACGATCAGTTGGCCGGGATCATCGACCTGGGAGATGCTCCCAGCTGCTCGTTCTGCGGAAGCATTATGACGCGGAATGGGAGCTGCTACCGGTGTGGGAGTTGCGGGAGCACTAGCGGGTGTAGCTAGCTCGAAGTCTACGATGCTCATGTAGGGGCAGGCGTCCCGCCTGCCCAGCGGAGCAAAGCTCCGCAGCTCTTTTGAAGTAGCAGAGGTTTTGGGCTAGGCAAAAGCTTTTTGAGGTTGGAGCTTTTGGGTGGAGCAGCGCTTCAGCGCTGCATTAGAAGTGAACTCCCTCGGCGGCTTTAGCCGCTGAGGTAACAGTTGTGGAGCTCTGCAATTGCCGTACGCTTTAAGAAAAGGGCCCGGCTACTCTGGGTCTTTTTTTCATCTTGGTCTGCAGCTGGCCAATTGTTTTGGGCTCGACAATTATGAGCGACCAGTCTTTGATCAATATCGGCGAGCTCGCGAAGCCGGCGACGGCCCTGATTGAGAAAATATCGAGCGCTGTTGGAGTCATGTTTGAGCCGGTCCAGATCGTTCGAGTTGCCCGGGCCGAAGCCGAGGCGGAACTGATCAGAGCCGAAGCACAAATTCAAGTTTCAGACCTACAAAGGCGTGCTGCATATAGGTTCATTGAAGAGGAAGGCAAGAAGCAGTTAAACATGGAAGGCATCACTCAGAGAGCCCTGCCTCTGCTTGAAGAAAAATCAGACCCGGGGAAGGTCGCGACGGACTGGATCACTAATTTTTTCGATAAAAGCAGAATCGTATCAAACAATGATATGCAGGCGCTTTGGTCGAGAGTTCTTGCCGGCGAGGCCAACGCACCCGGTACCTTCTCTAGAAAGACAGTGAATTTGTTAGGCGACCTGGACAAAAGTGACGCACAACTATTCACGATGCTCTGTGGATTCGGCTGGGCAATTGGGCAAGCAACGCAAATCGTTCCATTGATCTTTGACGTTACAGCGAAGATCTACAATGAAAACGGGGTCAGCTTCAACACCCTAAGCCACCTTGAAAGTCTTGGGCTCATTCAGTTCAACAACGTGGCGCACTTTCAGTTTATGGGTCTTCCACAATCTTTGCACGTCTCTTATTTCGGAACCAACATCGAACTGACGCTGCCTGGCGAAGCCCACAACGCGCTACCTACTGGAACGGTGATGTTGACAAGGGCTGGTCTCGAGCTCGCGCGAATATGCGGCTCAAAGCCAGTCGGTGGATTTCTTGACTTCGTGTACGACGAGTGGGCACGAAGTTCGTTCGTTCCGAAACACCGGACCAAATAGTTGCGGGTTTTTCAATCATTTTCGCCGAATTAGCAAAGGATTGTGTTCGACGGAGGGCGACAGATGGCGGGGCGCAGCTATTGGCTAGATCTCTTTACGCCTGAGACCTGGAACGAGTTTCTCCGCGCAGGCGGCGTGGTATCGGGTTTTCGGGAGTCGCGATGGAGCACGCTGCAAAAGGTCAAGGTTGGGGACTACTTTCTCTGTTACGTGACAGGGATTTCCAGATGGGTAGGGCTACTCGAGGTTGTATCGGAAGCGTTTCGGGACTCAGCTCCGATCTGGAAAGATGAGAGCTTTCCCTGCAGGGTAAAAGTAAAGATTGTGGCGCAGTTGACGCCTGAGACTGGCATTCCCGTAAAGGAGATGAGAGACCAACTATCTGTTTTTCAGGTGACTGGCGGCGCTCTAGCGTGGACAGGGCACTTTCGAGGGTCGCCCACGAAGTGGAAGGCGGCTGACGGTGAAGCTGTTGTCGATGCCGTTCTGAAAGCTGAGAAGTCGCCAGTGACACGCCCCATCGACCCTGGCAAACTGAAATATAGGCCTAAGGCGCTGAAAACCAAGATCGGCCTTGTGACCGTGCCGGAAGCAGAGCGGATCGAACCAACGCCGCAGGAGCTCATCAAAGAACCAGGGGCTCACACCGAGATCCAGTGGCTCTTGCTGAAGCTAGGCGCGGATATGGGGTTCGGCGTGTGGGTCGCACGAAATGACCGTGGGCGCTCCTTCGAGGGGCATCGTTTTGCTGAGCTACATGCGCTTAAGTCTAGCTTGCCACTTCAGTTCGACGACGCGACGAACAAGACCATCGAGCTCATCGATGTCCTATGGCTTGACAAGAACTCCTTCGTTGCCGCGTTTGAGATCGAGAGCACGACCTCAATCTATTCCGGACTCCTTCGTATGGCGGATTTGGTCGCAATGCAGCCCAATCTAAAAATCCCCCTCTTCATCGTCGCCCCCGAGGAACGCCGAGAGAAAGTATTCGCCGAGGTCAACCGTCCGACTTTCGGCCGACTTGAGCCACGTCTTGCAGAAATATGCCGATACATTTCGTTTGACGCCCTTAGGGAGCAGCTCAAGCAGGTGAAGGATTTCGTGAAGTATCTGAAGCCCGACTTTCTTGAGGATCTGTCCGAGGCGTGCGATCTCGAGCAAGAGTGAAGCGCTCGCCGTAGCGGAAACATTAGTGAGCGCACCCCCACTCCCAGCACTGAATTAGTCCCATAGATTGCCCCCTCTGTGGATTCTGGGATTGGTAAGATAGGAATCTATGGCACCCACCGGTCACGCGACAGAGAGTTCAATCGTGGAGGACGTTCGGTTAGCCACGAGTCGCAAACCTGGGGCCGCCGTGGATGTCTATTTCTCTGCGGATATTGAGACGGATGGTCCGATCCCGGGCCCGTTCTCGATGCTGTCGTTTGCGCTGGTTTATGCCGGAACGTTCGATGGCAGTGAATTTACCCACCCCAAGAGCTACTCCCACACCTTTTATCGTGAGCTGAAACCGATCTCTGAGTCCTTTCAGCGCGAAGCCCTTCAGGTGAACGGATTGGATCGCGACCGGCTGTGCGCTGAAGGCGCTAAGCCGGAATTGGCTCTGGGCGAGGCGGCGGACTGGGTGAAGAGTGTGGCCGGCGAGGGAACGCCGGTGCTTGTGGCTTATCCGTTGAGCTTCGACTGGGCATGGCTGTATTGGTATTTCACCCGATTTTCTACTTCTGGTTCACCCTTCAACCATTCGCTTTGTTTCGACTTGAAAACCGCATACGCTGTAAAGGCGTCCGTTCCGATTGCGGATGCGGGCAAGTCGAGGCTCCTGCCCTTTTTGCGCCCTGACCGCGCGCACACGCACAATGCGCTGGAAGACGCGATGGAGCAGGCTGAGATTTTTGCGAATGTGTTTGAGTGGAGGGGAATTCATGGGGGTCGTTCTCGAGCGACGCCGCAAGGAAGCGGCTGAACGGATTCTGGGCCTCCAGCGCGAGCTAGCAAAAGCAGAAGCACTCTGTACGGATCGAGCGTGCGTCTACATCACGGGTTCGTTCGCCCGTGGGGAAGCGAGCCGCTACAGTGATTTGGACCTGTTTATCGTCGGCCGCGGTAGCCGGGATAACCCAGCGCTTTCGTCGCTGGACGAAATTCTCGTCAAAGCCGACCTCATCGAAGCCACCAAAAGGCTGGGTCTTCCTGAGTTCTCAGGGGACGGCCAATACCTCACTCACCACACTGTCAGCGAGCTCGTAGGCAGCTTGGGTAAGCCCGATGACGATGTAAGCAACACCTTCACGGCGCGTCTCCTGCTGCTGCTGGAGAGTTCTCCGCTGGTCGGCAGGCCTGTCTACGAAAGACTGACGCGCGACGTTGTGGCCGCGTACTGGAAGGACTATGAAGGCCACAAGAACGATTTCATGCCCGCGTTCTTGGCCAACGACATCCTCCGAATGTGGAGGACCTTTTGCGTGAACTACGAGGCCAGAACCCAGAGCACGCCGCCAGCGAAGATGGCAAAACGCAAGCTGAAAAACTATAAGCTCAAGCACAGCCGATTGTTGACTTGTTATTCGGCGCTTTTGTACATGCTCGCGGTTTTTGCGAAGGCGGGGACCGTAAACCCGTCTGACGTAGAAGAGATGATTGCCCTGTCGCCAACACAGCGATTGGAGTGGTTGCTTTCTCTCCCAGAGTTAGCCGCGGCCCATGGGAAGATTCAGGAGCTGATCCTCCGATACGAAGAGTTTCTCGGCAACACAGACGCGCCGGAACGGGAGCTGCTGGAGAGGTTCGCGGACCGCGAGAAGGCTAGAGAGTATTTAGCTTCGGCCCGCGCGTTTGGAGACCTGGTCGCCAAAACGATGGAAACGATTGGCGCCGACAATCGCTTCTATCGCCTACTTGTTGTCTAGCAGCGGTCCCTCGGCTTCGGGCCGTCTCGGACGAAAAAATATAGATGTGCCGGGTTAGCGGGAGAGGTGTATAGTTTGCAGCCGTCGAGTGCCTCTGCGGGATTCGGCGAAGCTAACGAAACCATCCGTGCTTGCGTTCCGCTCCCTCCGCTGAATTCCATAACAAGAATGCTGTGCCACTGTCTACTGCTTTTGTGTGACCGAGGAGGTCCACTATGAAACGATTTGCAGGATGGATGTTGTTGATTGTTCTGGCCGTGGGATCGGGAATTGCTGTTGCGCAGGAGAAGTCTGCGGCGATGCCGCCGCCGAAGATTCTGGTGATAGGGCGGGAGTATACGAAGCCTGGGAAAGCTGGCGCGGCGCACGAGAAGACGGAAAGCGCGTTCGTGCAGGCGATGAAGAAGGCGAAGTGGCCGACGCACTATCTCGCAGTCGAGTCGTTATCGGGCAAGTCGCGGACGCTGTTTCTTACCGGCTACGACTCGTTTGCGGACTGGGAAAAAGACCAGCAAGCGGGGGATAAGAACGCGGCGTTTAGTGCTGACCTTGCCCGGGCCTGGGCTGGTGATGGGGAGATGCTGAGCGACACTGACGGTGGCGTCTTCCAGAAGAATGAGGAATACAGCTTGCGCCCTAATGTGGACATCGCGCATTGCCGGTATTTCGAAATTGGGCGGTTTGTGATTCGTCCCGGGCATGACCAGGAGTGGGATGAGTTGGTGAAAATGTGGGTGGCTGCCTATGGGAAGATTCCCGAAGCGCACTGGGTGACCTATCAGGAGATCTACGGCGGTACCAACAACGTGTACATCTACTTCGTGCAAATGAAGTCCGCGGCCGAGGAGGATCAGGCACTGGCTGGAGACAAGGATTTTGAGGCAGCCATGGGCGCGGACGGAATGAAGAAGATGGGCGAACTGGAGGCGGCGGCGATTCAGGAGTCGCAGACGAATTTGTTCGCGTTCAATCCGAAGATGAGCTATCCGCGGGACGAGTGGGTGAAGGCGGACCCGGACTACTGGGCGCCGAAGGCAGCAGGGACTGCGGCGACGAAGAAGAAGGCCGCGGCTGGGCAATAAATAGAGTTGGGGTTGGGTGGACGCGCGGGGCCGGAGCTGGAATCCGGCCCCGCGTTGACGGGCGTGCGCCAATCGCCGCCCCGATAGCCGGGCCCGTTGAAATTCCACGTATGCAACTTAATGCACAGAAAGGCCGCCAAAAGCTGCAAAACTTTGCCTATGCGTGGCCATCGCCCTCCCGTTCACGCCGTATCAATTCCGCAACATCCACAAACGAAACGACTTAAAATTGCTCCACGAGGAGCAATTTGCAGCCCCGGGTTTTTCTCCCCTACGGTTCGCCGATCCGAGAAAATCGCCCCTGACCTTGCCCTCTCTGACAAAATGGAAACGAGCGGCGAACAATTTCAGGAGTGAAGCATGGGTGCGCCACGCAATCCGGGGAAGAAGCGGCGAACGAAGCGGACGGTGCGCGATCTGGCTGTTTACCAGCGGTCGGCGGCGTTGGCGAATTTGCATCGGGCGGCGGAGGCAGTTTCGCCGCCGAACTTTCCTCCGGCGTCGATTTTTTCTCCGTGGGCGCTATGGCGCTGGGCGGAGACGTACTTGCCGCGGGCGTTTGAGAAAAAGCATGTTTTTCCGTCGGATATTGGGCCGGGCCGGGCTTTGTGCGATTTACGGGGCGATGGCGTTTTTGTGGCAGGTGGTTTTGCGGGCAATGCTGTATGTGGAACAGTACGGGTCAGTTTGGCTGGCGATTGGGGAACCGGAACGGCGGAAGCGCAGGCTGTTGCCGAGCGGATGAAGGCGTTCGATCCTCACTTTACGATACATCTGGGCGATGTTTACCCGGTGGGCGATGCGCGGTCGGTGAATGAGAATTGTTTGGGGGTGCGGAATCCGAAGAATAATTATGATCCGGTGCATTGGCCGATGGGCTCGCGCGGTAGTTTTGCTTTGAACGGCAATCACGAGATGTTTTCGAATGGCAGCGGGTATTTTGACGTTTTGCTTCCGGCGATGGGGATGGCGGAAGCGTCGGGAAAGATTTCGGGGCAGCCGACGAGCTTTTTCTGTTTACAGAATGACAACTGGCGAATTATCGGTCTGGACACTGGCTATAACTCGAGCGGGGTGCCGATTCTGTCGGGGATTCCGTGGGTGAACAGCATTCCTGGTGTTTGCGGGGACTGCCGGCTGGAGAAGAGCATTGTGGACTGGATTCGGAACGTTCTTGAGCCGGAGAAGAGTCAGAGAGGGACGATTCTGTTGTCGCATCATCAGGATTATTCCGGGTTTGAGGATTGGTATCGGAAGCCTGCGGAGCAACTGTGGGAGTCGGGTGTGCAGCGGACCGTGCTTTGGTTTTGGGGGCATGAGCATCGTTTGGCTGGGTACGATTTGTGCGGGACGGGCGAGCTGAAGAGTTATGGGAGATGTGTTGGGCACGGAGGGATGCCGGTGGAGCGGCGGCGTCCGGGGCACGCTCCGGAGCCGGCATTTTATGATTTTCGGTGCGCTACGAATGGCTTTGGGGTGAACGGATTCGTAAATCTGACGTTCCAGGGGCGGGAGCTGGCCGTGAGCTACGTGGATATGGACGGACTTGAGGTGCTGCGCGAGGCGTTTGTCGCCGCGCCGGACGGAGTGGTTCGTTTGGAATCGCGGAAGAAGCTCATCAACAATGCTGATTTTCCGTGCGTCGAAAGATAAGACTTTAATAATGGACGTGTGATCCAAATATAGAACATGACTGAAGATACAAAGGCCGGAGCCGCCACGCTGCTCCGGCCTTGTGGTGCGGGCCGCAGGTCCCTGCCCGCTTTTTCGCTCTCAGCTCAGACTGCCAGAGCGTCCGCGAAATGACCGCAGAGAGCGGTCTCCAGGTTGTAGTGTTTGAAGGTGACTGGGCTGGATAGATAGGGTTTCAGAATGCCTTCCACCTTCGGATACACGTCGTGCTCGTAGCGCTCCGCCATCTTTTTGTCGGTCCAGAGGCTGACGGTGATTACGCGATCTGCGGTGCTCTCCGGGAACAGGGGCAGGACTTCGCGGAATCCCGGCTGTTTCTTGAGCAGCGGGAGGACTTCGTTGCGGATGGCTTGGATGAACTCGGCTTTCTTTTCGATTTTGGGCATGAATTCAATGATTCGGGCAAACATAATATTCTCCTTTGTTTCTTGAGGATTGGTGCGGCCCGCTTGCGGACTCGTCTGGGTGACGGGAGGGTTCGCGCGTCGGCATCATGCTACTGGGGTAAGGGTAGGCCGGTGGGCATGCGAACGCTGTGACGTGGGGTACGGATGGGTGTGATGGGTGAGGCTCGCGCGAATCTTCGGGGCTGGTCCCTCGGAGGGAACCGCTTGTCCCGGCGATCTTTTGTGGCCGATGGAAAATTGAGGAACGGTGGGGGATAATGTCCGGCGGAGGTTTAAGTCCTATGAGACTCTCACGCTGTTTGATGCTGGTGGCACTCTTTGGCCTGGTGGGGACGCTGGGCGCGAAGGATGCTGACTCGAACACTCTGGTAGTAAAACCAACTACGCATCTCTGCATACCCTGCACGCCTTATTGCAAGACGCATCCGAATGCGCCGCGCTGCAATTAGAGTAGGAACGCCGCCGAACTATTGTTGCCGAACGAGCGTCGCCGAATTTTGGAGGGAGCCACTGCGGCTCCCTTTTTTGTGTCAGGTCAGGGCGGATAAGTTGCATAGGTTTGCTAGAATCGGAGTTGTAAGTCACTTTGAAAGGAACGAGATGGCAAATTTAGCAGATATTCAGAACGAGTTACAGAGTAAACGCAAGGAGTTACAGCAGGAACTGAATCGAATTGATGCAGCGATTAGGGCACTTGGTGGAGTGAGTAACAACGGCGCAAAGCCAGTCCCGGTGGTTGCGGGGCCGGGAATGCGGCGAGAATTGTCGGTGGGAGCGCGCCGGCGGATTGCGGCGGCGCAGCGGGCGCGTTGGGCGAAAGTGCGGGCCGAGAAGAAGGGCGCCTTGGGAGTGGTTGCCACTAAGGGGAAGCGTGATCGGGTGATGTCGCTGGATGCACGTCGGCGGATTGCGGCGGCGCAGCGTGCTCGGTGGGCCAAGGTGCGGGCTCAGAAGAAGGCTGCTTAGACTTTTTGTGTAATGTGGATGCCTGCCCTCTTGGGCAGGCTTTTCTGTTTAGGTGGTTGTTGACAAAAGAGATTCGTCATTTCGAGCAAAGCGAGAAATCTGCTTCGTCTCGAAATTTAACAAGGGAGCAGATTCCTCACGCCTGAAAGGCGTTCAGAATGACAATCCTTGGGAGGTTTCAACACGCTTCTATGCTGAAAGATGGCGTTCCATTTGGTCAAGGTTTGCTGTGAGACTGGCGGAGGTGTCGAGGACTAGTTTGCGGCGGCGGATGGGTTGGAAGTCGGCTTTGACTCCGTGGTAGAGCTTGGCATCGCGGTTGCGCGCGACGTGTGTGGCGTCGGTTTCGATTCGTTGCAGAGCGAGCGGCTCCGGGCAGACGCACTCGATGATGCGCCAGGGAGTTTTGATTTGTTTGGCGAAGTTGACGACGGCGTCGACTTGGTATTTTTTGCTGAACGGGCGGCCGTCGAGGATGACTACTTGGTCGGGATGAATGCGCAGTATGGAATGGGCTTCGTCGAGCATCTGCTGTACTACCAGGTCGTCTTGTTTTGTGGAGTACACGATTAGTTTTGGGGAAAAAAGTGTGGCGCGGATGACGTCTTTGTCGAGGACTTTGCCGCCGACGCGCGCTGCCAGGGCACGGGCTAGGGTGCTTTTGCCCGTGCCGGGCAGGCCTGCCATCATTACGATCATGATGGGTTAGGCAACTTCTCGTTCGCTCTTCTGGGCTTTCCCTTTTTTGGTCTTCTCGTCTTTGTCGGACCCAGGTTTGTCGGACCCTGGTTTGTCGGTCGCTGGCTTTTCGGCGGCTGGTGCCCCTTCGCGTTCGCTCGCGTGAGTTATCGCGAAGGTTAAAGCGCTGTCGTTCCCCGGCGAAGCTCCGGCATCGATGACCACGTGGTCTCCGTGCAGGACTTCACCGTCGAGGATCTTCATGGCTAGAGGATCCTGGATGAGCTTCTGGATGGCGCGTTTCATGGGGCGCGCGCCGTAGTTGGGGTCGTAGCCTTCGCGGAACAGGACTTGCTTGGCCGCCTCCGTCAGCTCGATGGTGATCTTGCGATCGGCAAGCAGCAGCTGCACGTCGGCTAAGCGCAGGTCGACGATCTTGACCAGTTGAGCCTGACCGAGTGGATTGAAGATCAAGATGTCATCCACGCGGTTGAGGAACTCGGGCTTGAAGTGCGTGCGCACCTCCTGCAAGATGGCGCGATGCGCGCTGGCAAGTTTGGTGGTGCGTTCTTCTTCTGCAACTTCGGTTCCGCCATTCTTTGCGGCGCCGTTTTTTCCGTTCGTGACGAAGCCGATGGGCACGTGGAAATTCTGCAAGTGCTCGGAGCCGATGTTGGAGGTCATGATGATGACCACGTTTTTGAAGTCGACGGTGCGGCCCTTGCCGTCGGTGAGGCGACCGTCATCCATCACCTGCAACAAAAGGTTGAAGGCGTCGGGGTGGGCTTTCTCGATTTCGTCGAGCAGCAGAACTGCGTACGGACGCCGACGGACCTGCTCGGTGAGCTGGCCGCCTTCGTCGTAGCCGACGTATCCGGGAGGCGCGCCGATAAGCTTGGCTACGGCGTGGCGCTCCATGTATTCGGACATGTCGATGCGCAGCAGGGCTTTGTCGTCGTCGAACAAATACTCGGCCAGGGCGCGGGCGAGTTCGGTTTTGCCGACGCCGGTGGGGCCTAGGAACAGAAACGAGCCGATGGGGCGCTTGGGGTCGCTGAGGCCGGCGCGCGAACGGCGGATGGCGTTGGCCACGTGCAGCAAGGCTTCGTCTTGCCCGACGACGCGCTGCTTCAGGCGGTCTTCCATCTGGACTAGCTTCTTCATTTCGCCCTCGAGCATTTTCGATACTGGAATTCCGGTCCAGCGGGAGACGATGTTGGCGATGTCCTCTTCGTCGACCTGCTCTTTGAGGAGCTTGGTGCTGCGGGTGCCTTCGGCTGCGGCTTTATCGGTGAGTTTTTGCAGCTCTTCTTCGGTCTGGCGCAAGAGGCTGTACCGAATTTCGGCTACGCGTGAAAGATTGCCTTTGCGCTCTTCGGTCTGCTCTTCGAGCTTCAACTGCTCGATTTTTTCCTTCAATTCCCGCGCACGGGCGATGCTTTCCTTCTCCTGCTTCCAGTGGGCTTTCAGGGCATTGGCTTTCTCGCGAACTTCGGCGAGTTCTTTGTCGATGACTTCGAGACGCTCCGTGGAAGCGCGGTCGTCTTCCTTTTTCAGAGCTTGACGCTCGATTTCGAGGTGCGTGGCCTTGCGCTCGAGCTGGTCGATTTCCGTGGGAAGGGAATCGATCTGAATGCGCAACGAGGCGGCGGCTTCATCGACCAGGTCGATGGCTTTGTCCGGCAGGAAGCGGTCGGAGATGTAGCGATGCGAGAGCGTAGCGGCGGCGACAATGGCGGAATCTTTAATCCGGACGCCGTGGTGTACTTCGTAGCGCTCTTTGAGGCCGCGAAGTATCGCGATGGTATCTTCCACGTTCGGTTCGCCGACGTAGACGATTTGGAAGCGGCGTTCGAGAGCCGTGTCCTTCTCGATGTGCTTGCGATATTCGTTGAGCGTGGTTGCGCCGATGGCTCGTAGCTCGCCGCGAGCGAGAGCGGGCTTGAGCATGTTGGAGGCATCGATCGCGCCTTCCGATGCGCCGGCGCCGACGATGGTGTGCAGCTCGTCGATGAAGAGAACGATCTGGCCCTCTGCGGTTTCGATTTCTTTCAGGACGGCCTTGAGGCGGTCTTCGAATTCGCCGCGGAACTTTGCTCCCGCGAGCATGGCGCCGAGGTCGAGCGAGACAACGCGCTTGTTGCGCAAGACTTCCGGCACGTCGCCGGAGACGATGCGCTGAGCGAGGCCTTCGACGATGGCGGTTTTGCCGACGCCGGGTTCGCCGATGAGCACGGGATTGTTTTTTGTCCGGCGGCAGAGAATCTGGATGACGCGCTCGACTTCACCTTCGCGTCCGACCAGGGGATCGAGGGAGCCTTCCGAGGCAGCTTGCGTCAAATCGCGGCTGAATTCCGCGAGCAGAGAGGTTTCTTTGGGACGGGCGGCCGGCGCTTTTTCGCCGGCGCTGCGGGCCAGTTCCTCGCGCAGCGTCGAAAGGCGCAGCCCGCGCTCCTGCAGGATCTCCGCGCCAAAGCACTTTTCTTCGCGCAGGATTCCCAGCAGCAGGTGCTCGGTGCCGACGTGGCGGTGCCCCAGGCGCTCCGCCTCTTCCGTGGCGAAGTTCAGGATGCGCTTGGATTCCTGGCTGAGCGGCACTTCCACGGACGTGGAGATGCGCTCACGAATCGTGATGCGCTGCTCGATTTCCTTGCGGATGGATTCGATCGAGCCATGAGAGCGTAGGAAACGGTTGGCCAGCGCCTTATCCTCGCGCATCAGGCCGAGCAGCAAATGCTCAGTCTCAATGTACGGGGAACCGTATTGGCTGGCTTCGTAACGCGCAAAGAATATGACGCGTCGGGCCTTCTCTGTGTAACGTTCAAACACGGGTCAACTCGTTTCTCCCTCAGTACGAACACCGGGGTTTTGGTCTACGTCTCAACCGGCTGGAGCGTTCCGTGCTCTAACTGCAGCACGCGATCCGCGCGTCCCGCCAGAACCGTATTGTGCGTGGCCAGGATGGAGGTGAGCCGGTGATCCCGATGCAGCCTCTGCATCAGCTCAAAAACACTCACCGCGTTCCGCTCATCCAGGTCCCCGGTGGGCTCGTCCGCCAGCAGCAAAGCCGGCTCCTGAACGAGAGCGCGGGCGATGGCCACGCGCTGTTGCTCCCCTCCGGACAACTCCCCGGCACGCTGTTTTAACCGCGCTCCCAAGCCTACTTCCTGGAGCCAGCGTTCCGAGGTTTCGAGCGCCTCGTCGTACTTTGCGCCACGCATCAGCAGCGGCATCGCCACGTTTTCGGCTGCCGTAAAGTCAGCCAAAAGATGGTGCCTCTGCCAAACAAAACCAATGGAACTGTTGCGATAGTTTGCCAGTTCCGCTTCCCGAAACGAATCTAATGCTTTCCCGTCGAAGTATACTGTAC
>Ga0075028_100000429_pt1 | contig 15286 bp, 14 predicted proteins | sample LitLauG_LLR_2014_FD_71390 | JGI IMG/M metagenome (GOLD analysis project Ga0075028, IMG submission 71390) | Freshwater sediment microbial communities from Pennsylvania, USA - Little Laurel Run_MetaG_LLR_2014 | ecosystem: Environmental > Aquatic > Freshwater > Creek > Sediment | place: USA... | reverse complement strand
AACCAGTTCGCCGCGCTGGCTAATTTTACCGCAGTGCAGCGGCGAGTTCTTCAATCTTGCCCTCCGGCACAAAATACATCGCTGGAATCAGCAGAAAAATAAAAAACGAAATATACGGATGGACAAACGCCAGCGGAACGGACGCGCCGTACAGCATGTTTGCCCACAAACTCTTCTGCATGGCCCGACGGTCCTGCTCCTGAACTTCAGCACTGGCGTGGCCGAGACGTCCGCGTACAATCGCGACCCGCAACAACGTGAATGCGACCGCCGAGAATGTGAGCACCAGACCGTAGGCTGCAACGGCAAGCGCCGCTCCGTGCGTCTGGCCCAGGAACGCGGTGACGAACGGTATGAGTGACATCCAAAACAACAAATTGTTGTTCGTCCACAGCACGGCCGCCGTCGGGTGCTTCGCCAGATGCATTAGGTGGTGATGATTCACCCACATGATGGCGATGATGAGAAAACTCAAGGTATAACTCAACAGCGTTGGCAGCACCGCTTTCAGCGCCGCAACGCTCGCCGTAGTTGGAATTTTAAGTTCCAGAACCATTACGGTGAGAATGATCGCGATAACCCCATCGCTGAAAGCTTCAATCCGATTGGTACCCATAATTTCCATAGCGGCGCTGTTGAGACGTATTGTAAATTGCTACCGGAATGCGGGTTTTAGCACGTAGAGCAAATTTCCCCGACCCGCCCAGCTTCGTCGCTCTCCGGAGCGATAGTCCAGGACAAGTCGCTCCACCACTTTGAGCCCGGCTTCGCGTAGTAAGTCATTCATCTCTTTCGGGGTGAACACGTGTCCGCGTGCCGCCGCTTCTCCCGCGCTGGTGCGCCACCTTACCGCCACATCGCCATCGTTCGGGAAATACATATCGCGAAGAAATCGCCCCAGCACAACTCCGGCACCGCACTCGGCCACGTTATAGCGATTTAATATGTCCAGGAAGATCATGCCGGAAGCTGAAGCCAATGCTCTCAGGTTGTTGAGCGCAGCTGAACGCAGTTCCCTCGTCGGCACATGCCCCAACACATTCCATAAACACAAAACAACATCGAAGCACCTCCCGCGATCCGGCAAAGATTCCAGCCGGGCGTCCCACACTTCGCAACCCGCGGGAAGCAAATCGCGCATCGCAGCACTCGGTTCTACAAGAACGATCTCTCTAATTCCGGAACGCTCAGCAATCCGCCAGGCTCTCAGCCCATCGCCTGCGCCTATATCAATAAGAGATGCCGCGCCGTTCACCCTCCGAAGTATCTCCGCATCCACCGCATGGAGGTAAGCGGCGCGTGCTTGGCTGAGTTCTCGAAATCCTGGCGCGATCCGGTCGTACGCTGCGATGATATCGAGTTCATCGTCGGCTGACTCGTTCATCTTTACCTTCACTCTGACCTTGACCTCGCCCGCGCTTCCACTTTCGCCCATGGTTGTGGGATGACCCGCTCCGGTTGTAGCATAAGTAGTCCGCCGCAGTCCTCAGGAGAAACCCCATTTATGGCTACTGACACCGTTTCCACGCCTGCCATCATTCCCGGCAACACGCAGACCAAAGTCTATAAGAACTTCATCGACGGCGAGTGGGTTGACGCCGCTTCGGGCCAGACTTTCGAGAATCGCAACCCTGCCGATACGCGCGATATTGTTGGCATTTTCCAGCGCTCCGGTCAGGCCGATGTCGATGCCGCCGTCGATGCGGCCAAGCGCGCTTACGCCAAATGGCGCCTCGTTCCCGCACCGCACCGCGCTGAAATCATCTTCCGCGCTTCCGAGATGCTTTTGGAACGCAAAGAAGAATATTCCCGCGACATGACCCGTGAAATGGGCAAGGTCATCAAGGAAACCCGCGGCGATACGCAGGAAGCCATCGACACTGGCTACTTTATGGCGGGCGAAGGTCGGCGCCTTTTTGGCCCGACTGTGCCTTCGGAATTACGCAACAAATTCGCGATGGCCGTTCGTCAGCCCGTCGGCGTTTGCGGCATGATTGCGCCGTGGAATTTCCCCATGGCAATTCCATCATGGAAGATTTTCCCCGCGCTAGTCTGCGGGAACACCTGCGTCATCAAGCCTGCGGAGGACACTCCGCTATCTACCTTGAATTTTGTGCGCACCCTCGCCGATGCCGGCGTTCCGAAGGGCGTGATCAACATCGTCACCGGGCATGGCCCGGAAGCTGGCATGCCGATTGTGGAACACAAAGATGTTCGCGCAATTTCGTTCACCGGCTCCAGCGAAGTTGGCCGCCTCATTGGCCAGACCGCAGCGAAGAGCTTCAAACACTGCTCGCTCGAACTCGGCGGCAAGAACCCGATGATCGTTCTCGAAGATGCCAACCTCGATCTTGCTATCGAGGGCGGCCTCTGGGGCGCGTTCGGCACCACCGGCCAGCGCTGCACCGCAACGAGCCGCATCATCCTGCACAAAGACATTTACGCTGAGTTCGTGAAGCGCTTCGTCGAGCGCGCCAAGAAAATCAAAGTCGGCAACGGCCTCGACGAGGCGATGGAAATGGGCCCGGCCATCAATGAAGATCAGCTCAAGCGCGACCTCAGCTACATCGACATCGGCAAGTCCGAAGGCGCCAAGCTGCTCGCGGGCGGCAGCCGTATGGAAGATGGAGATCTGAAACACGGATATTTCGTCCAGCCGACGGTCTTCGGCGATGTCGCCCCGAAAATGCGCATCGCACAGGAAGAAATCTTTGGTCCAGTCGTCAGCCTGATTCCGTGCGATAGCTTCGAACATTCCATCGAAATTGCCAACGACATCGCGTACGGCCTGTCGTCGTCGCTTTACACGCGCGACGTTAACCGCGCGTTCACGGCCATCCGCGACCTCGATGCCGGCATCACTTACGTCAACGCTCCAACGATTGGAGCAGAAGTTCACTTGCCGTTCGGCGGCGTGAAGCAAACCGGTAACGGCCATCGCGAAGGCGGCCTCGGCGCGATCGACTTCTATACCGAATGGAAGTCGGTCTATATCGACTATTCGGACCGGTTGCAAAAGGCCCAAATCGACCGCGCGGACTAGTTTCGTTGGGTCGGCCAAATTGCTCCACGAGGAGCAATTTCTCTGGCGGCGAGCGGAATGTGCAAAAGTTTGCAGCTTTCTGGCGGTTGCCGCTTAGGGGCGCCGGGGGTGGATCACTCGGCCCTTTTCTTTACATTTTTACTTATACAGCGTTAAAGTATCCTGGGAACTGTTGCGGGCGGATAGAGTTTCCATTTCCGCCAGCCTTCTCCGCAAGAAGCGAATTTTCGACGTCGTTGGTCGCCAAAAACAGCGCCTGGCGATAGGCTTCGGCGGCTTCCTGGATTCTCCCGAGGCGGCGGAGCAGATCTGCTCTGGCGGCAGGCAGCAGGTGGAATTCCTGCAGTTCGCTGCGTTGTTCCAGTTCGTTCAACAGCCCAAGGTCCATGTTCGAGCTCTTCACCGATCCCGGAGAGAGATTCGTAAAGATAGGGGTCTTTCGACTGCGGAATGCCTTCACTGGCGTGAAGGCATTCCTAACGCTCAGGATGACACGGGTTGGGAAGTAGGTGACAGCTAGAGTGGCTTAGCCGGGTGCGCTAGGCAACCTTGCCTTCGACGGTTTCGCCTCGGGTTACGATTGGGCGGATTTCGATGGAGCCGTGCCGCACCGAGGGAATCCGGACGGCAATGGCAATGGCTTCGTCCAAGTCCTTTGCCTCCACCAGATAGAAGCCTCCGAGCTGTTCTTTCGTTTCCGCAAATGGCCCGTCGGTTATCAACTTTTTGTCGTTGCGTTCGCGCACGGTGGTGGCCGTGGCGACCGGCTTGAGTTGGTGGCCGGCCTTGTGATGGCCGCTCTCCATGATTTGCTGGGTAAATTGGCCGTATTCCTTGTATATCGCCGCCTGGTCCGCTGCGCTCAGCGTGGCCCAATTCGCTTCTACATGGTAGATCAACATCAGGTATTGCATGGTTGTTTCCTCCTGCTGGTTAGTCGAACGGCCCAGCGGAAATCGACAAGCATAGGGTACAAAACTTGGGGTAGCCGAGATCGCGACGGATCCCCCTGGCCTAGCTGGGTAGCCACTTAGGTGCGGAGAGTGAGATCTCAAGAGTGGTCGGCAGCTGCCTGGGAAGGATCCCAACTAGTTCAAGGTGCAGGCGTAGTCCTTTGTTTGTTGCGCCGCGTGCGCGCAGCCGACGAAGCGCCGCGGCAGCATCCAGCCGGTAAGCACCGGTTTGCCCAGCGGGATAGATACCGAGAACCCCGATTTCCTCGGAGGCGGTCCCAGCTTTCCCTTGATTCCTCTCTTCGTCTTCTGTCTCAAGCGAAGCCAGAATTGAGAACGTTGCGTCAGACGGGTTCTTGATACTGCGGACAATGATCTCAAGCGAACTCCACTGTCCTTCCAGTGCCCTCGAACTTAGAGGAATGCGGGCCGAGGGATGTGCGGCTGTCAGAACGAGGGTAGATGGTGCCGGTCCCTTCGCGCTGCATTCCGCACCAAAGGACTGCGGACCGGACAAAAGAACCGCGCCAAGCGTCAGGATTAGACAGCATCGTGGAACTCGGCGCGGTATTTGGTACATCTTGAGCCTCAACGCACTAGCTAGCTTACCGGATCTGTGCGATGTTGAGTTCGAGCTTCTCAATTGCCAGTTTTTGGCCCTGCGCTTCGCGATGCTCATAGGCCACGGGCATAAGAGTTACATCCAATGAGCCTGAGGGAAGCGACCCAGCTTGATTCAGCGCGCGAAGCGGTGCGGTAATGTCGACCAGGTATCCGAATTTTTCGTGCGCGGGCATATCCTTCATCGGCGTGGCATCGTGGAAGAAGCCGAAACTACCTCCATAATGCGGATCGCTGATCGGAGTGTCCGGGGTTGCATCCGGTTTACCCAGGAAGACACGGACAAAATAGTCGGATTTGTCCGGAACTTCCACGCCATCAACGGTCAGCATGACCGCCTTGCTGCCGCCTGAATCCAAGGCGGCACGAAGGGCCTGATCGTCGATTTTCGCGGCGGAGCGCAGTGGCCGACCAACTTCCGTTGCAATCGCTCGCTGCAATTCAAAGCGCTGGGCAATTTCAAATTTAACGGGTGCACCAGCGCGCAAGAATTTCTCCAGATCCGCTTTGGCCCATTTTTGCGGACCACCCGCATGAGCTGGGCCGCAAGGCTCGAACTGATAGTCGAAGATGGGGAACAGCACGGTAATTCCGGCCGTGACGTCAACGGCTGCTCCGCTCTCATCCACGAATTCGGTGAAGTGCAGGTTCCACCAATTCGTATCGTTGGTGTTGGGATTGTTGCGATTGATATTCCATTCGTTCCACAAGCAGTCGAGCATGTTGTGGTGGCACCAGAAGACGGAATCCAGTGGCGAATGGAATCCATACATATCTCCACCGACCCAGGGGTGAATGTTGTTGTGGGGTGTGGATTCGAGCATGCCGAAAGTGGTGCGCTGACGTTGTGTTGTGGCGGGGTAGCTGGCGAAGTCGTAGAAATTCGTCAGCTCGAGAATTCCTTCGATCACGGGGGCGCTCACCCAGGATGGGTTGGCTGTGTCGGAGGGGCCTATGCTGCGGGTGGGGTCGAAGAGGGGGTTGCCATTTCCCCAGAAAGGCGCAGGAATGCTGGGGCTTGTGGTCCAGTTCCAGTACGGCAGGGCAAAATCGTCGTGGCCTGAAAGCTTACGACAGATGCGTTCAAAATAGAGCAGGAACGCGCGATGCCAGGGAAGCCACCACCAGTTCTGGTGCGGGCAGTGATCGAAATGGATTTGGGCTTGCGCCGACCAACTGCGGGGGTCGGTGCCAGGTAGGGCCTTCATGGCAGCAACAGCCGCCTGATAGGCCTGAATGATTGGGTCGTTGGCCGGAAGATTGGCAATGTTGCGCCGGGTGGGACGATTTTGAATCTGCTGCTGGCACGATTCGCAACCACCCATCCACATAGCAAGATTCGCGACGCCAAAGGCGCCGCCTCCTTGCAAGAAAGCACGACGTGAGAACCACAGATCGGAGCCCATACCATCACCTCCTGCGCGAGATATCGCGCTAGATCAGGGATATATGGGGGGAATGACGGGAGTTTGGCACTCCCAGGACCGGGATGTCAAGAGTTTTGCCACGCGAGTAAGACCGCTCCCTGGCGGTCACACCCCCCTTTGATCCAGGTCACAATTCCGGGCACTCCGCAGCCGCTATAATCGATCCGCCATGAAACTTGAAGAGAAAATCGCGGAACTCGAGCGGCGAAGCAAGCTGGCGGATGAGGGTGGGGGGCCGGCTCGTTTGGATAAGCAGCACAAAGAGGGCAAGATGACGGCGCGGGAACGCGTTGAATTCCTGCTGGATGAGGGCACGTTTGAGGAGACCGACAAGCTGGTAACGCATCGCTGCACCGATTTTGGGATGCAGGAACACAAATTTCAGGGCGATGGGTTCATCACGGGATACGGGAAGGTGGACGGGCGGACAGTGTTTGTGTTCGCGCAGGATTTCACCGTTTTTGGTGGGTCGCTTTCGGAGACGAATGCGGCGAAGATCGTCAAGATCATGGACATGGCCGCCAAGGTTGGCGCGCCGGTGATTGGGCTGAACGATTCGGGCGGCGCGCGGATTCAGGAAGGCGTTGCGTCACTCGCTGGCTATGCGGACATCTTTTTGCGGAACACTTTGTACAGCGGGCTGGTGCCACAGATATCGGCGGTGATGGGACCTTGCGCGGGAGGGGCGGTGTATTCTCCGGCGATTACGGATTTTGTGCTGATGGTGGAACATACGTCCTACATGTTCATCACCGGGCCGGATGTGATTCGGCTGGTTACACACGAGGAAGTGACCAAGGATCAGCTGGGCGGGGCAATGACGCACAACGAAACCTCGGGCGTGGCGCACTTTGCCGCGAAGGATGATGCCGAGTGCCTTTCGATGATTCGCGAGTTGCTGAGCTTTATGCCCTCCAATAATTTGGAAGAACCGCCGCGCAAGGCGTGCAGCGACCCTGTGGATCGGGCGGACGCGGCGCTGGATACGCTGGTTCCGGCGGAATCGAATCATCCGTACGACATGAAGGATGTGATTCAGCATGTGGTTGACGACGGGTATTTCTTCGAAGTGCAGGAGCACTACGCGAAGAACATGGTGATAGGGTTCGCGCGGCTGGGCGGCAAGCCTGTTGGGATTGTGGCGAACCAGCCGGCGTTCCTGGCGGGGACTTTGGATATCAACGCGTCGGTGAAGGGGGCGCGGTTTGTGCGCTTCTGCGATTGCTTCAACATCCCGCTGATTACGTTTGAGGATGTGCCCGGATTCTTGCCCGGTACGACGCAGGAGTATGGTGGGATTATTCGTCACGGGGCGAAGCTGCTGTACGCGTTCGCCGAGGCAACGGTGCCGAAGATTACCGTCATCACACGCAAGGCGTACGGCGGGGCCTATTGCGTGATGGCATCGAAGCACATCCGCGCGGACGTGAATTACGCGTGGCCGACGGCGGAAATCGCGGTCATGGGACCGGAAGGCGCGGTGGATATCGTCTACAAGCGCGACCTCGAGAACGCGGAGAATCGCGAGGCCATTAGGGCGGAGAAAATGGAAGAGTTCCGCGACCGTTTTGCCAACCCCTATGTGGCGGCGGAACGAGGGTTTGTGGACGCCGTGATTCATCCCCGCGAGACTCGAAAGCGGCTGATTCAAGCGCTGGAAATGCTGGAAAACAAACGAGATAAGAACCCTCCCAAGAAACACGGGAACATCCCGCTGTAGCCGGCCGTACCCTTTTGGACTCCCCATCTGGCGCGGCAACTGGGTTTGGCATACAATTCACGGGATGGATCCGAACCTGGGCTACACCCGGGACAACGTGTGTCCACTCTATCCCTAGACTAGGAAACGAAGGAGCACCATGAAGAAACTGATCGCGATGTTGTTTGCGCTGGCGTTGGTCACCACCTCGTCGGTCGCGTTTGCCGAGTGCAAGCCCGCCGATGACAAGAAGATGGACAAGATGGAAAAGAAAGAAAAGAAACACCACAAGCACAAGAAGGAAAAGGCTGAGAAGATGGAAAAGACGGACGAAAAGAAGTAGTCCAATTTTCGTTGCAGGAACCCCGGCTTTGGCCGGGGTTTTTTTATTGGTGGAAGGGGCCTGGAGAGCGGTTCGGCGGCGGCCGGACTGCCGAAATCGCGTGTTACACTTGTTAGAGCCGAGAACTGTGGTTTCCACGTGGGTCTCGGTTCCATCCGTCTGGCATCCAACCCTCGCAGCCCCAAAATGAAAGATTGTTGACACTTGCCAAATTCACTCAAAGCCTCGACCCCTAAGAGCACCGCGACCAAGACTGTGTCAGAGAAGACTGCGCCGGCCAAGCCTGGGCCAGCGAAGACGATCACCTATGCGGACGCGGGGGTCAATATTGATGCCAGCAACCGTGCGAAGCAGCGCATTAAGTATTTGGCGCAAAAGACCTTTACCCGGGGTGTGCTGAGCGAAATCGGCGGCTTTGGCGGATTGTTTTCTCTCGGCGGAAAGTACGTCGATCCGGTGCTGGTTTCGAGCGCGGATGGCGTGGGAACCAAGCTGCGCGTGGCGTTTGAGATGGGCAGCCACCGCACCGTCGGTGCGGACTTGGTCAACCACTGCGTAAACGATATTGCCGTGCAAGGCGCGGCGCCGCTGTTTTTTCTGGATTATCTTGCCACGGGAAAGCTCGATCCGGAAGCTGCGGTCAAGGTAGTCGAGGGCCTGGCCGAGGCCTGCAAGCACAACGGCTTAGCGCTGATTGGTGGCGAGACTGCCGAGATGCCCGGGTTTTATCCCGATGGCGAGTACGATCTTGCGGGGTTTATCGTCGGCGTGGTCGAGCGCGAGAAGATCATTACCGGCAAAACCGTGGAAGCCGGGGACGTGATCTTTGGGTTGCCGTCCACAGGACTGCATACGAACGGGTATTCTCTGGCGCGCAAGTTGCTCTTTGAAGAGGCTGGCTACACGCCGGACACCTACGTGAGCGAGATTAAGGGCAAGGTTGGCACGGAGCTGCTGAAGATCCACAAGAGTTATTGGCACGTGATCAAGCGGATGGTGGAAAACGATCTGGTGGCGGCGATGGCTCACATCACCGGCGGCGGCATTACGGAAAACCTGCCGCGCGTGCTGCCGCGCAACGTGGCCGCAGAGATTGAGCTGGGTTCGTGGCCGGTACAGCCGATTTTTGAGCACTTGCAGAAGCTGGGGAATGTGCCGCAGGAAGATATGATGCGGACGTTCAATATGGGATTGGGAATGCTGCTGGTAATTCCAGCGGCGAAATTTAAAAAGGCGCAGAGCCTGCTGGAACGCATCGGCGAAAAGCACTACACCGTCGGGCGCATTGTTCGCGGCGAGCGCAAAGTGATGTACGTGTAGCTTCTTTCAGCTAACACTTTTCAACACGGAGACACGGAGAAAAACAAGATTATTCGCTCTTTCTTCCGTCGGCTCTCGGGTTTGTGATTTGGCTTTCTCCGTGTCTCCGTGGTGAAGCGATTTTGAATTCCATGCATAATCTTGGCATTCTCCTTTCCGGACGCGGATCGAACTTCATCGCCATTGCGGATAGCATTGAAGCTGGGCGGATTCCCGGTGCGGAGATTGCTGTCGTCATTTCCAATAAGGCGGACGCCCCTGGGATTGAGACAGCGAAACAACGCGGGATTCCGGCGCTGGTGATTCCGTCGAAGGGACGCCCCCGAGAGGTGCACGACCGCGAAATCGTGGGTGCGCTCAAGGACCATGCAGTCGAGTGGGTTTGCCTGGCTGGGTACATGCGGCTGCTTTCGGCGTGGTTTGTGGAGCAATTTCCGCAGCGGATTTTGAATATTCACCCATCGTTGCTGCCGGCATTTCCTGGAGTCGACGCTCAGAAGCAGGCGTTTGAGTACGGCGTACGCGTGTCGGGGTGCACCGTGCATTTGGTGGACGAGCAGCTTGACCATGGCGCGATTATCTTGCAGAAAACTGTGCCGGTACTGGATTCCGACGACGACCACACGCTGGCCGCGCGCATCCTGGAGCAGGAGCATGCGGCCTACTCTGAGGCGCTAAATATCGTTCTAGATGGAAAATACTCGCTTGATGGCAGGCGTTTGACGGCGAAGCGCGGCTAGGACCGTATGGAGAACTCTCAAAATCCGTAGCTGGGGCTAAAAAGCCTGCAAAGCTCGCGACTTTGGTGGACGGCTGCAGCCCGCGCCCTATCAAAGAGCGCCCGATACGACGTAGTCAAAGTTTCCATAAGCAAGACTTAAAAGAGGCTTGTGACCGCCTGTTATACTAGCGTTAATCGCGTGTGTATGCGGTGGGACCGCGTATGCCATTGGTAACTCGTAGGTTGCGATTTGCCCGTGCCTAAACTACTCGTCAATAGTAGGATTTCTTTAGTTAACCGATTTGGTTTCATCGGCTTCCTGGGCGGCATCTCCGACATTTCTTTGTCTTAGCAGGCCCCCTGCGCAGCCCCCGAAAAGACTCTCTATAACGGCTGCCATGAAGACTCTCATTCCGGGCTCGAAAGACAGTACTGCCCAAAACGCGGTAGTCAGCGACGAGCGCGGAGTAGTCGGCCTCGAGACCCGCGTCTCCGCGGAGTCAAGCTTCCTGCCGTCAGCAATCCGCCCACCGGCACTCATCGTTGTCGTTCTCGCGCTTGCGGTCCTGGTATGGGGGATTCAAACCGGAGCAGGCGCTGCGAAGGCCGGGTTTGGAGCTTATCCTGACGAGCCGTCGCACTTCTTGTCCGCGGTCATGATTCATGACTACATTGTGTCGCCGCTCCACAAAGCACCGATGGCGCACGCCATGGCCTATTACGTGTACCGGCCCTTTTTTGCGGTCGGCTACTGGCCGCCGGTGTTTTACCTCATGGAAGCGTTGTGGATGGTGGTGTTCGGAGTCGGGAGGTCACAGGCGGTGGCCTTTGTATTCCTTGAAGCCGTGCTCCTGGCCACGAGTGCGGCGCTGGTGGCTCGACGCTGGGTGGATACATGGACGGGCCTCGCCATCGGTGCGTTGCTGATGCTGCTGCCAGTCATGCAATGGAGCAGTTCCGTCGTCATGACGGACCTGACGGTGGCGATGTTCGCTTTCTGGGCAACGCTTAGCCTCGGCAAGTACTTTGATCGTGATTCCTGGCGTTCCGCAATGGCTTTTGGTGTCTTCGCTGGCCTTGCCCTGCTCTCCAAGTATCTGGCCGGATTTCTCGCCTTTCTTCCGGTCGTGGCGCTTCTTTCCATGCGCCGGTTCGACCTGCTGCGAAAGGGTACTTTCTGGCTCCAGCCCCTGGTGGTGGCGCTGATGATCGGTCCATGGTTCTGGCCGACCCGTCACCTTATGAGCCTCGGTTTTTCCGAGTACAAGCCCGAGCCTTTCGAGGTCCGCGTGCGCATGCTGAGCGCTTCGATGTGGCACGGTCTTTCCGGCCCGCTGTGCGTTGTCCTCGCGCTGGCGTGGGTTTACAGCATGGTGAATTGGCGCCGCCTTACGAATGGCGACAGAGTTTTACTGCTCCAGCCACTTGTAGTTACAGCGTTTCTCTTGTTCGACCCCACCGGACTGGAACTCCGCCATTTTCTGCCCGCGTTTCCCTGCCTGGTGCTCGCCCTACCGATGTCCCTGAGCCTGCTGCGCTCCCGGTTCAGGGCGGACACCTTCAGGGTCGCCGCGCCCTTCGCAGCGGCTGTTTTAGTGGTTTTATACGGGTTTTGGTCCTGGCAACGATTCAAGCCGCTACCGGGCCAGGAAACACGCGCCGCAGTGGCTTGGCTCTCCGGGAACAACGACCTCCGGGATTCGGCAATTCTGCTTCCCACCGATTGGGAAGGCCCAATGATCTCCGAGTTCGCCATCTCCGAGTCCTCGCCAGCCCACCACATCCTTGTCCGGCCCACGAAATACCTGGCGAACGAAGATTGGCTGGGAATCCGTTACCGGCCCATATATTCCAGCGCGGCCGAACTCTCCGCCGCGCTCCGGCAGAGTCCTCTGCGCGCCGTCGTGGTAGCACCGGACTGCAAGCCCGTCTGGCCCCACGATCAGATGCTGAATCAGGTTTTGAACGACCCCGAGTCGGGATGGTCCGCGGCGGGCACGTTTCCTGCTCCGAACGGTTGTATTTTGAAGTTGTACCAGCGGGCACCCTCTTCGGACAATGATATGAAGATTGCATACGCCTACTTTGAGGCGAAGCTCGGATCCGAAATCCACCGGCTCGACACCAAAACGCCCTCAACGACACCGTAAGTCGTTCTTGCCCGGAACCTGCCTTTTGCAGCCACCCTTATAATCTTCACGATGAAATCTTTCCCACCAGTCGACGAACAGCTCGCGTACATCTCCAAGGGCGCGGCGGAAATTATTCATACGGGAGAGTTGCGCGCGCGGCTGGAAAAATCCCTGGCCAGCGGCGTGCCTCTCCGTGTGAAGGCAGGGTTCGATCCTACGGCGCCGGACCTGCATCTTGGCCACACTGTGCTGCTCCGCAAGCTCAAGCATTTTCAGGATCTTGGGCACACCGTGATTTTCCTGATTGGCGATTTTACAGGGATGATCGGCGATCCCACGGGGCGTTCCGTTACGCGGCCTCCCTTGTCGAGGGAAGACATCCTGCGGAATGCTGAGACGTATAAGGCGCAGGTCTTCAAGATTCTCAATGCCGAGAAGACGGAAGTCCGTTTCAATAACGAGTGGTTCGCGAAGTTTACGGCGGAAGATTTCATCCGGCTGACGGCGAAGTACACTGTGTCGCAAATGCTTGAGCGCGAAGATTTTCACAAGCGCTTTCAGCAGGAAAAGCCGATTGCTTTGCATGAGCTGCTGTATCCGCTGGCGCAGGGGTATGACTCGGTGGCGCTCAAGGCGGATGTGGAGCTGGGCGGCACCGACCAGAAATTCAATCTACTGGTGGGCCGCGAGCTGCAGCGGGCCTACGGAGAGCCTTCGCAGATAGTGCTGACTACGCCGATTTTGGAAGGCCTGGACGGGGTGCAAAAGATGTCGAAGTCGCTGGGGAATGCAATCGGCATTCACGAGCCGCCGGTGGAGATGTTCGGCAAAGTCATGTCGATTTCCGATGCCATGATGTGGCGGTACTACGAGTTGCTGACGGATATCTCGCTTGCGGAGATCGCCGAGATGCAGAAACAATGCGCGGCAGGCGAGAAGCATCCGATGGATATGAAGAAGGCGCTGGCGCGGAGTCTTGTTACGGATTTTCATTCCACGGATGCTGGCGCTCACGCCGAAGAGGACTGGGTCATGCAACACCAGAAGGGGCAGACGCCGGATAGTGTTGAGAGCGTTGATATTCCCCGCGCTGAAGTTGTGCGTTCCCAGCCTGGCGACGACTTGGCGGTGCACATGGACAAGCTGGTGAGCCGCGCTGGTCTCGCGGCTTCTCGCTCGGAAGCAGCCCGAAAGATTAACGAAGGGGCTGTCAAAATTGACGGGCAGCCAGTCTCCACGCTGATGAAGATTATTACGAGCGCGACCTTCGTGCTGCAGATGGGCCGGAAGATGAAGAAAATCAACTTGGTTTAAGAACCCTGCCAAGAACCATCGCCTTTCTGATACCCTTCCGCGACATGCGCGCCGCAGCCATACTCGGGATTGGGACGTCACCGGAGGACCTGAAGCCTTTCCAGTCAGACACCGTGAGTTTTGCGCTGGGTATGCCTGTTGAGGCGACCGGCCTCGACGCCATTCTGATCTTCGGCGGGGACGGCACAATCCATCGACATCTAAGCGATTTGGTGCGATTGCAGGTGCCGGTGCTGGTAGTTCCTCGTGGGAGCGGAAACGATTTTGCGCGTTCGTTGGAATTGCGGGGCTTGCAGGACGCAGTTGCAGCCTGGGGACATTTTGTTTCTGACCGCAACAACGTTCGCGCTGTGGACCTCGGTGTTATAACGAAGTCCGGCCAGTCACCTCGGCATTTTTCCTGTGTCGCGGGGGTCGGTCTGGACACGGCGACCGCTCGCATCGCGAACCAGTTGCCGCGCTGGTTGCGTGCCAGCGGAGGCTATGCGCTCAGCCTGCCGGTGGCACTGGCGCGATTCAAGACGCCAGACGTGGATTTGCAAGTGGGCACTTCTGCCGGCGTATTCTCGTCGCACAGTTCCGTTCCGCGCGTCCTGGCCGCCTTCGCCAACACGCCTTGGTACGGCGGAGGCATGCTGATTGCACCTCGCGCTAACATGACGGACGGACTGCTCGATGCCTGCCTGATTGGAGCGATGTCGAAAGCGAAGCTATTAACGCTGTTTCCGTCCGTTTATGGTGGCAATCACTTGAAATTTGCGGAAGTGGAATACTTTCAGGGAGAGACCTTTCAACTGACGACGCAGCCGCCCGTCGATGTGTACGCGGACGGAGAGTTCGTTTGTCAGACGCCGGTGGAAATCGGCGTGGCGCGAAAAGCGCTGCGAATCATCGTACCCAGCCGGTAGAGCACAAAGATGCTCGATGGAGGCACGGGCGTCCCCGCCCGTGCAACGATCGAACTCTCCAAAGCTAAGAATTCGGAAAACTCTCCAAAAGCACGGGCGAGGACGCCAGTGCCTCCACCGGCTTTTCGGCTTGCGGCGGATACATGAAATGGAACACCACAAACATCAGCCCAATCACCACAAACACCAGAACGCTGCCTTCGGGACCCACGGTTCCTCCGGTTAACCATGCCGGGCCGTGGAATGACGGGTTCAACAGGTGCCCTTGCGCCATGGCTCCGCTATCCGGCACGCCATAAAAATAGCTCTCGGCCCAATCCCAGGAAGCATGCAGGCCGACCGCGAACCACAGATTTCCGGTGCGCCGTAAGGTAAAACAAAAGAAGAGTCCAATGAGCCCGGCGGCGAGCGCTCCCCGAGAGCTCTCTCCCTGATTCCCAAGGTGCACGCAGCCGAATAAGATCGAGAGCAGAAACGCGGCTGGCCAAAACCCGATACCGCGACTCAGTGTAAACAGAGAGTAGGCACGGAAGAAGAACTCTTCGAAGAAGGCCACGAGGAGAAACACCACGCCCCAAAACAGGGCAAATTTCACTGCCCGCGCACCCTGCACGCCGACGTTCCCAAAATAGAAGGCTTGGCTTCCTCGCAGCGCAATCAGCAGCGCGCTAAGCGCAACGAAGCCCCACACGGCACCCCAGGCAAACAATCGACCGAAAGCACCGCGCTGCGGCAGACCGTAGGCGCCGAATGGCCGTTTCTCGATTCGGCTCATCGCGACCGCCGGTAATATTGCGCAAGTCCC
>Ga0075028_100000422_pt1 | contig 15394 bp, 10 predicted proteins | sample LitLauG_LLR_2014_FD_71390 | JGI IMG/M metagenome (GOLD analysis project Ga0075028, IMG submission 71390) | Freshwater sediment microbial communities from Pennsylvania, USA - Little Laurel Run_MetaG_LLR_2014 | ecosystem: Environmental > Aquatic > Freshwater > Creek > Sediment | place: USA... | reverse complement strand
CGCAAAATCACGGCCTGCAGCTTCGGCGGCCAACCGCCCTCGGGCTCACCCAGCGCTCCGGCAAACATTTCCACCACGGAATTCGGCAAAGTGAGGTCGTGATTCGGGCCAAGCCTCTCCAGGTCCTTCACGGTCATGTCCCGGCTGACGAGAAAGATCGCACAATCCCCGACCACCTTGCTGGACGGCGTGACTTTGACAATGTCGCCAAACGCGAAATTCAATTCCGCATAGGTGTGGGCAATTTCCTGCCAGCGCGCGCCTAGTCCCATCGATTCCGCCTGCTCGCGCAGGTTGGTGTACTGCCCGCCGGGCATTTCGTGCAGGTAAACCTCGGCCGTTCCGGCCGGCGGAGCGTTATCGAACGGGCGATACCAGGTGCGCACCGTTTCCCAATAATCCGCGCAGGCGTTGAGCGAGTCCAGGTCCAGCCCTGTATCGCGCGGCGTATGGCGGAGAGCGGCGACAATCGAATTCAGATTGGGCTGGCTGGTGGTTCCGCTCATGGACGCGATCGCCGCATCTGCCGCGTTCACGCCGGATTCTGAAGCCTTCAGGATAGACGCGGAATTTACTCCGCTGGTGTCATGAGTGTGAAAGTGAATTGGCAGGCCGACTTCCTCGCGCAGCACCGAAAACAAACGCTCGGCCGCATAAGGCTTGCACAAGCCGCCCATATCCTTGATGCAGAGAATATGCGCGCCCATTTTCTCCAGCTCTTTGGCCAGGCGCACGTAATACTGCAGCGGATATTTTTCGCGTTTCGGATCGAGAATGTCTCCCGTATAGCAGATGGCCGCCTCGCAGACTTTGTCGGTCTTTTCGCGAATAGTGTCCATCGAGAGCTTCATGTTGGGCAGCCAATTCAACGCATCGAATACACGGAAGATATCGATGCCCTGCCGCGCGGATTCCAGAATGAATGCTTCGACCGCGTTGTCCGGATAGGCCGAGTAGCCCACGCCATTCGCGGAGCGAAAAAGCATCTGGAAGCAGATATTCGGAATGGCCTCGCGCAGCATCTGCAGCCGCGCCCACGGATCTTCCAGCAGAAAGCGCATCGAAACATCAAACGTCGCGCCGCCCCACATTTCCAGGCTGTACAGGTTGTGGAGCTTATGGGCTACAAAATTGGAAATGGCCATCAGGTCATAGGTGCGGACGCGCGTGGCCATCAGGGATTGATGGGCGTCGCGGAACGTCGTGTCTGTGATCAGCAACTGCTTCTGCGACTTCGTCCACTCCGCGAACTTTGCCGGACCGAGTCTTTCCAGCAGTTGCCTTGTGCCTTGCGGCGGTTCTCCGGAAATATGATGGGGCACCGGCGCCGGGCGGATCAGCGATGGCCGCGGTTTGTCCGCCACTTCGGGATTGCCGTTGACGATCACTTCCCCGAGATACCGCAACAGCCGCGTAGCGCGATCCTTGAGCGGCGCAAAGTGAAACAGCTCAGGAGTTTCGGCCAGAAACGATGTGGTCACGCCGCCGGCCTGAAAGCGCTCGTGGCTTACAACGTTCACCAGAAATGGAATATTTGTTTTCACTCCGCGAATGCGGAATTCCCGCAGGCTGCGATCCATGCGCCGGCAGGCCTGAGGAAATTCGCGGCCCCAGGCCGTGACTTTCACCAGCAGCGAATCGTAAAACGGAGTGATGACCGCGCCACCATAGGCGGACGCGCCGTCGAGGCGGATTCCGAATCCAGCCGGCGAACGGTAGGTTTGGATTTTTCCGTAGTCAGGGAGAAATCCGTTGGCAGGATCCTCGGTGGTGACTCGGCACTGCAGCGCGTAGCCGTGAATCGTGATGTCTTTTTGCCGCGGCAAATTCATTTCCGGGCCGTGCAATTGGAAACCCTGGGCGATTTGAATCTGCGACTGCACGATGTCGATGCCGGTCACCATTTCGGTGACCGTATGCTCCACCTGCACACGGGGATTCACTTCAATGAAAAACCATTCCCCGGAATCCGCGTCGACCAGAAATTCCACCGTCGCCGCGCTGTAATATTTCGATTCGCGCGCCAGGGCCACGGCGGCTTCGGCCAGGCCCTTGCGAATCTTTTCAGCCAGATTCACGGCCGGCGCGACTTCCACCACTTTCTGATTTCTGCGCTGCACCGAGCAATCGCGTTCGTGCAGGTGCAGGACGTTGCCGTGCGTATCCGCGAGAATCTGCACCTCAATGTGCCGCGCGCGCCGGATGAACCGCTCCAGGAACACGGCGTCATTCCCGAACGATGCCCCCGCTTCCGCCCGCGCTTCCTGGAGCCCGGGCTGCAAAACTTGCGCGCTCTGCACCACGCGCATGCCACGCCCGCCGCCACCGAATGCAGCTTTCACGATCAGCGGGTAGCCGATTTTGTCGGCGATCTTTTGCGCGTCATCCTTCGCGGTGACAGGTTCCTCCGTCCCGGGCACCACCGGCAGTCCCGCCTTCTGCGCCAGGCGGCGCGCCGCGGTCTTGTCTCCCAGCAGATCCAGCAATTCGGCGCTGGGGCCAACGAACGTGATTCCCGCCGCGGCGCAGGCCCGCGGCAGCGCTGGATTTTCGGAAAGAAATCCGTAGCCCGGATGGATGGCGTCGACGCCATGCTCCTTGGCGACCGCCACGATCCCATCCACGTCCAGATAAGCCTGGACTGGTCCCTTGCCTTCGCCGATCAGGTACGCTTCGTCAGCCTTGAAGCGGTGCAGGCTGAGGCGATCCTCGTCCGAATAGACGGCGGCGGTGCGGATGTTGAGTTCGTTGGCGGCGCGGAAAATGCGAATGGCAATTTCCCCGCGGTTCAGAGCCAGCAGTTTTTTGATGGGCATCGGTCGGAATTTCCCTGGGTTTTCCCTCGCCACTGCGCACAAAGATCAGCGTGCGCCGTGTGAGCAGCAAACCCGCTTGCACGCCTAACGTTACCGATGAAAGAGGAAGCCGCGTCGTTGAAAGCGGCGCCTCTTCCCGGCGGGAATTTTATCGCAATTCGACGATTTCCAAGGGACGCAATAATGGATTGGATGGAACAGCTATTTCAATCGCTCCAGCAAGGCGCTGGATGAAAACAAACGGAGGCCGGCTCACCTCTGCCCCCAGGCCGGTCCGGAACCCTGCCAGGGAGCGGGTCCGCGAAAACGCCAAATTGGCCTTATCGGGGCGAACATTAGCACAGGCGCCGGGCGCTCTTGGAGCGCGTGACCGACGCGATTTCCCGCTGCCGGGGTCCTTTGGGCACCGTTCGTGCACGAAAACCCCGAATCCCGTAATTGATACGCACGCTTGCCGCACGTTTCCCACTGCGACGCGGCGGCGAATGTTAGAGTTTCTTGGAGAGAATTCAACCCGGACGGTCCCCGCCTTCGACGTCGGAGTATCGTGAATGTTGATGGGGCTTCTTCCAAGGGGAGATCTTTTTGCCGAACTCACTTTCGACAAAGTCGCTGAACAAACAGATCACGGTGGAAATCATTGGTTCCGACCTGCAAGGCACGCAGTTCTTCGTGCGCACGCAGACGTCCGCGATCCACGATAATGGCGTTTCGGTGCCACTGACCAAGAAGCTGGCCATCGGCTCGAACGTGATCGTTCGCAATTCGGATACGGACGAAGAGTTCACCGCTGCGGTCACGGAGATAACGCCCGGTCCAAAATCGGGCGACGTCTACCGCCTGGAGTTTCAGGAAAGGTTCAACGAAGTGCGGACGCTGGACCTCACTCCGGCGCCGTCCGGACCGGCCAGCATCGTGCGCCTCGAATGCAGTTTTTGCCATTCGGTAAGCCCCATCCCGTTGTCCGAAATGGACCTGGAGATTTTCGCCTCCACCCAGGAATTGATTCGCTATTGCGAGACCTGCTACGCCTCCACGGAATGGCGGGAATTCCGCGAGGATCGCGCCGCGTCCCACGCGAAACAATCTGCGATTCCCGATGCGACCGGCGACGACTCGTCCTCCCCGGCGCGCGAACGCCGCCAGAACCGCCGCACGACGATGCGGGCCATGGCCTGCGTCCGTTTTTCCGGAACCGAAATTGTCGTCGAGTGCGAAGACATTTCCAAAGGTGGGTTTCGATTCAAAAGCTCCCGGGAATACCCGGCCGGCACGCGCGTCGACGTCGCGGTGCCCTACACGAAATCCAGCACCAACATTTTTTGCCCTGCCAGCATTTCCTATTGCCAGCAACTGCCGGAGGGCAAGTTCCGGCAGGGCGTGAACTACATCAAGCGGCGGGAATCCACGAACTGGAATACCTAGTTTTTGATCCCAGCTTCAGGATCACGGCTTGTTGGGCGTCGTTCCAGGCATGAAGTTCCCTTGATCCGCGTCAGATAAATTCCAGTATTTGCGGCCTGGTGCTACCGCCCCTTCCACTCGTTCCAGTCGTGCTCAAGCGCCTTCAGCATAACTTTCGCGGCTTTGTGCAGCCATCTGCCGCCGCGCTTTTCGAGGTCTCGTCGAATCAACGGCACCGCGCGCGGCGATCCGAAGTGAATGTTGGCGGTCTCCCAACCCATGGAATACAGCAGCCGCTCCTCATCGCGGCTCATGGGCAGTGAGGCCAATTCGATCCTCGAACAATCCGGCGCCAGGCGCCGCAGCAGCCAATTCTTGTAGGGCCTTACGAACGGATCCGGAACACGAACCGCGCGGTCCAGCACCTTCCCGTAGCGCGTCCGCTGCCCTTTTGCCGGGTTCCCACGCGCCCACACGCATGCCGAAGGCGTCAACTGCTTCGCTTCCCTGGCCAGATAGCAGCCATGCCAGCGCCCCAGCAGCACGATTCGCGTGTGGCCCAGGCTGCCCAAGCCGGCAATCCGTGATTTTTCCTCGCAGGGCATGGAATGTTCGGGCAGCAGCTTTCGAATTTGATTCTCGACGTCCCGCGGCATCCGCACCGGCGATTTCGGAAGCCGCGCGAATTTCTGCCAGAACAGCGTGGCATCCCGCAAGCGGCTGAGCGCCAGTTTGCGCAGCCAGCGATGATTTTCCGCCAGCACAAAGGGCCGCCCGCCCTCCTTCAGCGAGTCGCGGTAACCCTCCAGAATCGCATCACTGGCGCGGCGCGGGCGGATATCGAGATGCTCTTCCGCGGCGGCGGTGTACGCGCTGGTTGCCAGGCGCACCAGATCCATCGTGTAGGGCATGAAATCCACTTCGTCAAAATCGTTGATGCCCCATACCAACCGCCCTTCGGTGTCCCTCCAGGTGCCAAAATTTTCCAGGTGCAGGTCGCCCACCGCGAGTAACGACGGTCCGTTGTCCCTACGGCCCAGAACCTCCGGCCATATCTGCGCCCAGCGATAGAACGTGGCGCGCAGGAATGGAAACAGGCCGCTGCTCATCTGCTGGTGCTTGAAGGCCAGCAATCGCCGGTCGAGCGTGATGCAGGACTCGATCCATCTTTCGTAGCTGGCAGTGGCTTGGCGAATGTTCATGAATCTGAAACCTGCGCACGCGAAGTTGTGAACCGCGACTCTATCAGAAAACCGCCGGCCGCCGCGTCCCCCTTCCAGAACAGCGTGGCGGCTATGCTAGACTGCGCCTCACACGATTCCAAATCACCCGAGGAGCGATTTCCATGCCCACCCGCCGTGAGTTTACCAAGCTTGTTCTTGCAGGCAGCGCGGGGATGCTCGCGCCGCGCGAACTCTGGCCCGCGCCGGCCGGCAGTGCGCCCGCTCCGCAATCCGCCGGAGAAAAATTCGATCTGCTCATCGAAGGCGGCACGGTCATCGACCCTTCGCAGAATCTGAATGGTGCGTTCGACGTAGCCATCCGGCAGGGAAAGATTCTGGAAATATCGAAAAGCATTTCCCGGGACCGTGCCCTGAAAGTTTATTCCGCAAAAGACCGCATCGTCACGCCAGGTTTCATCGACATGCACGCGCACTGCTACGACGGCCTCGGCATTGGCATGAACGCGGATCACTATTGCCTGAGCCGCGGCGTGACCACGGTTCTCGATGCCGGATCATCAGGCACAGCCACGTTTCCGAATTTCAAGAAATACGTGATCAACTCTTCGTCCACCCGCATCAATGCCCTGCTGCACATCAGCCCGATCGGCACCGTGATGTATGACGGCGCGCTCGCGAATCTCAACTGGCTCAACCCCGAAGCAACCGCAAAAATGGCGCTGGATAACCGCCCCACCGTCGCCGGAATCAAGATCCAGCTGACCAAGGCCATCACCGGCGCGAATGACCTGGAGGGGCTCAAGCGCGCGCTGCAAGCCGCGGAACTCAGTCACTTGCCGCTGATGGTGCATATTGAGGACTCCTACTCGCCGCTTCCCGATATCCTGAAATCGCTGCGCAAGGGCGATGTTTATACGCACTGCTATAACAACCGCAACCACGGCATCCTCGATGCCAATGGGAAAATTATTCCCGAGGCGCGCGAGGCCCGCGAGCGCGGCGTAATTTTCGATCCCGCGCAGGGGCAAACCCACTTGAGTTTCGACGTCGCAGAGAAATGCATGCAGCAGGGTTTTCTGTGCGACACGATCAGCACGGACTTGACCATAGTCACCGTCGAGCGCCGTGTATTCGACCTGCCCAGCATGGTTTCCAAATTCATGGCCATCGGCGTCCCGCTTGAGAAAGCTATTGCCATGGTGACCTTGAATCCCACCCGCGTGTTTGATTTCGGCGCGCCCATCGGCACGCTGAAACCGGGAAGCGAAGCCGACGTCAGCGTTTTCGAACTGCGAGACGGCAAATTCGAATTCGAAGATAGTGACGGCCAAAAACGTACCGGCCAGAAAATGCTGGCCAGCAAGGCAGTGGTGCGTCGCGGACAACTCTTGCTGAACGCCATCTGAAACAGGTTCGAAATCGAACGCAGTTTCTCGGTGTGCGCGTATTTTTGTGAGCTTGAGGAGCTCGGGGCATCCTTTCGCTTTCCTGCGGAATCTAGGACGGTCAGGGTGAGCAGTCCTTGGCAGGAGAGGTGAGGAATGAGTCTCCATGAGCCCAGGTGGAGGACGCCTTTGGCGTCTTCGACTGCCCCATCGCTGCGCCCCGGCACTACCTCCCCAAGATTTGTGCCCGCCCCTTTTCGCAGCAATTTTATGGAGAATCTGCGGGATTGCTTCCGGCCAGGGCCGCCCCGGTTGCGGAGCGGCGCGCCCGCAACTTTCTCTAGGCGCCAGCAGAAAACTTCCGCCACCCTATGGCGATCGCAGGCTGTTTCTCTGGCCATCTACTCGTGCGGTATCGTTCTGTTTCTCGCAACTACTTCCAGGCCGCACGATGCCACCGTCCAAGCTCCGGCCAGCGTTATGACGCTTCTTGCCCCTGACGTGTCCGCCCACGAACGAAACTTGCCACCAGGCCTCAATGCTCCCCGAGGCGGAGGCGGCGGCGGAACGCACTCGCCGTTGCCTGTTACAAAGGGAAGCCCGCCGAAATTCACGCTCGTCCAGCTCGCGCCTCCGTCGCGTCCGCGCAACAATCCTTCGAGCTTGCTGGCTGACGCCAGCCTCCTCGGTGATCCAGCGTTGCAATTTTCGGTTGCGAACCTGAACGGTTACGGCGATCCACTCGCCGGCCTGGTGAATGACTCGAATGGACACGGCCGGGGCGGGGGTATGGGTGACGGCTATGGAACGGGCGACGGACCGGGTTCAGGGCCAGGTCTCGGCAAAGGAAATAATGGCGGTTGGGGCGGTGATGTATTCCAGCCGGGTCACAATGGAGTGGGCGTTCCGACGTGCGCATATTGCCCGGATGCAAAATATTCCGAAGACGCGCGAAGGGCAAAGTTTCAGGGCGTCGTCATCCTGCAAGTCGTGGTGACACCCGACGGTCGAGCAACGCAGATCGAAGTCCTCAACAGCCCAGGATTGGGCCTGGATCGGGAAGCTGTCGTGGCGGTGGACAACTGGCGCTTCAAGCCCGCGCTGGGGCCGAACCGCGAACCCGTGGCCACACGAATCACGATTGAAGTGCAATTCCGATTATTGTGAGTCGAAAGTAACGCGGTTTCTAAGTAGGACAGGCTTCAGCCTGTCTGGTTTAGATTTGCAGCCAGCTAGAACCTAAACCTGACAGGCTGAAGCCTGTCCTACGCAAGATTCCCCGGGCCGCAATTCCGAGATGCGCTACAATCACAGCCTCAGAGGCCCTAGAAACGATGCCCCGAGACTCCGGACCACCTGAAGCGGGACTCGACGATCCGCTGCTGTTCAACGAATGGTTCGCGGTCGCCTGGACTTCCTCCCTCCCGGAAAACAAATTGCACCCGGCGCGAGTGCTGGGCCAGGATGTCGTCCTGTGGCGCACCGGCGACGGCCTGCGCGCCTGGAAAGATCTGTGCATGCATCGCGGCGCAAAACTTTCGCTCGGCTCCGTCGTCCCGTCGCCGAATGGCGCGTGCGTGGCGTGCCCGTATCACGGGTGGGAGTACAACTCCGCCGGACAGTGCGTGCGAATCCCGGCTCATCCTGAACAGGCGCCGCCGGCCCGAGCCCGCGTCGAAACCTTTGAAGTGCGCGAAAAATACGGGTTGATCTGGATTTGCCTCGGCGAGCCGTCAGGAGACATTCCGAAATTCCCGGAAGGCGAGACGGCCGGTTTCCGCTCCGTGTTTACCGGCCCGTACGAATTCCGCGCGCAGGGACCGCGCATTATCGAAAATATTCTGGACCTCGCGCACTTGCCCATCGCGCACGCGGGGATGCTGGGCGATCCGGCCAAGGCTGAAATCGGCGAGTACTCCGTTACGACCGACGCCCAAGGCATCGTGGCGCACGACATTCCCATCTGGCAACCCGATCCCGACGGCACCGGACGTGCCGCGAAAGTCCACTACACTTTCTGGGTGGAGCGCCCGCTCACCACGCGCTTGACGAAATCTCACCCCACGCAACAGTTCGCCATTCTTGCTACGGTTACTCCGGTGGACGCGGAGAACAGCATCGCCTGGATCGTGATCGCCATGAACTACGCGCACGACGTGCCGGAAAAAGAATTGCGCGAGTTTCAGGATCGCGTCACCGCGCAGGACGTGCGGATCGTCAATTCGCAGCGCCCCGAACTTCTGCCGCTCGATCTGCAATCCGAGTTGCATCTGCGCTCCGATCAGATCGCCATTGCCTATCGCCGCTGGTTGAAGCAACTGGGCCTGCGCTACGGAACTTCATGACCGGAAAAATGAAGACACTGCGAGGATCCCGAAATCTCTAGCTCCGGCCAAGCCATGGAGAGCACCGGGCCGCGCTGGTTCGTCGCGGGCGATCTCGATGGTTTTTTCGGCTTGTTCTTCAGCGGCTTTCCGGATTTGCTGCTGATCGCCAGCCTCGTCCCTCTTTGCGGGCTGCCGCAGCAGCTGGTAACCGGACGCATCCTGCCCGCCGTCGCATTTTCCATCCTGTTTGGAAATTTGTTTTACGCCTGGCAAGCCCACCGGATGGCCACGGCGTCGCATCGCAATGACGTCACGGCCATTCCATTCGGAGTGAATACTCCCACCGTCTTTGCGTACATCTTCCTGATCATGCTGCCGGTCTACGAACGCACGCATGACGCCAGCCTGGCCTGGGCCATGGGAATCTTCGCCAGCCTCGTCAGCGGCATTGTGCAAGCCGCCAGCGCGTTTTGCATTGACTGGCTGCGCCGCGTCACGCCCTTGGCGGCGATGCTTTCTCCGCTGGCCGGAATTGCGCTGGCGTTTCTCTGCCTGGGATTTATTTTTGGAATTTTTCAGATCCCCGCGGTGGCGCTGCTTCCCGCGGTCATTCTGCTTACGATGTACGCCTCGCGTATGAAACTGCCTTGGCGCATACCCTCAGGCCTCGCTGCCATGGCCGTGGGCGCGGTGATCGTGGCGGTGCTCCGCGCGTTCCATCTCTACCAGCTTTCGCCGCAGCCACCGCTGCTGCCTCCCGGAATTTATCTTCCCTGGCCGGTAAATCTGTACCACATCTTGATCACCGCTGAAGGTTGGCGTTACGCATCGGTTTTTCTGCCGCTGAGTCTGCTGGACACCATCGTTTCCCTGCAAATTCTGGAAAGCGTCAAGCTCGATGGTGACGACTACCCTACCCGCCCATCGCTGCTCGTCAATGGCCTCGCCACGATCGCCGGCGCCGCTCTCGGCAGCCCGTTTCCTACGACCCTCTACATCGGCCACAACGCGCACAAAGCCACTGGCGCGCGCATCGGCTACTCCATCCTCGGCGGAGCGGCCAGCGCGGCGCTCTGCCTCAGCGGACTTGTCCCCGCGGTCCTGCGCTTCGTTCCGTTGGAGGTGGTGGCCTTCGCCGTGGTCTGGTTCGGATTGGCCATGGTCGGCCAGGCATTTGCCGAAGTGCCAGCTTCGCATACGGTGGCTGTGGCGATGGGCCTAGTTCCTATGCTGGCGCAATGGGTCACCCAGATCGTGGATCTCACCATTCGAAAGTCCGGCAGCGATCTAATGACAGTAGCTCCTCGATTCGGCGGTGAAATGGCAATCTATGGAATGATTGCCCTGGGACAGGGTGCGCTGCTTACGTCCATGATCTGGGCGGCCGCGCTAGCGTGGATGATCGACCGCCGCTTCCTGCAAGCTTCAGTCTGGATGCTGGCAGCCGCCGGACTCTCCTGCTTCGGCCTGATTCATGCCTATCGCCTGACGCCGCAAGGAATAGAAAATCAGGTGGGCTGGTGGGTAGCGCCCGAATTTACGCTCAGCTACCTGGCCGCGGTAGCGTTTCTGGTAGGCTGCCACTGGTACGCGAAAGCCTATCCGACGGCGATCCCGAACGATCCTCGGTAACTTCGTAGCAGATTTCAAAACGGCGTATACTTGCACAGTCCGCACAGGTTTGTTGCTATGAAGACCAACATCACGATAAGAGTTGACTCTGAAATTCTCCGCCAGGTTCGCATCCTCGCAGCCGAGGTATGCAGTTCCATCAGCGGGCTGCTATCCGCCAAGCTGGAGGAAATGGTGCGCGAAAAAAAAGAATTACTCCCGCTTTAAAAAGAGGGCTCTAGCGCGGCTCCGCAAAAGCACAGATCTAGGTTGGAATCCACCGGCACGCCGGTATGAACTTCATGAAAAATAAGTCGTCCCCGGCTCTAAACGCCCACTTCCCCACTCACTTCGCCGGCTGCATGCCCGCGGCTTTATAAGCCGCAGTCGCCTCGGGCGAAGCTAAAAACTTCAGCAACGCCTTGGCCGCCTCCGGGTTTTTCGATTTGGTGTGAATGAACCCGACCAGCGGCGTCCACAGCGAAACTTCGTTGGGCAGCACGCCCACGATGTCGATGCCCGGGTCCGTCATCTCACTGACAAACGTCATGGCAATTTCAGCCTCGCCATTGGCCACCATGGAGGAAACCATGTTGCCGCCGCCCGCGCCGCCGGGGCCGCCGCCGCGAATACGTTTCAGGTGCGGCTCAACCTGCTCGTCGATTCCCATTTTCTTGAGCATCTCATTGATGCTCACTCCAGCCGCCGCTCCGGTGGACGCATCCGGGCAAACAATCGACTTTGCCGAGAGCAGCATTTTTTTCACGGCGGCTGCGTTGGAAATATCCGGTTTCGGCGCGCCCTTTTTCACGGCCACGCCCACCGCCACCGACGCCAGCGGCGTCGCCGAACTCTCCACCACGTTGCCCGAGGCGATCACTTCCGGCAGCGGCGGCTGCACGATGGGCACGTCAAACACGTCGCCCTGAATCACCTGCTTCTTCGATCCGCCGCCGGAGCCGAACGTGGCCTTCACCACGTATCCCGTTTTCTTTTCAAAGGCGGGAATCAGCTTCTCGATGGGCGCGCGGATCCCGCCGGGAGCAATCAGCGACACTTCGGTCTGCGCGAAGGCAAAGTTGGAAGCGCACAGCAGAATGGCAAACGCGAAGACGGAATAAAGTGTTCGTCTCATAACTTGGCTCTCCGATTTTGGAAATCGATTCAATTCCGGCGACCGGCACAACTCGCTGGCCGGGATTGTTGCACTAAACGCGCGGATGCACAATAACCTGGCCCTCAACCCGGCTCCTGCTGCACGGTCGATCCAACCAATTTCGATCTGGCGACAACTTACTAAGTAAGGGCATGCTTCTTTGTGACGGGAGGAGCGCCATGGATGGCTCGCTCCTAGGACAAGCATCCAAGGCGTGAGGCTCTTGGTAGATCATCGAACAGTAGAACATCGATCACGGCTTCATTTTCGGAGGAATCAAAATGCGACTCATCCGGCTCACCTCACTGGCAGCGATCTGCCTCATCTTCAGCTTGAGCATCGGCCACACAATTTCCGCCGCGCCGCAAACCGGTGTGGACGCCGTCCCGGTCCGCACAGTCGTATCGGTCGAAGCCAAGCACGGCAAGGAAATTCCGGAGATAACAAACAAAGAAGATGTTCGGGCGTTCGAAGGCAAGGAGCGGCTGCGAGTTACCGAGTGGCTTCCGTTCCAGGGCACCCAGGCCAGCCTGGAATTGCTGGTGCTGATCGACGAATCGAGCGAAGCCAGCGTTGCCAATCAATTTGACGACATCCGGCGATTCATGAACGCGCAACCACCAACCACCGCGATCGCCGTCGGTTACCTGGAATACGGAACCGTAAAAATGGCCCAGAATTTTACGACAGACCGCGAAGCCACAGGCAAAGCGCTGCGAATCCCGCTGGGCGCATTCGCCGCGGGCAACAGCCCGTACCTGGCGATCACCGATGCCATCAAGCGCTGGCCCGCAAGCAAAGCCCGCCACGCAATTTTCCTGATTTCCGACGGCATCGATGCCCTGCAGCCGGGGATTAGCGACTCCTATCTTGATCAAGCCGTGGAAACCGCCGAGCGCACCGGCACCCAGGTCTATTCGATCTTCGCCTCACGAGAAGGCCATTTCGGCCACAGCCTGTGGAGAATCAACCAGGGACAAAATAATCTTTCCGAACTGGCCGACAAAACCGGAGGCGAATCCTATTTTCAAGGGCAGGCCACGCCGGTTTCGTTCGCCCCTTTCCTGAACGAATTTGCGGATCGTCTCGGCCACCAATACCTTCTGACAGTCCTCGTCAAGGCGGACAAGAAAGCCTCCTACAAGCACCTGAAACTCGAAACGGAAATTCCCAACGCGGAGCTCGTTACGGCGGACCGCGTCTACGTGCCCGCCGCAAAATAGGAACACGTTTAGCGCGCCACTGCGGTCAGAGTGCGCTCGTCGAAAGGGACAGACAAGGTGTAGCGACTCGTCCGCGACTGCGCCTCTACCGATCACAGGACCGTTCCTACCTGTGATAACGTTAGCCCGACAAATCCCACCGTCAGGGAGCGAAAACATGAAAGTTGGCGTAGCCGGACAAGGCGCGTTCGGCCAGAAACATCTCGAAGGCATCGCCAAAATCCCGGGTATCGAAGTCATCACGCTGACCGGTGGCAACCCGGATTCCACCGCGGAAGTCGCGAAAAAATTCAATATCCCGCACTGGACCAGCGATCTCGGCGAAAGCCTGAAACAACCGGGCCTCGAAGCGATGATCCTGGCCACTCCCACGCAGATGCACGCGCGGCAGGGCGAGCAGTGCATGCGCGCCGGAAAACACGTGCAGATCGAAATTCCCATCGCCGATACGCTGGCCGATTCGGCGCGGCTGGTAAAAGTGCAGCAGGAAACGAAAGTGGTCTGCATGGGCGGGCACACGCGCCGCTTCAATCCCAGCCACCAGTACGTGCACAAGAAAATCACGGCCGGCGAATTGACCGTCCAGCAGATGAACGTGCAGACGTATTTCTTCCGTCGCACCAATATGAACGCCGCGGGCAAGCCCCGCAGCTGGACCGATCACCTGCTCTGGCATCACGCCTGCCACACGGTCGACCTGTTTCAGTATCAAACCGGCCAATACGTTTCCGAGTGCTATGCCGTGCAAGGTCCCATGCACCCCGAGCTGAAAATCGCCATGGATATGGGCATCGTGCTAAAAGTCCCGTCGGGAGCAATTTGTACGCTCTCGCTGTCCTTCAACAACAAAGGCCCGCTCGGAACCACCTTCCGCTATATCTGTGACAACGGAACGTTCCTCGCCAAGTACGACGATCTGCTGGACGGCGACGAAAACAAAATCGACGTGTCGAAGGTGGATGTCTCGATGAATGGCATCGAACTACAGGACCGCGAATTTTTCGCGGCTATCCGGGAAAAGCGCGAACCAAACTCGAGTGTCGCTCAATGCCTGGCCGCCATGGACGTTCTGGACCGCATCGAGCGCTTCCTGAATAACGCCTCCAAGGCGATTGCCTAACTCGGCGGACGGCCTGGCGGCTGGCGGAGCCCACCCCATCGGTTGTCATTCTGAGCGCAGCGAAGAATCTCCCTTCGATCTACGTGCGAGCAGAAAACGAAGAGAGATTCTTCGCTCCGCTCAGAATGACACCGCCGGGATGTAGCAACGGAACTGCTCGACCGAACCGCACATCCGTCCCTACACCTCTCCGGCTGCGAGTGGAACCCCGCCAACGGAAGTGCTACCTTATTTGCTCCACCATTTCACGCAGGACATCGACCGGCATAGTGACCGACGAGGCCTGGATAGAGGAAAGCGATGAGCACCGGAGCAACCGCAACGAACACCAAAGTCCTGAACTACATCAATGGCGCGTGGCAGGAGTCCAAATCCAAGGAGTGGCGCGACGTCATCAACCCCGCTACTGGAGACGCCATCGCCCAGACGCCGCTCTCCACCGCCGCGGAAGTCGACGCCGCGGTGGAGTCCTCCGCCGCTGCCGCCCGCGAATGGCGCCGTACGCCTGCTGAGGACCGCATCCAGCCGCTCTTCAAGCTGAAAATGCTGATGGAAGATCATCTCGACGAAATCGGCCGCATCATCTCCCTCGAAAATGGAAAAACGTTCGCTGAGGGCAAGGCCGAACTCCGCCGCGCCATCGAAAACGTGGAAGTCGCCTGCGGAATTCCTACCATGATGCAGGGCTACAACCTGGAAGACGTGGCCCGCGGCGTGGACGAAATGATGATCCGCCAGCCGCTCGGCGTCGTGGCCGCAATCACGCCGTTCAATTTCCCGGGCATGATTCCCTTCTGGTTTCTGCCCTACGCGATCGCCACCGGCAACACGTTCATCCTGAAACCGTCCGAGCGTGTCCCGCTCACCATGGCCCGGGTGTTCGAATTGATGGAAGGCATTGGCCTGCCCAAAGGCGTAGTCAGCCTGATCAACGGCGGCAAGGAAGTGGTCGACGCGCTGATCGACCATCCCAAGGTGCGCGCCATCAGCTTCGTCGGCTCGACGCCCATCGCGAAATATGTATATGCCCGCTCCGCTTCCAACGGAAAGCGCGCCCAGTGCCAGGGTGGCGCAAAAAACCATGTCATCGTCCTGCCCGACGCGGAAATGAAAATGGCTACGCAGATCATCAGTGACAGCGCATTCGGTTGTGCCGGACAGCGTTGCC
>Ga0075028_100000420_pt1 | contig 15411 bp, 16 predicted proteins | sample LitLauG_LLR_2014_FD_71390 | JGI IMG/M metagenome (GOLD analysis project Ga0075028, IMG submission 71390) | Freshwater sediment microbial communities from Pennsylvania, USA - Little Laurel Run_MetaG_LLR_2014 | ecosystem: Environmental > Aquatic > Freshwater > Creek > Sediment | place: USA... | reverse complement strand
ATCAACCATTCGAAGTCGGTCAGCTCGTAACGTCGTGTTTGCATTCAAGCTCCTCCCAAGGAGCTTGAATCAGTATTCGCGGAAAAAGGGAATCCCCTTTATGAGTTTGTGACCTAGAGGACGCCAATGGATATCGAACTCTACCGAACGCTCTTGGCAATTTGTGACACAGGCAGCTTCACATCTGCGGCCCGGCGGATGGGCCGAACCCAATCGGCGGTCAGCCAACAGCTTCGAAAGCTCGAGGCGACACTTGGCCAACCACTCTTTGAGCGCCAGGTCGGCAGCGTCGATGTGACAGAGTACGGAAAATCCCTGTTGGAATCGGCGCGCTGCATCATTGATCCGCATTCTGAGGTATTGGCCTCGTTCAAGCGCACCGCCTTCGAAGGGACCATTGTGATCGGTATTGCCGATGCCTATGTCAATCGTGTCCTGAAGACCGTCGCAACCGAGGTCACCCGGTTGTATCCGCAGGCGACCCTGACAATTGTCATGGATGACTCATTGAGTTTGTCGCGCCGGGTTGCCGACGATTCGGTCGATCTGGCGTTTGTCACCGAGGGCAATTGCCCAACGCGCGGTCCAGTCGCATTTCTGGACAGGCTGGTGCTCGTTGGTCCCGTGACGGGTGATCTGCACAAACTCGATCCGCTTCCCGTTGTCGTTTGGGATCACCACAATCAACACGAGTTGCCTTTGATCGCTGCCCTGGAGGCCATGAACAGGCGGTACCGCATCGTCTTTGTCTGCCGCAGCGTGAATGCTCAGCATGCTGCTGTAACGGCCGGACTGGGGGTCGCCGTGCTTGTCGAAGGCAGCATGAGCCAGGGGGAGCGTGCCTATTTCGAGCAGGATGGGTTTCCGGTGATGAAACAGCCGACGATCCGTCTCGAACACTCGCGTGCAAAGCAATCGAAGGTGATCAGCCGGTTTGAGCAGCATTTCCTGGCTCATTTCGCCAGCGAGCCTGACGCTGCAAGATTATCTGTCAATTGATACCGACCATTCGGCCCGAGCACTCCTTCGCTCGCCGTGCTGCAATTCACCAATCTCGGCGGCCATCAGAACAGGACTATTTCGCCGACGGCGTGGTCGAGGACATCAGTGCGCTCAGCCGGTTCAAGAGCTTTGCGGTCATCGCGCGCAATTCGAGCTTTACGTACAAGGGCCGCGCAGTCGAGGTGCGGCAGGTAATCAATCTCAGCCAGGCCTTCGCGGGACAAAACGTCGGAATCAAACAGGTCAACGAGCATATTTGGCTCGCAAGCTTCATGCAGTACGATTCGGGTTACATCGATGACGGGACATGCAGACTCGGACCACTTCAAAAAACCCTTTGGCCAAAAGTGCTACCTATGTCTCCGCAATAATCCGCAACCCATGTGTCCGGAATGGACCGCTCGGGATTGGCGGATGGGCAGGGAGTTGCATTCGTCTCCGATATCCACATAATTCGCTGATAAATATATATTTTATCGGATAGCAGAAGATTGTTTATGGCTCAGTTTGTTGCGCGAAACCGTTGGCGCCGGTCGTTTTGCCGCAGCCAAATCGCCCGGACGGTAGCTGGCACATAGTCATTGGACCCGGATGGCACGCCGCTCTGGTGTGCCACCACCCCAACCCGATTTGAGAAAACGCTCCGCAATCGTCGTTCCTATACGATTGCCAACATATCCGTAGGCGTCCCGAACCGCCGAGACGCTGCGGAAGACAACGGTCGCTATTGGGGAGCAAACCGACGCTGACGAGAGACCCCAGCTGTCATTCGGCGGACCGTGATCGGCGATGCGAAGATGATCGCTGACGTCGACCTTCAGATATCATTCTTTTCCGAGATACGCGGCTTTACAAATTCTCGGGCGTGAAGATCTCGAACGGCAGACTGACGGACTGGGGCGGAAAGGCGGGCCCGCCGTCAATGGCCCGGATCATCGCATCAATGGCCTCGCGTGCGAGCAAATCGATTGGATGCGCAATCAGGAAATTGAGCGTGCCGTCCAGCAGGGCGGCGCGGGTTGCTTCCGTCAAATCATAAGCAACCGCAACTATCTCCTTTGCACGCCCGCTGTCGCGCAAGGCCGCCAGCGCCCCGGACGCGCCGCCCCCGGAAAGGAACAGACCCTTGAGATCCTCATGCCGGGACAGCAAAGATTCGGTGATGTCGCGGGCAATGGCGGCGCTTTCGAATGTCGATTGCGGCTCCAGGAGTTCATAACCTTTGGGGTGTTCACGGAAATACGAGCGGAAGCCGCTCTCGTTGGTTTCCTGGCAGCGATAGCGATGGTTGCCAACCAGAATGCCGATCTTGCCAGGCTGCTTACAGATGGAATTGAAGGCCCAGCCGGCGGTTCGCCCAACTTTCCAGGCGTCGAGCCCCACATAGCCAACGCTGCAACGGGCGGTGAGCTGCGAGATCAGCGCGAAGACCTTGATCCCTCTTTCGTTCAACCTTTCAATGGCTGCAGCGACCAGCGGATGCTCGATTGACACCACGCCAATGACATCTGCGTCTTTGGCCAGCGACTCCAAACTCTCTGAGACATTTTGAGCTGACAGCTCTTCGAGGTGCTCAATTCGTATCTCGACCTCATGATCCGATACGGCTTGGGCGGCGCCTGCCAAAGCCTTGCCCAACGTGTGATAGAGCATACGATGACGTTGCAGCAGCAGCACTGCAACCCTGATCTTCGGTCGCGTGGATTTGAGGCTGTCTCGAATCGATCCTACCCCATAAAACCCTACAGATTCAGCAGCTTGCATCACGGCGCGGATTGTTTCGCCGCGCACTTTCCCCGGTTCGTGCAAGGCACGATTGATGGTCGAGACCGAAAGTCCGGACGCTGCTGCAACGTCCCGTATGGTCGCTCTGGGCACGGTTCCACCTATCTCAATTCAGCTCAGCAGGTGACTCGGGTATTTCGACACAAAATGATATGAAATGACCGCAACTATACCACAAGCATTGCATTGATCCCAATCAAACCCCACCCTTGACCGCAACAATTGTGCGCGAAAAGCGCAAGTTTGCCTGGGCAGGGAACGCCATGGACGATTTGCAGTTCGGGACACGCGACAAACGTGGCGATTGGTCCCCCAATGGACGGGCCGAGATCGCGCCGTTCTGGTCCTGGCCGCCGCAGCTGCCAAAAATCCTGAGCTGGCTGCCTGGGTACTTCTGGCCCTGGAACGCCTTTCACATGGCGACCACGCTGGCCTATTGGTACTGGGTCATCCCAAGCGTGGAAACGATGAAGACACTCAGCTGGGGCTGGGCGCTTTGGCTGTACGCGGTCAATGCGGTCTGCATCTTTGCCATGTATGGGACCATCGAGCTCTTCTACTACGTCAAGCGCAAGCAGGGCACGCGCTTCAAGTACAACGCCAAGTTTCCCGCCGACGCGCCGTCGGACGTGTTCTGGTTCAAGAGCCAGAACATCGACAATTTTATGCGCACCTACCTCTTCGGCATTCCGATGTGGACGCTTGTCGAGGTGCTGATGCTTTGGGTGTTCGCCAATGGCTGGGCGCCGTGGTTGAGCTGGTCGCAGCACCCGCTCTATCTCGCCTTTCTCGTCCTGATCGCGCCCGCAATCCACGAGTTGCACTTCTTCATCATACATCGCACCATCCACACGCCGTTTCTCTACAAATGGGTGCACTCGGTACATCACAACTCGATCAACCCCTCGCCCTGGTCGTCGCTGTCGATGCACCCGGTCGAGACCTTCATCTACCATGGCGTGGCCCTCTGGCATCTGATCATCCCCTCAAATCCCATCGTCGCGCTGTTCCAGCTGCATATGGCGGGCTTTGGCGCCGTGAACGGACACATCGGTTTCGAAGAGCTGGAACTGACGGAAGATCACGTGCTCGGCAGTCACGGCTATCTTCACTACCTGCACCACAAATATTTCGAGGTGAACTACGGCGCCGACGGCCTGGTCCCGCTCGATAAGTTGCTCGGCACCTGGCACGACGGCTCGAAGGAAGGCGATGCGCAGATGCAGGCCCGCTTCAAGAAGAAGAAGGAGCGCCTGGCTGCGAAGCAGAGTGCCTAGCGAGGGGTCAAGTCGTGTTCGTTGGGCAAGTTTTGGATTTTGCAATCCGTCAACAAGACGGCAACATGGGAGGAGATTGAAATGAAGAAATTGAACCTGATGATGGGCGTGATGCTCACAGGCGCCGCACTGGCGTTCAGCGCGGTAACGGCGGACGCCGCCAAGATCGCGGTGGTCGGCGGCTCGAACGACGACGCCTTCTGGAACAAGATCAAGAAGGGCCTCGACGACGCCCGTCCTGGCGTTGAAGCCAACGGCGGCTCGGTGAACTATCTGCGCCTGGTCAACTACGACAACTTCGCGCCCGACGTGGTGCAGCTGATCCGTACCGCGATCAGCCAGAAGGTCGACGGATTGGTGATCCCTGACTGGGTGCCGGAAGCTGAAGATCCCGCAATCAAGGACGCCATGAAGGCTGGCATCAAAGTCATCCTGATGAACGCTGGCGGTGGCGACAAGGCCAAGGAACTCGGCGCCATCAACTACGTCGGCAACGAGGAATACCCGGCCGGCCTGGCCGGTGGCGACTACTTCGCCAAGCACGGCATGAAGAACGTGCTGTGCATCAATACCCTGCCCGGCACCGCCAACATCGAGGCCCGTTGTAAGGGCATCAAGGACAGCATGGAAAAGGCGGGCGTGAAATCTCACCAGCTGCCGCTGCCGTCCACCTCCTTTGGCAACGCGACAGCCGTGGCTGAAGCCATCAAGGCGGAATTGCTCAAGGACGCCTCGATCGACGGCGTGATCACGATCTCGGCTGGCGACGCCGACAGCGCCGCCATCGGCATCAAGCAGGCCGACAAGGTCAAAACCGTGGGACTGGCCTCGTTCGACATGAACGAATCCAATCTGGCGCGCATCAAGGATGGCACGCAGGTGTTCTGCATCGACCAGCAGCCCTACCTGCAGGGCTACCTGGCCACCAGCCTGCTGGCCTCGTCGATCGATTTCGGCACATCGTTGCCGACCTTCCCGGTGCTGACGGGTCCGGGTATCGTCGATAGCTCGAACATCGTCGCGACGTTGACTGGTGTCTCCAAGGGCGCCCGGTAACGCTACGCACCAATCCGGCCCGCCGCACTCTGGCGGGCCGGATTTTAATGTGCTGTGGTGTGCTGGCTCGGGAGACCGCTGCAAAATTCGTCATGATGGCCAATGGAACACTGACTCCAACCCAGACCCTCTCCCTCCCCCTAGAGGGGGGAGGGCCGGGGTGGGGGTGGGAACCGGGAGTGAGATCAATTCTTTAGCGCCTTTTACCGAACCCCCACCAGGCGCTACGCGCCAGCCTCCCCCCTCGAAGGGGGAGGCGGGGCTGGTTAGGCTTGCGGACAATTTTGCAGAGGTCTCCTCGGGGGGACCGCTATGGCCTAGGGAGTTATTTCGTGGGTAACCTGTTTCGCCGACCTGAAGCCGGCGCACTGCTCGGCCTCGTCGCCGTGCTGATTTTTTTCACAATTTTCGGCGGCATCAATTTTCTGCAGATCAACGGCGGACTTTCGAGCTGGCTCAATGTCGCCGCCAGCCTTGGTATCATCGCCATTCCCGTCGGCCTGCTGATGATCGCGGGTGAACTGGATGTATCGGTCGGCGCCATGGTGCCCGCCGGGGCCATGCTGACCGCCGTCATTGGTGGACACTACGGCTTGCCCATCTGGCTCGGCATTGCAGCTACTCTCGCCTTCGGGGTCCTCGTCGGGCTGGTGAACGGCCTCATGGTCGTGCGCACCGCCGTGCCCTCGCTCATCGTCACTCTCGGCAGCCTTTTTGCCATCCAGGGCATGCTGCTCGGACTGACGGTCCTGGTGACGAAATCGACCAGCGTCGCGCTCAAGACCGAGGGACTGGCCAAGGCGGTGTTCGGCGACTTCACGACCCTCTTGGAGCTTTTCCCGCCGGGCCAGCTCCAGGCGATCGTCATCTGGTGGATCATCTTTGCATCCATCTATGTCTACTTCGTACACTGGACCCCTTACGGCAACTGGATCTTCGCCATGGGCGGCGACAAGGTCAGTGCGCGCAACGCCGGCATCCCCACGGATAAAGTGACGATCACGCTGTTCGTATTGTCTGCCGTCTCGGCCGCCTTCGTCGGCATGTGCCAGGCCATTCTCTTCAACACGGCCCAGGTGGGCGGTGGCCAGTCCTTCATCTTCAACTCAATCATCGCCGTGGTTGTCGGCGGCGTGCTGCTGACGGGCGGCTTTGGATCGGTGATCGGCATCTTCTTTGGCACCATCACATTCGCCATTGTGAATCAGGGCATCTATTATACAAACTTCGACCGCAACTGGTCGAGCCTCATCATCGGCGTCTTGCTGTTGGCGGCGGTGTTGATGAACAATACGTTCCGGAAACTGGCCTTGTCCTATGTTCCACGCCTCAAAAAGGGAGCCGTATGATGGCGACGCCCCTGCTCAAGCTGACCGGCATCAACAAGTCCTTCGGCCCCATCGACGTGCTGCACGACATCTCGCTGGAGGTGAACGGCGGCGAGGTGCTGTGCCTGCTCGGCGACAATGGCGCGGGCAAGTCCACGCTGATCAAGATTCTCTCGGGCGTCCACAAGGCGACCTCCGGCGCCATCGAGATGGACGGTAAGCCGGTCGCGTTTGCCAGCCCGCGCGAGGCGAGCGACTATGGCATCGCTACGGTTCACCAGTTCGGCGGCACATTCCCGCTCATGAGCATCGGCCGCTCGTTTTTCGTCGGCAGGGAGCCCACAAAGGGCGCAGGTCCCTTCAAGATATTCGACCGCAAACGGGCCAACGAAATCGCCGTCAAGGCGGTGCAGGACCTTGGCATCACCCGCATCGACGATGGCGACCGGCTGGTCGGCGGCCTGTCGGGCGGCGAGCGCCAGGCGTTGGCTATCGCGCGCGCCGTCTACTTTGGCGCCAGCGTGCTGATCCTGGACGAGCCGACCGCCGCGCTCGGCGTCAAGGAGGCGGCACACGTTCTCAAGATAGTGCTGCAAGCGCGGCAGAAGGGCATCGCGGTCATCTTCATCACCCACAATGTCGTGCACGCCCTGACCGTCGGCGACCATTTCGCGGTCCTCATCCGCGGCGCCAAGGCCGCCGACTTCCGCAAGGGCGAGAAGAGCCGCGAGGAGATCACCGACCTGATGGCGGGCGGCGAGCACATGGCCGAGCTCGAAGCCGAGATCGAGGGTTACATGGCAACGCACGAAGGTCATCCGCCTGCGGTTGGTAGTTGAAACTCGGCACTCACCCTCAAAACTCAAAATCACCGGGGCGAAAGTGATGGCACAGTGGTTCGATGTCTGCGGCACAGGCGATATAGCCAAGGAGGACCTGATCCGCTTCGATCATGGTGGCGCAACCTTCGTCATCTACCATAGCCCTGAAGGCGAATTCTTCTGTACCGACGGCCTGTGCACCCATGAGTCTGTGCATCTTTGCGACGGGCTGGTGATGGATCACACCGTGGAATGCCCCAAACATAATGCCATGTTCGACTATCGGACGGGTGAGGCTATCCGAATGCCAGCCTGCATCGATCTGAAAACCTACAAGACCAAGATCGAGAGCGACCGCGTCTTCATCGAGATTTGAAACCCATGACCTCACCGTTCACCCTTGCCGTCTGCGCCGAAATGCTCTGGCAAGACAAGCCCATGACTTGGCGGCTGAAGCACTTGACGGAAATGGGTTTTCAGTGCGGCATCTGGAACTGGACGAGCCACGACCTGAACATGCTGGAAAAGTCCGGCGCGACGTTCTCGTCCATGACCGGGTATGTCACCGGCCGGCTGGCGGACGAGGCAGGCGCCGTCGACCTCTTGACCACTGCGGAACAATCCATTGCCGTCGGCAAGCGCCTCAATGTGGCGCGACTCAACCTGCATGGCACCGGACTTGGCGACCGGGGCTTACCGGTAACGCCTTGCGAAACCGTGACGGGCGCCATGTGGCTGAAGGCGCGAGACACACTCAACCGGATCGCCGACCTTGCCGAAAAACACGGCGTGGTCTTCATGCTGGAAAACCTGAACCTGCCCGTCGACCATCCCGGCGTCCCCTTCGCTTTGGCTAAGGATACGCTGGCTTTGGTCTCCTCTGTCAACCGGCCGGGCCTGACGCTCAATCTCGATCTCTATCATGCGCAGATCGGCGAGGGTAACCTGATCGAGCTCTGCCGCGCCTGCCAGCCCTGGATCGGCGAAATCCAGGTTGCCGACGTTCCGGGCCGCAAGGAACCAGGCACCGGCGAGATCAACTATGCGGGCGTCGCCAAAGGACTGACGCAGATGGGCTATCGCGGTCCCATCTGCTTAGAAGCCTTTGCCTCCGGCGATGCGGATAAGGCCGTCGAGGCCTTCCGCGCAGCCTTTTCGGTTTGAAGAATTCGCGACAGTCAACACCGCGACCTGCCTGGCTGTCGCCGACTTCCGCGATGGGACCTGAGCTGATGGTCTGCGTTTGTGAGGAACCAGTTCATGGGACAGGGCGCTCGTCAGCCGCCGTACAAGATCGGCGTCGTCGGTATCGGCGATATCAGCGACGTCTACATCAACAACCTCAAAACCTACGACATCGTCGAGGTCGTGGGATGCGCCGGCCGCGATCTCGGCAAGGCGAAAGAGAGGGCGGCGGCCCACAGCCTCGAAAAGGCCTATGCCGACGGCTTTGCGCTCATCACCGACCCGGACATCGATATCATACTCAACCTGACGATACCTGCCGCCCACGCCGAACTCAACCTCGCGGCGCTGAATGCGGGCAAGCATGTCTACACCGAAAAGCCGCTGGCTGCGACTTTCGCCGACGCCGCCTCCATCATGACGCTCGCGCGCGAACGCGGCCTCTATGTGGGCTGCGCGCCGGACACGTTTCTTGGCGGTCGTTTACAAACCTGCCGTAAGCTGATTGACGACGGGACGATCGGCGACATCGTGGGTGCGGGAGCCTTCGTCGTAAGTCATGGCCATGAATGGTTCCATCCCAATCCAGACTTCTTCTACAAGCCCGGCGGCGGCCCGTTGCTCGACATCGGACCCTACTACATGACTGCGCTTCTGTCTTTGCTCGGCCCCGTCACCGATTGCGGCGCAATGGCGCGCCGGACGTTTTCCGAACGGTCGATTGAGAGTACGCCGAGGCGCGGCGAGAAAATCGCCGTCGAGGTCGATACGCACATCACCGGCAGCCTCGAATTTGCCAACGGCGCCATCGCCACTTTGCTCGCCAGCTTCGATGTCTGGGACAGCGAACTGCCGCGATTGGAAATCTACGGCACCAGGGCCACTCTGTGCCTGGCCGATATCGATCCGGTCGACGGCCCCAATCTATTCGGCGGCACACTGCGGATGCGCAACGTGGACAATTACCGCTGGAAGGGCTTGCCGCGTTCGAATGCGCAGGCGCCTTGGACCGAAGTTCCGATAGTTCACAAGTTCAACGAGTTGAGCCACAGGAAGAACAGCAGAGGCATCGGCCTGGTGGACATGGCCTACGCCATCCGCGATGGCCGCAAGGAGCGGGCAAGCGGCGAGATGGCGCTGCGCGCGCTCGACGTGATGGAGTGTCTGCTGCGGTCAGCCAAGGACCGGTGCTTTGCCAAACCCTCGACAACCTTCGAGCGGCCGGCGCCCATGCCCACGGACTTCCCCGATCATCTCTGATGCGTCATGCTCCTCAATGAAATCGCTGGAAGGAATCGCTGGAAGGATAAGTGAACCAATGCCGAATGTCCCGTTGGTCGAAGCCCTTCTACGGCAAGAGCAATTGCTGGTCTTGCCGGCTTTTGACGAAACCGCTGCATATGAGATCAGCACGGCCATCCGAACCGAGGCTGTTGCCCGGCGAGCTCCCGTGGTCATTGACATTCGGACGGCATCGCGCCGCCTCTATTTCACCGCGTTGCCGGGATCGTCCGCCGACAACGAGGATTGGGCCCGCCGCAAGGCCAATGTGATGTTGCGGTGCCATGCGTCCTCGATGCGCATGGGTTTGCAGTTGGAAGCCGAAAACCGCAAGCAGTGGCCCGATGCCGCGTTAAGCCACCAAGACTATGCAGTGCATGGCGGCATGCTTTCCTGTGCAGGTCGCCGGCACAGGCGTTCTGGCGGCGATCGCGGTATCGGGCTTGCCATCGCGCGATGATCATCTGCTGATTACCGGCGTTCTTGCCAAACGATTGGGTGTCAGCGGCATTTCGCTGCCGAACGTGGGTTAACGCGACCGGTCCTTGTGCGTTCACTTTCACGCCAGCTGGTTGGACGCCAAAGGCATCGCCCGAACGCAATCGAGGAAATCGGAGGGCCCCTTTATCTGCCCGCCGACGAAAGAGAAACATATCTCGACGGAAGATTTGCCGTCGCGGTAGGCCCTGGTTTTCAGCACTTGAGACCCGCGCTCGTTCACCCAGAACTTCGCGAGGATCTCGCGCCGTCCCCCATGCGTGGCATGGATTGCGGCGCTTTCCGTTTCAAACAGCGAGATCGAAGTCGGTAGCGCTGTCGAAAACCTTGCACCTGATGCGCAATGCTTTATCGCCTTTGATCGCGACTGTGCGACTGACGCCACTATGCTCGTACCCTTGGATTCCACAGGTCAATCATTAGGCGAGGCGGTATGAGGTGCGCTGTAAGCCTCCGGTGAGGACCGCAGGTATGAGCGGAGTAGGGCGCATGAGCGCCCTGGCGGGACTGCGCGGCGGTGCGAGGTTATCGGTGCCGCTTTTTGTCGGTGAGCCACGGAGCTATCGTGCCGGTTGCTGGAAGGGGTCGAGACGATGGATCAGCAGCTCGAGCTTTTGAGCAGGGATGCGACGCTGCACAACGTGTTCTTCGCGGCCCTGCCGGACGCGACGATGAGCGCCGGTGCAGGAGGTATTGCGCGCGATGTGCGTCGACGCTTGCGGCTGGCGGCAACGCCGATCCCGCCGGAGCGGCTCCATGTCTCGTTGCTCTCCGTCGGTGGCTTTTCCGGTTCATGTCCGCCTGCGGTCATCGAAGCGGCAAGGAGGGCAGCCGGCAGTGTTTCGATGGCGCCCTTCAAGGTCGAGTTCGATCGCGTCGCGAGCTTCTCGGGAAGTCATGGGCAACGAGCGCTGGTCCTGACAGGCGATGGTGACAGTGTTGCCGGCGTCCTGAGGCTCCAAGAAGGTCTGAAGCACGCGCTGATGAAGGCCGGCTTGAGCCTCCCGCGGCAGTCGGGCTCCTCGCCCCATTTGACCATGATGTATGACGAGAACCGAATCTGCGATTTCGCCATCGAGCCGATCGGCTGGACTGTCAGCCGCTTCGTTCTCATCGACAGCCTGGTTGGCCAATCGCGGCACATGCATCTGGGACAGTGGTCTCTCTGAGATCGCAATCGGCAGCCGCCCGCACTGAAGGTCGCCTGCGATCAGGCAGCCTGGGCGCCGACCTTTGCGGCAATCCAGTTCCACGCCAGCAGCTCGTCGAGCCTTGAGGCCGGATACCCGGCGATGCGGGCGAGCACGTCGGCGAGCCACGCCTGTGGATCGATATCGCTCATCTTGGCGGTGACGATCAGGCTGTACATGGCAGCGGCCCGCGCGCCGCCCCGATCGGAGCCAGCGAACAGCCACGGCTTTCTTCCGAGTGCAATTGCGATCGGCGAGATCGGAAGCGGCGTCTTACCCTCGGCTTTACGGCGCGCACTTGCTTCGATGTCGGCCGAAGCGAAGAACGGACGGCGTGCGTGCGCCCAGCACGCCGCTTCCAGGATCGGCCCCGGTGTGCGATCAGCATCGTAAAGCTGCATGTAGCCGCCATAGGCGTCGGCCTGCAGCCGGCCGGACCATTTGGCCAGATGGACACGCGGATGTTCGCCAGCGCGGTCACGCGAGTAGTAGAACATCGCCGCCGGCGGTGCGCGACGCACATAGCGCCGCTCGGTCTCGCCTTCGGCTCCACCACGCACGATGTCCCGCACCGTGTTGCGCGCCAGCCGAAACTCCCGCGCTATCGCCTTGATCGACCTGCCCTGAACGAAATGCGCCCGCCTCACCCTGCCGATCGGGTCCACCGTCACCATCCCCCTTCAAGCCCGCGCTCGCGAATCGCTGCAGCGGGATCTTCACCTCAAGGGGGCAAAATTGGACGTCGATCACCCCTCAACAGGGGTCAAAATTATATGCCGGTTCACACCAAATCGGTTGCAACGCGGTGAGAATGCGCTCGGTCATAACTTCGGCCACGGGAAGGTTCCGGAGCGGGGCCGCGTAAATCTCAAGCGCCATTTGCCATTGCGCGCCGTGCTTGGCGTTGCGCCAGCCGCCGCCTTTGGACTCGATCGGGTCGGCAACTTGGCCGAGGCTGCACCGTTTCAATCGCGCAAACTGATGCGCCTCCACGTCGCGGCGTCGAGCGTCCAGCGCGGCGCGCTTCTCCTCAAGCGGATTGCTGCCGCCCCGAACGTTGAGCCGAGCCGCTGCCGCCAGCTCGCGGGACTTGGCAAGCGGCACTGTGTTCGGTGCGTCGTCGCTGGGTGGACGGGTGCCTCGGTTCACACAGATGTCCACCCATGAAACACGGATTGGAACGAACAGGCAAGGGCCGCACCGAACCCAATTCGGGTGTTTTGTCTATCTCACAAGGCTTGTTTTGGGAGTTCTGTGGGCTTCTGCGGTCAATCTCGGACCAAAACGCGAAGTGCTTTTGGCGGATGGGGAGGGCGTTGCATTCGTTTCCGGAAGCCGCGCAGCACGCTGAAAAATAATAATTTTTTCTGTTCAGCGTAGATGGTTTGTAGCGCAGTTTGTTGCGCGAAAGCTTTGACACCGGTCGTTTTGCCGCAGTCAATCAGCCCGAACGGAAGCTGGTTCAAACACATCAAGCCAGAATGGCACTCCGCTCCGGTGTGCCACCTTCCCGACCCAAACGCCGGCCGTGAGCGCGAGATCGTCGTTCGTATCCACGAACCTATATCGGCCGATCAGCGGTTGGTGTCATGAAATGCTCTGCCGGTCGCGTTCGCTGCTTGGCGTATCGCGTTGGCGTGCCGAGTTCGTGATTCAATCAACCGATTCCAGGTTCCGCAGAATGTCGTCACGTGCACAACCGGCCCCGGCTCAATGAGAGTGAAGGCCCTGCTCAGTCTCATGGTACGCTAGCGTTGTAAATGTTTGGGACGCAGGGTGCCCACCCTAAATTTCAGCCAACAATTCGTAGGATTGCAGCCGTGCCGCGTGGTTGTAGACGGCGGTCGCGACCATGAGTTCGTCAACGCCGGTCTTAGCAAAGAAATCCTGGAGGTGGCCTCGCAGCGTCGCAGGCGAACCGGCGAACGAGCATTTGAGCATCCGCTGGGCCTGAGTTTTCTCCGCAGGTGACCAATAGGCTTCGATGTCATCGATGGGCGGCTTCAAGAGCCCTCGCGCGCCACGCACCATATCGGCGAAGCGTTGCTGCAACGATGTGAACAGATGTTGCGCCCGTTCATCCGTTTCGGCCGCGATAATGTTCACGCCGGCCATGGCATAGGGTTTTTGCAGTTGCGCCGAAGGCTTGAAGTTGGCGCGATAGAGTTCCAGCGCCTGCATCAGGGAGTCAGGCGCGAAATGTGAAGCGAACGCATAGGGTAAGCCGAGCAAGGCGGCGAGTCGCGCGCCGAACAAGCTTGACCCCAGAATCCACAAGGGCACATTGGTGCCGGTTCCAGGAACGGCCTGAATGGTTTGGCCCGGCTGCAAGGGGCCGAGCAGGGCTTGCAACTCCAGCACATCCTGCGGGAAATGCTCAGATGCCATCGGGTCAACACGCAAGGCATGCATGGTCTGGCGATCAGTTCCGGGCGCGCGGCCCAATCCTAGGTCGATGCGTTTGGGGTAGAGTGATTCCAAGGTGCCGAACTGCTCGGCGATGACCAGCGGCGAGTGGTTGGGCAGCATGATGCCGCCGGCGCCCACGCGGATGGTTGAGGTGTTGGCCGCGACGAATCCGATCACCACTGACGTGGCCGCGCTGGCAATGCCCGCCATGTTGTGATGTTCGGCCACCCAATAGCGGCGGTAGCCCCAGCGTTCCGCATGTTGGGCCAGATCGCGGGCGTTCTGAAGGGCGATGGCGGGGGTTGAGCCTTCGGAAACAGGAGCAAGGTCAAGGATGGAGAGTGGGAGCATGGCTGCTGCTTTCCGGTGTTTTGCTGAAGTCGGATTTCTGCCTTGGCCTTTCGCAGAACGCAATTGCTGCCGAACTGGCGCTTTCAGACTTGCTGTTGTCAGGGCGAGCCCGTCAGTCACCTCCTCTTGGGTCCGCTTAGCGACAAGAGCCGCAGCAATCGCTCAGGGCCATCCGGGCCCTCCTTGCTCGCAAACTCTTTCAGGCATTCAGCAGACATCGGATCGCTGCCGATGACGTTGAAAAAGCGGTTTCGAGTGACGCCGGCCGGCAACCTGGCCTCGATGGCTTCGAGAGCAGCAATACGGCTGCCACTGAGAGAGCTCCAAGACCCGAGATTTGCCTCCGCTCCATCCTCGAATCGGACCCGGTAAACAAGTGTATTGCCGTCCTTGGGGAGCTTGGGGCAACCCGAAATGACAGACGCAACAGCCGCGACCGGCCGCACGGTGCTGCGCGCCAATGGCAACACCGGAAGTTCCGCTATTCCGGCGGCTGTCGCGTAGGACAGCCGCGCGGGGAGGGCTGCGCCGAGCCCGGCAGTCAACACCAGCATCGCCAGGGCTGCGTATCGCAAGTCACGCGCCACTCCCTTGCCCAGCCGGTCCAGAAAATCGTCCGCGCTGTCAGCCGCACCCGCATATCGCCGGATCATCTGCCGCCAGAGCCAGTCGGTGACGGCCTTGTTTTTTGCAGGCTCGTGCATGAGGTCAGCGGCCCAGCCGTTGCGTGCCCCCTCGCTGCCGCGCCGCCAGGTGATGGCTCCGCAGAGCCATCCTGCCGCAAACAGTACAGTCAGAATGAGGCCAAGCGACTCGGCCCCGAAATCGCTGTCATAGAGAAGCGCGTGCGCCGATCTGGCAGCTTCCAGCGCAGCAGCGGCCACATAGCGCGACCAGACCACGATCGCGGCGACCGCGGCGCCAAGTGAAGCCAGGATGATTGCGAGGTGCACCAGAATGTGGAATCGCGGCGCCCGCCGCGCTGCAATTTCTGACTGGAACCTCTCGGGGACACCGAGATGGGCGAGACGACTGTTAATGATGGTACTCATGTTCCCCTCATTCAATCGGGCAGGTCAACTTCCAACGCAAATCCACCTATACAGGACTTGCTGATGAATTCTTCTGCTAGGCCGCGGGCAGGCGGCGATAGTGCTCTGTAGACGCTATTGCACGGCCGGAGCATCAATCTGCCGGTCTGAGTAATTTCCGATACTGACGGCTGCTA
>Ga0075028_100000419_pt1 | contig 15417 bp, 14 predicted proteins | sample LitLauG_LLR_2014_FD_71390 | JGI IMG/M metagenome (GOLD analysis project Ga0075028, IMG submission 71390) | Freshwater sediment microbial communities from Pennsylvania, USA - Little Laurel Run_MetaG_LLR_2014 | ecosystem: Environmental > Aquatic > Freshwater > Creek > Sediment | place: USA... | reverse complement strand
ACCATCTATCGCGTGATTCAGGAAGGCCTCACTAACATCGCAAAACACGCCACCAACGCGACGCATGTGAGCATTGTGATTGGCGTGTTGGAAGGAACGTTGCATTTGGCCATCGAGGATAACGGACGGGGCTTTGATCCGACCGAGTTGTCATCGCGCCTCGGTCTTGCCGGTATGCGTGAGCGTCTGTTGCTTGTCGGCGGTCAGTTGGAAGTTGAATCGTCGCCGGGCGCAGGCACCACGATCTTTGCGCGCATTCCTCTGCGTTCCGAGAGGACGGCGGCGTGACTGAAAAAACCCGCGTGGCTCTTGCCGACGATCATCCCATCGTCCTTGCCGGCTTGCGCAATCTGATTGAAGCGGAATCCGACTTTGAGTTGGTGGGGCAGGGCACCAGCGGGCAATCCGCATTGAAGATGATCCGGGAAAAGCTACCAGACGTTGCGATCGTCGATATCTCAATGCCGGAGATCAACGGCATCGCGCTAGCACGCCGCCTTGCGGAGGAATGTCCTAGCGTTCGCGTCCTCTTTTTGACGCTTTATGAAGATCGATCCTTCCTTAGACAGGCACTTGCAGTGGGTGTGAGAGGTTACGTCCTTAAGCGCTCTGCGGCGGAAAATCTGGTACATGCCATTCGGGCCGTGCACCATGGGAAGCTTTATATCGATCCATCGCTGCCCAACGATCTACCGGAAGGTGTCGCAACGAGAGGCGGTAAGGCAGCACAAACGGGCGACGCGTTAGGACTGACCGACCGCGAAACAAGCGTCCTCAAATACTCGGCGCGTGGCTTAACTACCAAGGAAATTGCTAGCCGGCTCGATTTGAGCGTTAAGACGGTCGAAACCTATAAATCTCGCGCGACCGAAAAGCTCCATCTGAGGACACGCGCCGAGATTGTGCGTTTTGCCTCGGCGCAGGGCTGGCTCGAAGATATTTGAATTAATGCTGAAGATTTCAAATTGGCCGAGAGTTCGCTCTAGGCTACTTCTGTTTTGTGTCGGGAAAATCCTGACAGAGGAATACCCGTTTGGCGAGGTATCTTCGACTCGCGCCAAAAAGCCGAGCGGTAACGCGGCGACGGGATACATCCATGCCAAACAGTGAATCGGCCCGGCGTGCGGTGTCGCACATAGACGCCTCGCTGTCGTTCGTTCATCGAACGAACATAGAAAGATATAAGAAACTTTTGGCAGCAGAGTTGGGTGACAATGTCCGAATATTTGTTCAACGCCGCCTCGCGGAGGAAGAGGCGTCTCTTCGTCGGCTCACTGGCGGCAACGTGCTTTAGGTAATAAAGCGCTCGAATTGGCGCTTCCTTCTACTTCCGCCTTCTTTCGCGAGCTGGGTGCCGTTGTGAGATTAGAGTCAACAGCCATGTCCGCTTTTGGCCCAAAGCCGACATCCCCAATTGCACCGCACATGTCCGCTTTTGACCCAAAGCGGACGTCGTGCAGAGCTTGTTAGTCGTTTATTCGGACTTTTCCGATGACATCGAAATCCGCCCCATTGGGTTGGACGCTAATCAAAACACCCAATCGGATTTCGGAGAGACCGCCGCGAGGCGGTCTTTCGTTTTGCGCTCGAAGATCAAGAGAAACACGGAGCGACATTGCCCTAAAGGTACGACAATGTCGTACTACGGATAGAAAAATAGGGCAAAATGAGCCCGAAATGGTACGACATGAGCCGTGGATAAAAATGTGCAAGCTACTGAAAATATGAAGAAAGCGTCGGAGAGTTTGTCCCGTCGTTTTTGTGTCGCTCCGATGATGGAATGGACCGACCGGCATTGCCGGTTCTTCCATCGGTTGCTCACGCGCCGGGCATTGATTTACACCGAAATGCTCACCACAAGCGCCGTGTTGCACGGCGATCGCGTGCGGTTGCTCGGCTTTGATCCATTCGAACATCCGGTCGCGCTCCAGCTTGGCGGCCGCGACCCCCACGCGCTTGCGTTGTCAGCGCGCATTGGTGAGGAGTTCGGCTACGACGAAATCAATCTAAACGTTGGTTGTCCGTCCGACCAGGTTCAAGAGGGGCGCTTCGGCGCGTGCCTAATGGCCGAACCATCCCTAGTCGGTGATTGTGTTAGCGCTATGAAGGCAGCAGTCAAAATTCCGGTGACCGTCAAATGCCGCATTGGGATCGACGATCAGAATCCGGATGAAGCACTGGTTGCTTTTACTAAGACAGTTAGAGCGGCCGGGATCGACGCGCTGATTGTGCACGCACGAAAAGCCTGGCTAAAAGGGTTGTCGCCGCGTGAAAATCGTGAAGTACCACCACTCGACTATGCAGTCGTTCACAGGGTGAAAGCAGCCTATCCGGACCTCGAGATTGTTCTAAATGGAGGCATCACGACTCTGGAGCAGGCACAAACTCAGATTGGCTCCTTGGACGGGGTGATGATGGGGAGGGCGGCTTATCAAGAGCCGTGGCGCCTGCTTGATGTTGATCCCCGGATCTTTAGTGCTCCTGCACCATTCGCGTCACTCAAAGAAGCTGCATCTGCGCTTGTTCCCTACATCAATCGCGAATTAGCGAAGGATGTACGGTTGCACGCAATTACGCGCCACTTGCTTGGGCTTTTTCGCGCAGTTCCTGGTGCGCGTGCTTTCAGACGGCATCTGGCAACCGAGGCGGTCAAGCCTGGTGCGAGAGCAGCCGTCATGGTCGATGCGCTCGCGCTGGTGCTGGACAGAGAGGCCAATTTGGCGCACATGGCCGCCTGACTAAAGTCCGCCTCGGCTTTTCTCGGAGATAGTGTTGCTGGGATATCCGATCGGCGAGATCGCCTTGCTCGCGCTGTGGATCGCAGGCGCTGGCATTCTGGTTGGCATTCTCGCGGGACTGTTTGGAATTGGCGGTGGCGCAATCATTGTCCCGGTTCTATACGAAGTATTCCGCGCACTGGACGTACCCGAAGAGGTTCGCATCCAAACGTGTATCGGGACTTCGCTGGCAATTATCGTACCCACGACAATTCGCTCCTATCTCGGACACAAGAAGAAAGGCGCGGTGATCCCGGAGGTCGTGCGCATCTGGGCAGTGCCTGCGATTGTCGGCGTCGCAATCGGTTCGATCACGGCGTCCTTTGCGCCAGCACCCGTTTTCAAGATTGCGTTCCTGTTTTTTGTGACCTTCATTGCCGTCCGCATGCTGTTTGGTGGAGCGCGCTGGAAACTCGGTGACGAACTGCCCGGCCGAGGTATGCTCGCCATTTATGGCTTCATTACCGGTCTATTTTCGTCACTGGTCGGCGTGAGTGGTGGCGCGATATCCAATACCGTCCTCACCCTCTATGGACGGCCGATGCACCAGGCGGTCGGTACATCAGCAGGAGTTGGCGTGCCCATCACAATTGCCGGCACGATCGGCTACATGCTGGCTGGTTGGCCGCATATGGCCCAGCTGCCGCCTATTTCAATAGGTTTCGTGTCGCTGATCGGTTTCGTGTTGATGGCGCCTGTATCGAGCTATACGACGAGCTACGGCGTACGGTTGGCGCATTGGCTCCCGAGACGAAAGTTGGAAATTGCGTTCGGTATATTCCTGATTCTGATCGCGCTGCGCATTGTCGCTAGTATGATTTAAGGCACGGAAACTCAGGGCGTTCCGTGCATGCGCAATCTGTCACCACGCACCTCCCAACTTTGCAGTCGGTTGAGGAAGCTCATGCCGAGCAAATTGTTCTTCAACTGGCCGGGTTGCGCGACCAGTGCCGGCACTGAACGTTCAGTCAATCCGCCAACAGCAAGACGATCGATCGTCACGGCAGCAGCGCGAGTGCGCCCGTTAGCTGTGTCGACATTGACAGTGTAATTGAGGACCTCGATTGGCAATCCGGCGGCTTTGGCCGCTTCTTGCGTCAGCAGCACAGAGCTGGCGCCAGTATCAAGCACCATTGGAATTCGCGTGCCGTTGACATGCGCAGCAACCGCAAAGTCGCCGCTATGACCTCGAACGACTTCCACATTGCGGCCGCGGCCGGCCACATGGCCGGGGATCAGTTCCGCGACCACACGATCCGCTACCTCGCGCAGTTCGAAGCGGTAGCTGTACCCAACCACCAACAGCAAACCGATCACGGCCCAGAAAAGACTCGCTTCGATAGCTTTGGATAGCCGCTCTCGGAACAATGTCAGCACCAAGCCCCCGACAAAAACCACCAGTACGATCTTGAGCGCGAGGGAGCCGACGTCATGCCGCAGCAGGTTAGTGATGGCATCCTGGTCACTACTTGCGATCAGTGCCGCCAACGACAGCGCTACGCCAAGCAAGAGTGACCAAATGAGGCGGCGGCTCACGGCATTATCTCATTGCTGTAGCCGTTTTGGCGGCATTGCAAGCTACGAGACGAGAAGGCAATTCGCGCATCACCTGGCTGCGCTCGGAAGCACTCATGGTCGCCCAGCGCGTGATCTCGTCGATGGTTCGCCCACAGCCAAGACACAGGCCCATACGGACATCGAGGGTACAAATTTTGACGCAAGGTGTTTCGATCATGGATGTGTCTGGCTGGCTCGGATGCGACCATAAGCACCGCGGGCGAGAAGGCAATTGCGCGATTGTCGCAATGCTGCAATGCCTAAGTGCCTGCCCGGAATAGCGGACGGCGGCTGAGCCCGCGCTTCTCGTCCGCGCTGATATCTGGTTCAGCGGCTGAAGCGATCGATGGTGCCTGCTCGGGCATTGGTGCCATCGCCGCCACAACCCTCTCCGGCGGAAAAGTCACAATAACCTCGGTGCCGATGCGTAGCTTGGATTTCAAAGTGAACGTTCCACCATGGAGATCGACCAAACTCTTCGCGATGGGCAACCCCAGTCCAGCACCCTGTTCTGCCGATTTGATCGAATTCGAACCTTGTCCAAAGGATGCAAGCACGATCGGGATTTCCTCGTCCGGAATGCCAGGACCCGTGTCCTTCACGCTTATGTACTGACCGGCGGAGGCGGTCCAGCCGACTTTCAACCAGATCTCGCCAGCCTGCGGGGTGAATTTGATGGCATTCGAAAGTAGATTGAGACAGATCTGACGGATCGCGCGTTCGTCAGCCCAAAGCCGGGGCAATTCGGGCTCGAATATCTCATGGATCGTGATGCCGCGGCTGCTGGCGCGCAGTTTCAGTAGATGATGACAATCCTCGACAATGGCCGCGAGTGAAACGGATCCTTCGTTAAGCTCGTAGCGGCCAGCCTCAATGCGCGAAAGATCGAGAATTTCGTTGATCAGACCCAGCAAGTGCACGCCGGAATTATGGATGTCGGATGCGTACTCCTTGTAGGCCGGTACAGCGTGCTGACCGAAAACCTCGGTCTTCATTACCTCGGAAAAACCAAGGATAGCATTAAGTGGCGTTCGTAATTCGTGGCTCATTTGAGCGAGGAATCGCGACTTGGCGATATTGGCGGCCTCGGCGCGTCGGCGCGCTTCATCAGAGATTGCTTTTGCCTGCTCCAACTCGCCGATCAATGCATCTTTCTCTGCCCGCGCCTCGAGTGTCGCCAGCGTGCTGGAATAGAGTCGATATGTCAGGGCGGCGAAATAGCCTTGAGCAGTTAGGGCCATAATAGCGAGGATGTAGTCGCGCAGCTTGCCTTGCAGAATAAAATCGAGCGCAACCGCTGCGGTCACTGGGAACGTTGCGGCAAAAACCGCGGCCGGCAGGCTGGAGGCGAGCATGCTGGAGACCGCCACCACCATCAGCATGACGAAAAGCATGAATATACTCCAGCTTTCGTCGCCGCTGACCGGGTGGATCAGCAAGAACATCCATGCCAGCCCGTAGAATGAATCCAATGCCACAAATCGTAGACGCCACGCGCGCGCCGAAATCTCGTTCATTGGCCGTTCGAGGAATTGCCGGCACTTTGCAACCATGACAGCGTGGATGACGAGGACGGCTGCAGTCCATGTGCAAGCAGCAAGCACACCGCTCCATATCCCCGACATCAAGCCGACAGTCGCGACGAGGAGCAGGATCACCAACGAGGCTGAGATTCGATTTTGCGCGTATTGCCGCAACAGCTCATGGTCAAAGGCGGGCCGAGTGCCACTGGACGATGTCAGGCGGTCGCGTGCCTCGCGCACATATTGCGCGGCAAGGCGCCGCTTCACGGGAGAGCTTTCCGGAGGCAGCGCGGCAAGATCAGGTTGTTCGCGTGGAATCGGCATTAATGGACGCTAGCAATACAAAGACCCGCGGTAGCGTTGCGCAAAATCCTTAAGACCAAGCTTAAGAGGGACCTAAAGACTCTAGTTAACGATTGGTTATGCCCGTTTGACAGCGGTTTTTGCCCATGTTCGGTTGGGCGTGAGGAAATTGATACGAAACGGGAGTAGTGCATGAAACTCTATGACAGCAAGGTGGCGCCGAACCCGCGGCGCGTGCGCATTTTCCTCGCTGAAAAAGGCGTCACGGTGCCAATGGAGCAAGTCGATATCACGACGATGCAGCACAAGACGCCGGAATACGCCGCCATCAATCCATTGCAGCGCATGCCCTCGCTGGTGCTCGACGACGGCACCGTAATCACGGAATCGATCGCCATTTGCCGATACTTCGAGATGCTTGAACCAGACCCGCCTCTATTCGGTGTCGGAGCCAAGGATGCGGCTATTGTGGAAATGTGGAATCGGCGGGCGGAAATCAATTTCCTCGCCAATGTAGCGGCAGTATTCCGCCATACCCATCCCGCCATGAAGGAGCTAGAGGTGCCGCAAGTTCCGGCTTGGGCCGAAGCCAACAGGCCTCGGATTTCATGGTTCTTGGAAATGCTCGACCGCGAACTTACGACGCGCGAGTTCATTGCGGGCGATCGCTATACGGTCGCCGACATCACAATGCAGGTCGCGGTCGATTTTATGAAGCCAGGACGGCTTGTGATGCCGGAGGGTGCAACCAATGTGAAGCGTTGGCACGCGGCTGTGTCGGCCCGCCCGAGTGCGCGCGCGTAGAACCACGCCCCAGATCAAAGTTGTAATTAGCGCTCGAGCAGTGCGATCAGGCTCGACGTATCCCAGCGCTTACCGCCCATGGCCTGAATTTCCGAATAGAATTGATCAATGAGCGCCGTAACCGGGAGATTTGCGCCATTCTTGCGTGCTTCGCCCAGACAGATGCCTAGGTCCTTACGCATCCAATCGACCGCAAATCCGAAATCGAACTTGTTCGCCACCATTGTCTTGTAGCGATTCTCCATTTGCCAGGATTGCGCCGCACCTTTGGAGATGGTGGCGATCAATTTCTCGATGTCCAATCCAGATTTATTGGCGAAGTGCAGACCTTCCGCCAGACCTTGCACGAGTCCGGCAATACAGATTTGATTGACCATCTTCGAGAGTTGGCCCGATCCAGGCGAGCCAAGAAGATTGCACGCGCGCGCATAGGCAGCGATGACTTTCTCTGCTCGCCCGAAAGGTTCAGCATCGCCGCCGCACATCACTGTGAGCATGCCATTTTCGGCGCCGGCCTGACCGCCAGAAACAGGCGCATCGATGAAATCGAAGCCCCCCTTTTTTGCGGCCGCATATAGTTCGCGCGCGATTTCCGCAGAAGCGGTGGTGTGATCAACGAAGACCTTTCCCTTGCCCACGCCTGCGAAGGCACCGCTCGGCCCCAGCGTCACCTCGCGCAGATCGTTGTCGTTGCCGACACACGCCATAACGAAGTCTTGGCCTTCGGCTGCCGCTTTGGGGGTCGCCGCCGATCTGCCACCGTGTTGCTTGACCCATTGCTCGGCCTTGGCAGCGGTGCGGTTGTAGACGGTGACGTCGTGCCCGCCTTTGTTCTTCAGATGCCCCGCCATCGGGTAGCCCATCACACCTAGGCCCAGAAACGCCACCTTCGCCATCGTAAATCTCCCTCACAAATTACCAGTATCCCTTGGCCGGCCGGAGCCGATGCCTACCTGCCAATAGGTCATTGCGGGGGCCGGCGCGTCAACGGTCTTGGTGCTTACACCACATTGACCGGCCTGCCGCCTTGCCTATGGTGGCGTCGATAGATGGACGAGCGATCATGGCCGTAAATAAAGAGCAAGTTCTCGCAGCTTTGGCGAAAGTGCCGGCGCCAGGTGGGACGACTTTGCCGGATGCACGTGTGCTTTCCGATGTCGTTGTTTCCGACGGAAAGGTCTTTTTCTCACTGACGGTGGATGCGGCGGCAGTGAAGGCGTGGGAGCCGGTGCGCAAGGCCGCGGAAGAAGCTGTCCGTGCCATCCCCGGCGTGCAATCCGCGTTGGTGGCCTTGACCGCGGAACGCAGCCCCGGTTTGGCCGCACGCGGACCGCAGCCGGCACACACCGCCGTCCAGGCCCAGCGTGCAGCCCATCCCACCGACAAAACGCAACCGGGTATTCCTGGCGTCGATGCGGTCATCGCTGTCGCTTCGGGGAAGGGCGGCGTCGGCAAATCGACAACCGCTGTCAACCTGGCGCTCGGTTTGCGCGACCTAGGACTGAAGGTCGGCATGCTCGACGCCGACATCTACGGTCCATCGCTTCCAAAGCTTCTCGCCATAAAGGAAAAGCCCCAGACCATCGGCGGCACGCGTCTCAAGCCGATCGACCGCTATGGCCTCACAGTAATGTCCATCGGGTTTCTGATCGATGAAGAGACACCGATGATCTGGCGCGGACCGATGGTGATGTCCGCTATCACGCAGATGCTGCGCGAAGTGGAGTGGGGCAAACTCGACCTCATGGTGGTCGACATGCCGCCTGGAACCGGCGACGCGCAGCTCACGATCGCGCAGCAGGTACCACTGAAAGGTGCGGTGATCGTTTCCACGCCACAGGACCTCGCACTGATTGACGCGCGCCGGGGTGTGGCCATGTTCAAGCGCGTCAACGTGCCTGTACTCGGTGTAGTTGAAAATATGAGCTACTTCCTCTGCCCGAGTTGCGGCACGCGTTCCGATATTTTTAGTCATGGTGGCGCACGGCTCGAGGCGGAGCGGCTTGGCGTACCGTTCCTCGGCGAGGTGCCCCTGCATATGGCCATCCGCGAGAAATCGGATGCCGGTCTGCCGGTGGTTGCAACCGAACCGGACGGCGAGCACACGCGCATTTACCGCGACATCGCAACCAAAGTGCTTGCCCAACTCAAGGACGGAGCGGCCGGTCGGGTTGCCCCGAAGATCGTAATTGACGCTTAGATCCTAGGTTTTCATACGTGGCGAACTGACCAGGCGATTTGCGCAATTTCGCTTGTGCGCCCTGCAGCCCCGCAGCATTGTATATGCCTGCCGGACGTATTCGCTGACGAGGGGCGAAAGACGAATCGTCAGGACGCCCAGATGGAGGAACAAATGAAACGACGCCAATTCTTGACTGCCATGGGTGCCGGCGCAGCCGCCACCGCGATCGCCGCTCCGGCGATCGCGCAGTCGTCACCAACATTGAAATGGCGGCTTACGGCCAGCTGGCCTAAATCGCTTGATACATTGTACGGCACTTGCGAACTCCTCTCGAAATACGTGTCGGACGCGACCGATGGCAAGTTCCAAATCCAGGTCTTCGCGGCCGGCGAGATCGTGCCCGGCCTGCAAGTGCTCGATGCGGTACAGAACGGCACCGTGGAATTGGGCCACAGCGCCCAGTACTACTACATCGGCAAGGATCCGACTTGGGCCTTGTTCTGCGCCGTCCCGTTCGGTCTCAATTCTCGCATGCAGAACGCATGGTTCTACCATGGCGATGGCCAGAAGTTGATCGACGACTTTGGCGCCAAGTTTAATACCAAGTGTCTACTCGCCGGCAATACCGGCTGCCAGATGGGTGGCTGGTTCAACAAGGAGATCAAGGAGCCAGGCGACTTCAAGGGTCTCAAGATGCGCATCGGAGGTTGGGCTGGCAAAACGCTTGCCAAGCTCGGCCTTGTCGCGCAGCAGCTCGCTGGTGGTGATATCTATCCGGCGCTGGAAAAGGGCACCATCGACGCCGCCGAATGGGTCGGGCCTCATGACGACGAGAAGCTCGGCTTCTACAAGATCGTCAAATTCTACTACTATCCGGGTTGGTGGGAGGGCGGCACTGCCAACCACTTGCTCATCAACCTCGCCAAGTGGAACGAGCTACCGAAGGGCTACCAATCTATCCTCGAAGCAGCAGCTGCCGCCTGCAATGCACAGCAGCAGGCTGACTACGATGCGAAGAACCCGTTGGCTCTTAGGCGTTTGGTTGCCAACGGCACGCAGCTTCGTCCGTTCACGCAAGCAACCATGGAAGCCTGCCTCAAGGCCTCAAATGAAGTGAATGTTGAAACCTCAGCGAGCAGTCCTGATTACAGGAAGGTCTTGGATTCGATGCAGGCATTTCGTCGCGACCAATATCTTTGGTGGCAGGTCGCCGAATACGGGTATGACAGCTTCATGATCCGCAGTGGTGCAAAAGGCTGACAAAAAACCGAAAGGAATTGCCGGGGGCCAGCACTAAGAGCTGGCCCCTTGCGATTCTGTGAGCAATTTTGGCTTTCTTTTCCGTTTACAACTTTTGTTTAACCCGTGCAGACTGGATTTAGCGGGCGTGCTCCGTCATGGTTCGAGCCATCCCCTGGAGTGTGCAACCGGGGGTAGGGGCCCGCTATAAAAACGAGGGAGTTAGGGGATGAAACGCCGTCAATTCATCAAGGCCGCTGGTCTTGGCATCGCCGCAAGCGCGGTTGCCGCGCCGGCGGTCGCGCAATCGATGCCTGAAATAAAATGGCGAATGACCTGCAGCTGGCCAAAATCGCTGGAGACGCTGTATGGCTCTGCGGAACTCATGGCCAAAAATGTTGCCGAGGCGACCGATAATAAGTTTCAGATCCAGGTCTTCGCCGGCGGCGAAATCGTGCCTGCGCTGCAAGCCCTGGACGCCGCGTCGAGCGGCACCGTCGAGATGGGCCACTCGGCTTCATACTATTATTTCGGCAAAGACCCGACTTTTGCGTTCGGCACTTCGGTCGCCTTTGGTCCCAACCAGCGCCAGAACCAGGCGTGGATGATCCACGGCGGCGGCATGGACTTGCTGAACAACTTCTACAAAAAATTCAACGTCATCGCTTTGATGGCCGCCAATACCGGCTGCCAGATGGGCGGGTGGTTCCGCAAGGAGATCAACACAGTCGACGATCTCAAGGGCCTGAAATTCCGTATTGGCGGATTCCCCGGCAAAGTGCTGTCGAAACTTGGTGTGGTGCCGCAGCAGATCGCAGGCGGTGACATCTTCCCGGCTCTGGAGAAGGGCACCATCGACGCCGCCGAGTGGGTCGGTCCATATGATGATGAAAAGCTCGGCTTCTTCAAGATCGCCCCGCACTACTACTATCCGGGCTGGTGGGAAGGCGGTTCGATGATTTTTGCCTTCATCAACCTCGACAAGTGGAATTCGCTACCGAAGCCTTATCAGGCAGCGCTCATTGCGGCCGGGCACTACGCCAACACATGGTCGATGGCGAAATATGATGCCGCCAATCCGTCCGCGCTGAAGCGCCTTGTTGCCGCCGGAACGCAACTCAGGCCGTTCTCGCCGGCGATCATGGATGCTTGTTACAAGGCGTCGATCGAATTACACAATGAAGTCGCCGCTACCAATCCCGACTTCAAGAAGGTGCTGGATGCGATGGTTGCCTTCCGCAACGACCAATATTTGTGGTGGCAAGTCGCAGAATATAGCTACGACAGCTACATGATCCGCGCTCGCGCGCGCGGCTAAGCGTCGTATGAATGCAAAGCGCCCCGGAACAAAATTCCGGGGCCTCAATCTTTACTCTTGCAGTGAATTTTCTTATTTGAAATTAAGCGGCGGCATATCCGGCATCTGTATTTCTATCTTCACCTTGGATGGATCTATGTTCGTAGATCTTTCGATCCAATACGTCACTGACGCCGGCCAGAAAATGACGATCGCAACAAGGATAACCATAGTTCCGATCCAGGGGATCGCTCCCCAATAGATGTCCGACGTCTTGATCGATTTGGGCGCGATACCCCGCAGATAAAACAAAGCGAAGCCAAATGGCGGATGCATAAAGCTCGTTTGAATATTTGCGCAGATAAGGACACCAAACCAGATGAGATCGATGCCGAGTTTCTCCGCGGCTGGCGTCAGCATCGGGATAATAATGAAGGCGATTTCAAAGAAATCGAGGAAGAACGCGATCACGAAAATGAAAGCATTTGCAAACACCAGAAAACCGATCGACCCGCCAGGCAGCGAGGTGAGCAAGGTTTCGATCCACACTTTTCCGCCGACGCCCTGGAAAACCAGGCTGAAGACACGTGCGCCGATGAGGATGTAAACCACCATCGCGGTGATGCGCATGGTGGACGCCATGCCTTGATAGAGCAGGGGCCACGTCAGACTTCCGTAGAACCAAGCCAGCGCGATTGCGCCGACCACGCCCATGGCGCCGGCTTCGGTCGGCGTGGCGAGGCCCATGAATATTGTTCCGAGCACCAGAAAGATGAGGCCAAGTGATGGGATCATGCCCCGCATGCATCGTTTCCAAAGCGCCCAGCCTTGAAGCGTGCGGGCTTCTTTTGGAAGTGCCGGCACACTTTCTGGCCAGACAAAGCTGACGATCAGAACCCACCCGCAAAACAGCAAGACTTGAATAATGCTCGGCCCGATCGCGCCGGCGTACATATCGCCGACTGACCGGCCCATTTGATCGGCCAGTACGACGAGGACAAGTGACGGAGGAATGAGCTGCGTAATCGTGCCGGAAGCCGCGATGACGCCCATGGTATGGCGGACCGAATAACCGTATTTGAGCATCGGCGTCATTGAGATCACGCCCATGGCGATGACAGACGCAGCCACCGTGCCTGTGATCGCGCCAAGAACGGCGCCCACGAAAATTACGGCATAGGATAGGCCGCCGCGCACAGGCCCGAATAATTGACCGAACGAATCGAGCAGGTCTTCTGCTAGACCGCATCGTTCAAGGATGGCGCCCATAAAGGTGAAGAACGGGATTGCCAGCAGCAGATCATTCGAGACGATGCCAAACAGCTGGTAAGTCAGGTTGCCAAGAAAGTCAGCACGGATCAGTCCGAATTCGATACCAAGAAATCCAAAGAACAGACCAGTCGCCGCCAGCGAGAATGCCGCCGGATAGCCGATGAGCATGAAAATAATCATGCCCGCAAACATCAAGGGCGCGAGGTTGTCAGCAATCCAAGTCATTGCAGCGGCTTCTCGTACTTGAATTCAACGTCGATGACGTGCTCAAGCGCGGCGATTCGCTTGATGATTTCCGAGACGCCTTGAAGCGCCATCAAAACGAACCCGACCGGTAAAAGAAGCTTCACTGGCCATCGGATCAAGCCCCCCGCATTCGATGATGCCTCGTTGATGGTCCAGGATTCGACGAACCACGGCCACGTGAAATAAGTGAGGATCAGACAGATCGGCAGCAGGAAGAAAATGCCACCGAGAATATCGATCCAGATTTGCGTGCGTTCCGACGCCAGCATGCCGTAGAAGAGGTCAACGCGCACATGCTCGTTCATTTTGAGCGCATAGGGCGCCCCAAGCATCACCATTCCGGCGAACATGTACCACTGGATTTCCAGCCACCCGTTCGAGCTTTCACTGAAGATGTAACGGCTCGCGGCGTTGCCGGCGCTGATAAGCGCTGCCAGCAAGACCAGCCAGTTCGCGACGACGGCCAATTGCGTGCTTAACCAGTCGATCCCTCGACTGAGCGAAAGCAGACCTTTCACACCCTCTCCCCACGTTAGACCCAGGACATTGTCCCGGTCTCAACACGTTTCCCCTCTCGGACCTCAGCCCCACAGGCGGATCCAAGCCTGCCACCTTAATCCGATGCCTCTATCCGCAGTCAATGGAGAATTTTGTCTAAAGACAGGCGCTGCCAGAGGGTCCGGTCACCATGCTTCTGTCGCGCTGGTCTTGCCAGGCTCAGCTAGCGGCTGAATCGTAGGATTAGCGAACCTGGACCCCCGCTTAACTGGGCAGAAAGCCGCCGCTCTCAGAAACATAAGCGGTCGTAGCCGCCATGGCGTCGCACTCATGGTGTCGCACTAGCAGGCCGGCAGGCGAATCCTAGCCGCCGGTCATGCTCATGTGGCGTGGCAGTGCAGGGCGTTGATGGTGGCGATCGATCACGAAGTCATGCCCCTTCGGCTTTCGTGTAATCGCTTCATCGATCGCGGCATGCAGGAGGTCGTCGCTTTCCGATGCGCGGAGTGGGCCGCGTAGGTCAGCGTCGTCGTGCTGACCGAGGCACATATACAACGTACCAGTGCAAGTAATTCGGACTCGGTTACAGGATTCGCAAAAGTTGTGTGTGAGCGGCGTAATGAAACCCAATCGTCCGCCGGTTTCCTTCACACGCACATAACGCGCCGGTCCACCCGTACGGTAATCGATTTCTTCAAGTGTATATCGCTCGGCGAGACGCGCCCGTACCATGGACAGCGGCAGGTACTGGTCGATGCGTGACGCATCGACGTCGCCAAGCGGCATGACTTCGATGACGGTGAGATCCATGCCGCGCCCATGAGACCACTCGAGCAGGGTTGCAATCTCTTCTTCGTTCACACCCTTGAGTGCGACAGTATTGATTTTGATTTGCAGTCCGGCCGCTCGAGCTGCATCGATGCCGGCGATCACCTTGTTGAGGTCGCCCCACCGCGTAATGGCGCTGAACTTATCGGCGTCGAGAGTGTCGAGTGAGACGTTAATGCGTTTGACCCCGTTCGCCCTTAGCTTTGAAGCATATTTCTGTAGTTGCGAGCCGTTGGTGGTTAGCGTGAGTTCTTTAAGTGCGCCGCTCGCGAGGTGACGAGATAAGGACGAAACCAGCGTCATAATGTCTCGCCTGACCAATGGCTCGCCGCCGGTCAGGCGCAACTTGGTGAGACCTTTCGCGACAAATGTGCTGCACAGGCGATCAAGCTCCTCGAGGGTCAGGATCTCCGCCTTTGGCAGGAACGTCATATGCTCTGCCATGCAGTAGACGCAGCGGAAATCACACCGGTCGGTGACTGACACGCGCAAATAGGTAATGGCGCGATGGAACGGGTCAATTAACACGTTCGGCAGTTGCGCGCTGCGATCAATTTCGATTGTGGAGACGCCGTTGGCCAATGCCATCGTTTGTACCTGCGAGCCTATCGCCCGTGTTCATTCCATATAGGAATACTGGCTGATCTTGACCATGGCGTCCAGGAACCGCCCGGGGCAGCCTAGCCAGCGGCATCTCAATTGGTGCGTTGATCGCTATTGCCTTATTGGTGGTGGGTTTGTCGGCCACGGCGATTGTGCCTGCGCCGGTGCTGCCGTCATTGGTGCGGGCGCTGGTGCAGCCGCTGTCGCCGGCCTGGATTGCGCAGCCCGCTTCGCCGGGGGCTTTTTTGCCGGCTTTTTTGCCGTTGATGGAGCGGCCGGCGTGAGTTC
>Ga0075028_100000418_pt1 | contig 15431 bp, 9 predicted proteins | sample LitLauG_LLR_2014_FD_71390 | JGI IMG/M metagenome (GOLD analysis project Ga0075028, IMG submission 71390) | Freshwater sediment microbial communities from Pennsylvania, USA - Little Laurel Run_MetaG_LLR_2014 | ecosystem: Environmental > Aquatic > Freshwater > Creek > Sediment | place: USA... | reverse complement strand
GAACACGCCGCGCATGATTTCGGCGGCCACCGCGTCGAAGCCCTCAAGGCGACCGATGAAGCCATCCGCCAGTTGCAGGACTGCCTGAAGTTCGATAAGGACTAGGCACCGCGAAAACCCAGGACCAGGTTCCGGTGAAGCACGCGGAAGAAGTGCCGCCGGAACCTGAGTTCTGCAACTCCCGCGCTACACCTCCTGCGTCAGTTCACTTTTCGCAAACCAGCCAATTTTTTCTGCAGAAAGCGCTGCTGCGGTTCCGTACGCGCGCAGGCCAGCGCGCGCTCGAAAGCGGCTTCCGCCTCCGCCACGCTTCCCATACGGCGGTGAAATTCCCCTTCCGCGGCGTGGAAAAAGGAATACCGTTCCAGCTGCTCATCCACCGGAATTTTTCGCCATGCGGCCAGTCCCGCTGCCGGCCCATCCACCTGCGCGACAGCGACGGCGCGATTGATCAACACGACGGGCGTCGGCTGCTTTTCGCTCAGCAGGTCGTACAACTCCAGAATGGTTTCCCAATTCGTGAGTGTGAAATGCTCGGTGGTGGAATGGATCGCGGCAATCTCCGCCTGCAGGTGATACGCGGAGAGCCGGTCGCCATGCGCCGCCTGCCCCAGTTGCTGCACTCCGCGATGGATCAGGGAGCGGTCCCACAACGCGCGGTCCTGCTCCTCCAGCAGAATTAAATCTCCGAGGGCGTCGGTCCGCGCGGGCAGGCGCGCGGCCTGAAAAAGCATCAGCGCCAGCAGCGCATGGCACTCGGGCCGAGCGGTGGCGGAATTTTCCGCGAGCGACTCGGCCAGGCGGATCGCCTCCGTGCAGAGATCGTTCTTGATCAAGCGATCTCCCGCGGTGGCCGCGTAGCCCTCGGTGAACAAAAGGTAGAGCACCTCCAGCACCGCATCCAGCCGCTCATCGAGTTGCGCGGGGTCGGGCAGTTCGCAGCGCAGGGATTCGTCGCGAATCAGGCGTTTGGCCCGCACCAGGCGCTGCTGGATGGCCGTTTCCGTAGAAAGAAAAGCGCGCGCGATTTCCTCCACGCCGAAACCGCAGACTACTTTCAGGGTGAGGGCCACGCTGGCGGGCCGCGGCAATGCGGGGTGGCAGCACACGAAAATCAGCGCCAGCCGTTCGTCGGCCACTTCCTGTGAAAAGCGCGGCGACTCGGCGTCAACGTGGCTCTGTAGTTCCTCGATCTGATTTTTCAGGGCGATTTCTTTTTCGTCGTCGTAAAAGCGCAGCTTTCGCTCGCTCTTTAAAACATCGAGTGCCCTGTGGTAAGCCACCCGGGCCAGCCACGCTTTGGGAAATTCCGGCGCGCCCTGGTAAGGCCACAGTTGCAGCGCCTGGAGCATTGCAAATTGCACCGCGTCTTCGGCCATGGCCAGTCGCGGCGCGCCCAGGATTCGCGCCAGGCGCGATACCATCCTGCCGAATTCCTGGCGGAAGAGATGGTCTACCAGCTGGTCGACGCTGTTGGGACGCGGGTGCACAGGATTTCGGGCTCCTGTCGAGCTAGTGGTGTCGGATTCCATTGTTGCCGCGTTTAGAAAAGCCAAGAAGCGGCGGGCTCAATCGGCTGCGGAAAAATTCATTTCAACCTCGTTCCGCCGTGCGAGCCGTGTCAGCAACTTGCTCCATGGCCCACCCCGCGGCAACCGTCCGTTGTGGGTGCCGCACCCTTCGGTTTGAAGGGTGCGGGTTTAGAGTCAGGCACTAAGACACATTCAACCGGAGCGCTTTTCGAACTCAATAAGAAAACCCGCACCCTTGAAAGGCGTAAGGGTGCGGCACCCGGCTGCAAAAACCCCCAATCTTGTCATTCTGAGCGAAGCGAAGAATCTCTCTTTCTTTGATTCGAGTAGGACTTCGATCGAAGAGAGACTCTTCGCTTCGCTCAGAATGACAATTCTTGCAGCTTTCCGCAGCCTTCCAAGCCTGTTCTACTTGTGAACGTCATCCACCTGGCGCACTTCGATCCACTTGCCTTCGCCGTTGTGCGGGCAGGTGCGCGCTATCTCGACGGCTTCGCCGTAATCGGCCGCTTCGATCATGAAAAATCCGCCCAGAATTTCCTGCGCTTCGCTGTACGGGCCGTCGGTGACGGAAAATTTTCCGTCGCTTGTGCGCAAGTGCCGGCCGCCATCGTTGGTCAGCTTTTCTCCGCCGCGCATTTTGTTCCGCTTCACAAGCTCATCGCGCCAGGCGATGTACTTGCCAAGGGTCTTTTGAATCTCCTCGGGAGACAAGTTGCGGAACGTGTTCGGCTTCTGGTGCAGCAGGAGCAAGAAATCAGCCATGGTCGATCTCCTTCTTTTGTCTTGAATCAAGATCGGGATCCCGGCGTTCTGGACCCTCAGATAGTAAACGATTGACGCGGCCGGAAATCGACAGGAAAGTAGCACAGCTACCCGCTCTGCCACCCATGGCCAAGAATTTTTAAAGTTTCTGTCGATTTTCGTTCATCTCGGACGTTTACCGTATAGGTGCTGGCGGCAAGGCGCTGGAAAATGGCCCGGATTGAGCGGGATCGAGGGTGTCCATTCCTTGAGGCTGGGCATTGCGGGCCAGCGGGGCTCAGTTTTGACAGGAATTGCAGCGACGAAAATTTTACGGGCTTGATTCAACTCAAAAGGAGAAAACGGACATGGCAAACCCTTTCGTGCACGTGGAACTGAACACCACCGATGTGAAAAAGGCCAAGGCGTTTTACGGAGCGCTTTTCAGCTGGACGCTGGAAGATGTTCCGATGGGCCCGGAAAACTCCTACACCATGATTAAAATTGGCGAGGGAACCGCCGGCGGAATCCTGAAACACCCGGTGCCCGGCGCGCCGTCGGCCTGGTTGGCCTACGTTTTGGTCGACGACATCGCAGCGGCCACGAAAAAGGCCAAGTCGCTGGGCGCCAACGTAATGACGGACGTCACCGAAGTGATGGGCATGGGTCAGTTCAGCGTCCTCATCGACCCCACGGGCGCAGCGATCGCCCTGTGGCAGCCGAAAGCGAAATAACGGGTCGCTGAACAATGTGGCGCATGCTTCAGCTTGCGCAGCGGAGTCTGAGCAGGATGGAACGAAGTTCGACGAGCTGAACAGGCTTCGGAAAAACTCAACAACGGTATCATTCTGAGCGCTCGCCCCGACGACTCGCGCCGAGGCGAAGCGAAGAATCTCTCCCGGTTTTTTTGCCGGTGAGAGCACTTGAAATCGAAGAGAGATTCTTCGCTTCGCTCAGAATGACAAAACTTGACCTAGACGGATTGCGGCGTGTGTGGCGTTGGTGCGAGCAGGTCAATTTCCCGATTTAGGTTTGTCCGCTTCGACGAAATTAATCACCAGCGGGCCAAGCCCGTGCACCTGCACGACCACGTCACCTTTGCACATCGCAAAATGTCGCATGCGCGCCGGAGCGGAGGCGAATCCCCCGGTGGGCAGTTCTTTCAGCGCCGCGGGATCCCATTTCGAACCCATGCCAATCGCGAAGGTGCCTTTGACCACCGTCACATTTTCCGTCATGGGATGCCAGTGCGGCGCGATTTTCGTTCCATCCGTGCAGGACAGCCGCACGGTGTACGGCGAACCGGCCTGCATCGGATTTCCCTGCACCACGGCCAATTGCATCTTGCCTCCCAGTTCCACGGACGGAGTTCCCACCATGGCCGCCGCGGGAATATCGCCCCACTTTTCCGAGCCCAGGGGCACAACGGTCGCCATGGCGGGCGCCGCCGCTTTTTTCGCGGGCGCTTTCGTTTGGGCAAAGCCGGTTGGGGACACCAAGAGACATGCCAGGACTAAAACTGTGTGACGCATCGTCAACCTCCGACCTAGAAGTCTAAAAACTACCGAACCCAGTGGCCTTGCCGGCGAACTTAGGGCAGGAAGCGGTGCAAGTCAAGTATCGTAAAGCGCAGGCGGTCGATTTAAGGACCGCGGTTATTTCGATCGCAATTTCAGCCCTGGTTCCTCGGCCGGCATGGTGCAGTTCCCGGTTTGCGCGCCGCTGAGAAAGGCGCGAACGCTGCTGAGCGTGAGTTTTTTGGTTTTCCCGGCGATTCCGACTCCCGCGAAATTCAGATGGGTCGCGCCGTCCACCACACCCAGCCATTTACACTCGCCGGCGAAATCGTCAAATGGCCGCGTGCGCCACTGCCAGCCGCCTTCGAGCGCCTTGTCTTCCGTGCCGGTCAGGTCATAGAGCGGCTTGCGGATTTTGTTCCACGCTTTTTCCGGAAAAATCGAGCCGGGCCCGGAAGTGGAAATCGCGACATACGCATCGAAGCGGTCCTCGCCGCGCACGCCCAGCTTGTTGGCGGCTCCGGCTTCGAACATCGCCGTCTCCGAACCCATCGAGTGCCCGAGCAGCGCTTTGAACGGCCGGTGGCACTGCTTTTCCGCCCAGCCGAGCGCCGCACCCACGTCCATCAAACGGTCACGATACAACTGCGGATCGGTGACCATATCCAGCATGCCCTGGTGAACACCGGATTTGAAAATCGCCCGCCGCAAAGGCTGCGGGCCGCTTTCGGCATGTCCCACGACGATGGTGAGCCAGCCGCTCGCGCTCAAGCCTTCGCCGATGTAGGAGTAGCCTTTTTCTGTGCCGCCGAGGCCTGGAGAAAAAACCGCCAGCGGGGAGCAGCCTTCCGTGGCTGGCGCCGACGCGGGGCGGTAGATGCTGATAGCGGTTTCGTTGCCGTCGGCGCGGGAAACACGGACGCTTTCTTGGGCATGGCACACCGAAGCAGGCATCGCCGCAAATACAGCCGCCGCGATTGTCAGCGCCCGCAAACTGCGCAAAGCGTTTGGGGTCTCCTTGCAGTACATCTTGCGGCTACCTTCGTCGTCCCTGCGCGATCATTTCCCGGACGCTGGGAGGCCCTGGCTTGACCCGTTTGCGGAGTGCCCGCATCCCTTCAACAATTTCCGCGTGCGTTAATTGCGACGTTTTTGTCTCCGCTGGGAGCAGCAACGCCACTGGAACACCGTGTCTCGTAATCGTAATTTGTTCGCCTTGCGCGACCCGATCGAGCAGGCCGGAGAAGTGCAGCCTTGCTTCTTTAGCCCCTATGGTGGACATCGACATTTCCCTTCATGGCTGGCGGGAGGGCCAACAGAATCTAGAACTTCTATAGGAGGAATGTTGCCACAGATAACCTACGGAAGCGGCGAAAATTCCACTCGCCGGCGAATCGGATCGATGCGTTCCGCGCGAACTCGGATGCGGTCGCCCAGTTTCCAGACGTAACCGGAGCGGGGGGTTCCGCGGCCTGATTTTTTCTTTTTGCCGGCGTCGTGCGGAGCGGACCGCTGGCCGCCGTGGCCGCTGCCCGAAACGATGGAGTGATCCTGCTCGCGATAGAAAACGTGTTCGCCGGTGAGTTCCTGAATGCGGTCGATGGGGACCATGCCCTCGACGAAAATTTCCGTCAACTCCACGAAGAAACCGAATTTCTGCACGGAAGTAATCAGCGCGTCGTATTCCTCGCCCAGATGCTGCTCCATGAATTGCGCGGTTTTCCAGGCCATTAGCTCACGCTCGGCGGTTTCGGCGCGGCGTTCGGTCTCCGAAGTTTCTACTGAAATTGCCTCCAGCTCGCCGCGGCGGTACGGCCCGAACGTAGATTCCTGTTTGCCGGGAGCCTCGTGAGCCGCGGGCTTCGCGTCCGGATTGTCCAGCGCCCATTTCAAAATGCGATGCACGATCAGGTCGGGATAGCGCCGGATCGGCGAGGTGAAGTGCGTGTACTGATCGAAGGCCAGCGCGAAATGGCCCAGCGCATCCGGCGCGTAACGCGCCTGCTTTAGAGATCGCAGCATCAGGTAGGAGACGATGCGTTCCTCGGGCTTGCCCGCCAGCTTTTCCGCCAGGCGTTGGTAGTGCGATGGGCGAATGGCAATGTCCATCACTCCGGGAAGCGAAACGGTCATGGGTTTTTCGCGTCCGGCGCCGCGGCGGCCGTGCCGCGCGCCGCGATCGAAGCGCTGCGTGGGGCGCGAACCCCCATGCTTCACTTCGATGCGACGCTCGGCCAGATTTTCCACGCCCAGCGAATAGCCGAACGTTTGCGCCAGCGCTTCAAACTCCAGAATTTTCTTGGGATCCGGTTTTTCGTGAACGCGGTGCAGCGAACCGATGCCGCGATTTTCCAGATAGCGCGCCACGGCCTGGTTGGCGGCCAGCATGAATTCCTCGATCAGGCGGTGGGCGATGTTGCGTTCGCTGCGGCCGATGCCAATCATCTGCCCGTCGGGATCGAATTCGATAACCGGGGCGGGCAAATCAAAGTCGATGGAGCCAAGCCGCGAGCGGCGCCCGTTCAGAATCAGCGCCAGATCGCGCATGTCCCGGAAATGTCCGGCCAGATGCGCGTACTTGGCGGTGGCCGCCGCGTCATTTTGAATGACGGCGTTTACCGCGGTGTAAGTCATGCGCTCGGCGGAGCGAATCACGCCGCGCGCGAATTCCGATGCCACAATTTCTCCGAACGCGTCCAGCTCCATGATCGCGCTCATCACCAGCCGGTCTTCGTGCGGATTCAGCGAGCAGATGCCGTTGGAAAGTTCCTCGGGCAGCATGGGCACGGCGCGATTCGGAAAATAGACGGACGTGCCGCGCAGGCGCGCCTCGCGATCCAGCGCCGATCCGCGCCGCACGTAGTGCGACACGTCGGCGATGTGCACCTGCACCTGCCAGTTGCCGTTTTCCAGGCGCTTCACGTAAACGGCGTCGTCAAAATCGCGCGCCGTCTCGCCGTCAATCGTGACGATCGGCAAGTCACGGAAATCGCGCCGCCCGGCGCGCTCGGCATCAGTCACCGGATGCGCCTCGGCGGCGGCCTCCGCGATGACTTCGGCGGAAAATTCGTGCGGCAGGTGATGTTTTCGAATAAGAATTTCTACATCCACGCCGAATTCGCCGGGCTTACCGAGGATTTCGATCACGCGTCCGGCGGGAGCCACGCCTCCGCGGGGAAAGCGCGTGAGTTCCACATTCACCACTGCGCCGTCCAGCTCCGGCAGGCGCACGCCGCGCCTGGGTGGATGCCCGCCCAGCTTGCCCTGCAGCTGCGGCGTCAATTCATCACCCGGGGGAATCACAATTTCCTGTAGCAGCCGCGATTCGTAGGGAGCGACGGTATTCCCGCGCGATCCGTAGCGGAACAGCCCGACCACCGTGGCGTGCGCGCGATTAATCACCCGCAAGATGCGTCCCTCGGCGCGCGCCGGGCCTGCGCCGTCGCCAAAGCGTTTGCGGCGCTCGATGCTGGCGAGGACGTGATCTCCATGCATGGCGTCGCCCATCGCGTCGCGCCCGACGAACAGGTCGCCGTCCAGATCTTTTCGCGGCGTGTCCGGCACGACGAAGCCGTAGCCGTCGCGATGCGCAACCAGGCGCCCGGTGAGTTGATTGGCTTCGGGCCGGATGGCGGGGCGCGATTCCTGGCGGGACTTATCCCCGAAATCCTGCCTGGGCTGCCCGCCTTGCTGCTGCGAATTATTTTTCTGGCGGTCGGAATGTTTTTTCTGAGGCTGCGCGTATGGCGCGCCCTGCGATTCCTTGGGCAGTCCCACCCGCCCATTGGGATATTCGTGGATTTGGCCGCGCTGCTTCATTTTGCGGGCGAGCTTGATGAGGGCACGGCGCGCCGAGTGGCGCAGCCCGAGAGCCGCGGCAATTTCGCGCAGGCTCTGCGGCCCGCGCGAGCGCGAGAGTTGCGCCAGAACTTCGGCTTCGGTGACGGGTGTGCGCGGCTCGCTCGGTCGTGGCATTCGAGCGGCCATTGTATGCGCTCTGTGCCCAAAACGCGAAGGGCTCTGGGCAACGGCAAACGAGTTAGACGTGGGATCCAGCGATGGACTGAATCGCCGCGCCCCCTCCAGCCGGCCTCATTCGAACGGCTTCGAAAGGGTTCGCGTGCGATCGGGAGAAGTAGCGGCTAAGGGCGGCATGGCAGGTTCAGGCTTGTTCTTAAGCTTTTTTCGGATCAAATACGGTAATTCCTGTACTAATTCGTCTTTTTCCACAAATTCACAACTTTTTGTCGTAACCGGGGTTCACTGAAACACATCAAGGGTGTAACGCCCGGCCTTCCTCCGACAGGCCGGGCCTCAGAAGTGGGCGATTCGACCTGGGTCGCCCCTTCTACTTTTTTCTTACCAGCGAACGCGGCGCGGCAGCCCGGACCGCCCAAGCTCAAAAATTTTTCGAAATGCGTGCCTTGGATACACGCATCTCAAGCGCGATTTTTTGGAACTCACTCGAATCGTTCCAGTCCACGAAACTCCACGACGCCGGAATGGCAGGATATTTCGCCAGGACGCGCCACAGGAAGGCGCCGGAAAATCATGAACGTTCATTCACACTCGCAAACGCGGCACCGAGGGTGACACGGTTTTAGTACCCGTGATCGCAAAAAGCTGATTGTTTGCATCAAAATAACAGATCGTTGCCGGAAAGCCTTTAACATCCCGTTCACATGTGTGACGCGTGACCGTAACAGTGACGCGGCACAATTCCACGCAGAGTTCAGCCCAAGTGGAGGGGTGTTATGAAAGGTCTCTTGAAGTTTCTGTGTCTCACTTTATCTCTTGCAGCACTGGTTTTCGCAATTCCTACCGCGCCATTGAACGCCCAGCAGAAAGACACCGGCATGCTGATCGGAACGGTGCAGGACCCGGTCGGAGGCGCCGTTCAGAACGCTTCGGTGGTCGTAAAAAGCCAGTCATCCGGCACGGAGTTCCGGGCCACGACCGATCAGATGGGTAAATTTTCAATTTCCAATCTTCCGCTGGGCATGTACACGGTGGAAGTTTCCGCCGCCGGATTCGCCCTGGCCAGCCGCCCGGCCGTAAAAGTATCGACCGAGCGCACCGAAGACCTGACCATCGCCCTGGCGCTGGGCAGCGTCAGCGACGCGATCACTGTTGAGGCCGCAGCCTCCGGCTCGATCGCCGCGCAGCACGCGCCCATGGACGGCCTGCTGGAAGCGCGCTCCGCTCGCACCGAAATTTCCCCGCTGTTCATCCAAAACTACACCACGCCGCTCGCCGATTTCGGCGAACTGGTGGAAATGGCGCCGGGAACGTTCAGCATCAGTTCGAATGGAATTGGGCTGGGCCAGGACAAGACGTACTTCCGTGGGTTCCCCGACGGCGACTACGACATCGATTTTGATGGCGTGCCTTTCTACGACACCAACACTCCTACCCACCATACGTGGGCGTTCTTTCCGGACCCCTGGACCGGCAGCGTGGATTTCGATCGCAGCCCGGGCACGGCGTCCACGATCGGGCCCACGCCGTTCGGCGGATCGATTCACCTGCTTTCACCGGACTTGTCCGCATCGCCTCTGATTCAGGCCAATGTTTCGTACTCATCGTTCAACACCGAGCTGTACGACCTGAATCTGAACTCCGGAAAGTTTGGCGGGAAAAAATCGAATCTGTTCGTGGACGTGCAACACATGCAGTCGAAGGGGTACGAAACCTTTAACTACCAGAACCGCAACGCCGGGATGCTGAAGTACACCTACAAATTCTCGGACAATAACTACCTGACCGGTTTTGCCGGCGTCGTCTGGCTGGATGCGAACACGCCGAATAGCAACCCCACCCGGGGACAAATTAATAAGTATGGATACACTTTCCTGCTCACGAATGACACAAACGCCGCGGAATTAAAGAGCGACGGGACCTGCGTCGTTCAGGCCAATTGCCTTTATCCGTTGAACTACAGATTTTACACGTATCATGTTCCGACGGACGTGGAGTATGTGGACTGGTCCAAGGAATGGGCTCACGGATGGCAGACGGACTTCAAGCCCTACACGCTTAGCTATTACAACGCGCAGTTTTACAACAACCCCGCGCTCAACAGTGACGGCTTGACATACAGCACTACTCCCTCCAAAGCCCCGGTGTCGCCCTTCAGTGCGGTCGATAAGCTCAACAGCTATCGAAAATACGGCGAGACGTTCACGACTAGCCAGGTGTCTCGATTCGGTATTTTCCGCACCGGTCTCTGGTACGAATGGGCCACCACCAACCGCTATCAGATTCCGTCGAATCCGGTTAATCGCGCCGACGCGATCCTGCCGAATTTTCATGAGCGCTTCTACACCAACTCGTATCAGCCGTTCGTGGAATACGAATATCATGCGACCCAGAAGCTGACGATTACCGCGGGCTTCAAGTACGCGTACTTCAATCAGAACTTGACGCAATTTCAGGATAACGGAAAGACCATCGGCTGCCTCGGAGGCACGCCCTCCGCAGGAACCAAAGCGACCCAGACCTGCCTCGGCGGCGCGCCCTCCATCAACAACCACGCAGGTTACAGTTCGTACCTGCCGTCGGTCGATGCCAATTACCATGTGCTGACGAATTGGTCGGTGTACGCGCAATACGGGCGGGGCACAGTAATTCCCCCGAGCGGTGTCTTTGACGTTAAAGGCGGGCTGGTTATAAACACGCCGAAGCCGACTGGGGTTTCGACGGTTCAGGGCGGGACGGTTTTGAAACTCAAGCAACTGACGTTGAATGCGGATGGCTACTACATCAAATTTCAGAACACTTACACTGCGCAGGCGGATATCAATAACCCGAATGCGGTCGACTATGTCACTTCGGGCGATTCGATATCCAAAGGTTTTGAAGCGGAAGCGAATGTTTACCTCACGCACGGCTTGAGCTTCTACGTAAACGGTACCGTGGGCAAAGCCTACTACGTCAACACCGGCGCGTGGGTTGCCAACACTCCGTCCAACACCGAGGCATTCGGCCTGACCTACCAGCAGAAGCGCTTTCAATTCGGTATCTTCGACAAGCGGGTCGGCCCGATGTGGAATGACCTCAGCCTCACCAGCGGGGCCGTGGCCAACCAGATCATTCCGATCAATCCGTTCAGCACGACGAACGTTTATCTCAATTACACGCTCCGGAACGGCAGCCGTTGGGATTCCACCAAGTTCCGGTTCAGCGTCAATAACGTGCTGAACAGCCGAGGAATTATCGGCGATCAGCAACCGACCGCGGTCACTGCGGTATACGCTCCCGGTCCAGCAGATCTCCTGACGCTCTTGCCGGGACGCAGCTTCACCATCACCATCAGCCCCGGCTTCTCGCCAAACCGGTAGAAATAGGTGCAGCGGTTCAGGTTTTCAGACGGGCACCTCGGAAATACTCGAGGTGCCCGTTTTCATTTGTGAGAATGGTTTTAGTGGCACAGACTTTAGTCTGTGGGGTTCCAATAGTCCTTGCACCATTTCTTGCCATAGCCTAGCCAAGGACTTATGGAACCCCACAGGCTGAAGCCTGTGCTACTTAAAACGCGTACAACCGCCCGATTGGCCGTAGAATCAGACTTAGGCGGAGCGGAGGACCCCCGGCCTCGGTCAGCTGCGCCCCGGACGGGCATGAGTCACTTACGGCACATTGCGGCGCTGGCGGCGCGTTCCATGGTCCTGGCGCTTACTTTGGTGTTGGGGCTGGCGGTTCCCGCGGTTCCGGCTATGGCTGGCGACCAAGGCTCCACGATCGCCGCGAATCCCGCTCCGAGCCCCGAACAAATCCGCGCGCTCATCGCCCGGGCCATCGAAAACCAGCACCGCGACGACCGCGCGCTGGACGAATTCGAACGCACCGAGCACACCATAACCCGCAAGGCTGAAAACACCGAAATTTTGACCGACATTTCCGAGCGCATCGTGCCGTCCCCGGCCGGCAACATCAAGATGCGTTTGTCAGAAAATGAAGTCGCGGTTACGCCGGAAGTCTACCGCCACGGAGTGGAATTTGCGGTGAACGCGCTGAACTCGGCAATCCATCCCAACGATCACTTCAAGGAAGAGCTGGCGAAGTATGACAAGCGCCGCCACGATCACGCCGAGCTGGTCGATACCACGGTGCAGGCGTTTCGCCTAACCTGGGTGGGACGTGAGACGCGAACCGATTCCGCCGGGACGCATACCTACATGAAGTTCCTGCTCGATCCTGACCCGGACTACAAGCCGATCAATCGTTTTGCCGCCGTCTTCCAGCACATTCATGCCGCCCTGTGGGTGGATGAAGCGCAGGCGCAGTTCGCGCGCGTCGAGGCAGACGTCGCCACGGATATTTCGTTCGCCGCCGGGATCGCCGGAAAGGTGTACCACGGCGGGCATGTGGTGATCGTGCAGGAGGAAGTGGCTCCCGGAGTCTGGCTGCCGACGCAGTACGTGTACAACGTGGACGGACGCAAATTTGTTTCGGCCTTTGGTATTCACGAGCACACGGAGATCACCAAATTCCGCCGCGTGGGTCCTCCGCCGCAAGCCGTGGAAATCATGCGCAATGAATTGAATGCACTGTCGGCGGGGACGGCGAGCCGGTAGGGACGAACCGATCCGCGAGAAATAAAATCGTAGAAATCAAAACAACTTTGAGATGCACGCTTTCGTAGGACAGGCTTCAGCCTGTCTGGTTTAGATTCTTGTCTGCCGACAATCTAAACCAGACAGGCTGAAGCCTGTCCTACTGGAACTTCCCCGCTGTTCCGGTGTCCAAGGAATTGAGGGCCGGTGCGGCAACCCCCTGAATCGCGCGCGCATCGCAGTTGGCAAGGTGGTTAAGGTCCAATTTTAAAAATCTAAGGGGAGGTTGCCATGCGAAAATTGCTCGCACTGGTGTGTTTGTTCGTGGTGTTGCCGCTCCCGAGTGGCGCGCAACAACAGGCCCAACGTGAAAAGCCTCGTCCCATTTCCGTAAAAACCGCGGTCCAGTCCACACCATCCGCGGCGGAAGCTCCGGCGCCGGACCTGCCCGTGCGCCGCGTGGTGCTTTACAAAAACGGCGTCGGATATTTCGAACATATCGGCCGCGTGCGCGGCAACGGCGATATTCACATCGACTTCACCAGCGGCCAGCTGAATGACGCGCTGGCATCGCTTACCGTTCTCGATCTCGACGGCGGACGCATCAGCGGCGTCAGTTACAACTCCGCCGCGCCGTTCGACCGCCGCCTGGGAGCCCTTCGCCTGCCCGTGGACGAACAAACCAGCGTGGCGAAATTTCTGGATGCGCTGCGCGGATCGCGGCTGGAAATTTCCAGCGGCGCGGAGCCGGTTTCCGGCCGGCTGCTGAGCGTGGAAAGAAAAACGCGCACCGCAGGAGGCACCACGCTGGAGGTGGATATCGTTTCCGTGGTCACGGACCGCGGTGAAATTCGCGAAATGGAAGTGACGCCCACGACGCGCGTGCGCCTGATTGACACTGGAATGCACGGCGAGATGAATCGCTATCTCTCGCTTCTGGCGTCCGAGCGGGAGCAGGATGTGCGGCGGATGACTGTGGCCACCACCGGCAACGGAGATCGGCAACTGTTTGTGAGCTACATCAGCGAAGTGCCGGTGTGGAAAACGACGTATCGTCTCGTGTTGTCGAGCGAATCGGCGAAGAAACCACTGCTGCAGGGCTGGGCGATCGTGGACAACACGGTGGGAGAGGATTGGAACAATGTGAATCTCTCGCTGGTGGCCGGAGCGCCGCAGTCTTTTATCCAACAGCTTTCGCAACCTTATTACGGGCGCCGCGCGACGGTTCCGCTGCCGCAGGAATATGAAAGCGTTCCGCAAACGCATGAGGCGCGGCTGCTGGGCGGCGCGCAGATTGCCGGGCGCGTGCTTGATCCGTCCGGCGGTTCCGTGTCCGGTACGCTGGTACGCGTGCTGGACGCGAATGGGAGGGAGATCAGCCGGTCCCGGAGCGATGATCGCGGGGAGTACGGATTGTCGGGACTGCCGGACGGCACGTACCGGTTGGAGTTCGAAAGCCCGGGATTCCGAAAGTACGTCGTCAACAACGCGCAGGTTCGCAACGGCTACAGTAGTCAGCAGGATGCGGGACTGCAAGTCGGCGACGTCACAAACACGGTAACCGTAACGGCGGCGGCGCCCATGGTGGAAACGACCAACTCCAGCATTTCTAGCGGCGGGAAAAACCTCGGTTCCGGCCGCGGATTAGGGCATCCAGGCGCCGGATCAGGAGGCGGAACGGGTGGAGGATATTTCCACTCCGGGACAATACAGGAACTCCCGCTGAACGGTAAGCAGTTCACCGATCTCGCTGCCCTGCAGGGCGGAGTCGCAGGCGGCGGATTCAATAGTCTAATGCAGGCGAGCACGCCCGCAGGCGCGGAAGGCCAAAATTTCGACGATCTCTACGCCTACAAACTGAAGGATCGCGTGACCATCCGCAAAAACCAGTCGGCGATGGTTCCCATCCTGCAAAGCGAAATCCGCGCCGAACGCGTCTCGCTGTGGACCTCCAATCAAAGCATCGGGCATCCCCTGCGCGGCGTGTGGCTCACGAACACCAGCGGCGAAACGCTGGACGGCGGAAATTTCAGCGTGATCGAGGATGAAATTTTCGCGGGCCAGGGCCTGATGGATCCCATCAAGCCGAGCGAGCGCCGCATGCTGTCCTACGCCACCGACCTGGGCATGCTGGTGCGCGTGGCGGGCGCGGCTTCGCCGCAACGCTACACGCGGGTAAGCATCGCGCACGGTGTAATGATTCGCCGAAGCGAAAATCGCCAGAAAAGAACCTACACCGTTCGCAACGAGGATTCCTCGCCGCGCACGCTGATCATCGAGCACCCGGTGCAGCCGGGCTGGAATCTAACGTCGGACACGCTTCGGCCCGAAGAAACCACGGCCAGTTCCTACCGCTTCCGCGTGCTGCTCGGCCCCAAGGAGTCGACGTCGCTGGAAGTCAGCGAGTCGCGGCCGTCAGAAACGCGCGTCGAGATCAACGACGTTGACGACGAGCAAATCGGCGTGATGCTGAAAGACAATGCCATCACTCCGGAAATCGAGCAGGCCTTGCGTAAAATCCTGGCGCAGAAATCACAGGTGGAGGCGTTCGATCAGGAAGTAAAAAACCGGGAAGAGGAAACCAGCTCGATTTACGATGACCAGGAGCGCGTACGCGAAAACCTGAAAGCGCTGAAAGGGAGCGCGGAAGAAAAGGCTCTGACGCAGCGCTACACCCAGCAACTCTCCGAGCAGGAAAACCGGCTGGGAAAGCTGCGCGCAGAGAAGGAGGAGTTTCAGAAGAAAAGCGCCGCCGCGCAGGCACAGGTCGACAAAATGATCGAAGAACTGGCAATGGAGGCGACACTTGGGCCGAATTGACGGCTATTCGTTGCGGGTAGACGAGTGACGTCAGGACGGGCCCAGCAGGCTGCGAAAAAAATCATGAGACTGTCATTCTGAGCGGAGCGAAGAATCTCTCTTCGATTTACAGTGCTCGCGGCGGCGAAGAAAACCGGGAGAGATTCTTCGCTCCGCTCAGAATGACAAAATTGAATTTTTTTCCGCAGCCTGGGAAGCCTGTCCTGCCCGCACCCGTATCATTCGCGCCGCATGCCGCGGATGTGCCGCCTCCGCCGGGGAAT
>Ga0075028_100000417_pt1 | contig 15448 bp, 12 predicted proteins | sample LitLauG_LLR_2014_FD_71390 | JGI IMG/M metagenome (GOLD analysis project Ga0075028, IMG submission 71390) | Freshwater sediment microbial communities from Pennsylvania, USA - Little Laurel Run_MetaG_LLR_2014 | ecosystem: Environmental > Aquatic > Freshwater > Creek > Sediment | place: USA... | reverse complement strand
CCGCTCACGACCAGCGACAGCGGCAGCGTCAGCCACGGCGACAGGCCGTAGCTCGTCGTCAGCACCGCCGTGGTGTAGGCACCGAAGCCGCAGAACGCCGCCTGGCCGAACGAAGTAAGGCCGCCGACGCCGGTGAGCAGTACCAGTCCCATCGCCACCAGCGCGGCGAGGCCGATATTGTCCAGCAGCACGATCCAGAATGGCGGCATGCCCGGGATGAACGGGATCGCCGCCATGACGGCTGCGAAGACGACGAGGGGAAGCCGCTGCATCATCGCCGTCAGTCCTTTTCTTCCTCGACCGCGGGCGCTGCGAGGGAACGCAGCACCAGCACGGGCAGGATCAGGGTGAAGACGATGACTTCCTTGAAGTTGCTGGCGTAGAACGAGGAGAACGCTTCCACCGTGCCGACCACGAGGGCTGCGATCGCGGTGAGGGGATAGCTGACCAGCCCGCCGATGATGGCGGCGATGAAGCCCTTCAGGCCGATCAGGAATCCGGTGTCGTAATAGAGCGTCGTGATCGGCACGATCAGGATGCCCGAAATCGCGCCGATCGTCGACGCCAGCAGGAAGGCGATTTGTCCCGACAGCGTGGTGCGGATGCCGACCAGCCGCGCGCCGAGGCGGTTGACGGCGGTGGCGCGCAACGCCTTGCCGGTCAGCGTGAAGCCGAAGAACAGCCACAGCGCGACGATGAAGGCGACGGTCAGGCCGTAGACCGCGATGCTCTGGCCGGTAAATCGCAACGTGCCCGCGGTGAACGCGGCGTCCGACAGCGCCGGGCCGCGCAGGCCTTCGGCGCCGAAAAACACCAGTCCCAGCCCCTGCAGCGCCAGATGGCAGCCGACCGAAGCGATCAGCAGCACCAGCACCGAGGTGTGCGCGATCGGCTGAAACGCGATGCGATAGAGAAACACGCCGATGGCGGCGACGATCAGCAGCGACAGCGCGATGTTGATGGCGATCGGCGTCTTTGGGCCCGCCAGCCCATGGGCCAGCGCCAGGATGACGACCGGCAGCAGGATGTCGATCGCAGCCGCCCGCAACACCAGCCGCGGACGCAGCGACCTCCGGGCAACGAACAGGTCGAGGCCGAACGCGACCAGTCCCATCGCAACGGCGAGCCGCGCGGTGCCGGGCACATGACCGGCCGCGAGCATGGCGTAGCTCAGCGCGCCGTAGGTGACGAACTCGCCCTGCGGAATCAGGATCACGCGGGTGACCGCGAACACCAGCACCAGCGCCAGTCCGAGCAACGCATAGATCGCGCCGTTGGTGATGCCGTCCTGCAGCAGGAACAGCATGATAGTGGTGTTCAAGGCCGGGCGCTCCCCCTCACGCGTGAGGCCGTGCGCGGCCTGGTCCGGCCGGCCACCCCACCAGGCGGCGGTTGAACGCCGCCCCGAATTTGATATAGTGCATAACAATTATCAAATATAATCTCAAGTCCCGGACCCTTGGTGGAACCCTGTGTACCGGGATTGCGAGCCCCGAGCGATGCCTGTTTCCAAGACCGCCACCGACGCCGCCAGGCTGTCCCGCCCGAACGCCAAGGCACCGCTCGAGGGTGCGGGCGAAGAGGCTGCGCTGCAATTGGGCGAATTGTCCGAACTGCTCGGCTATTCGCTGAAGCGCGCGCAATTGAAGGTTTTCGAGGACTTCCTGCGCTGCGTCGCGCCACTGCAACTGACACCGGCGCAATTCTCGGTGCTGCTGCTGCTCGACAGGAACCCGGGCCGTAACCAGACCGAGATCGCCAATACGCTCGGTATCCTGCGGCCAAATTTCGTGGCCATGCTCGACGGGCTGGAGAGCCGCGATCTCTGCGCGCGGATGCGATCGGCCAACGACCGCCGCTCCCACATCCTGGCCCTGACCGACAAGGGCCGGGCGGTGCTGGCGCGGGCCAAGAAGCTCGTGGCCAGCAAGCACGAGGCGCGGCTGAACGAACTGCTGGGACCGGCCAACCGCGTCGCGCTGCTGGAGATGCTGACCAGGATCGCGCAGGATTTTTGATTGCGGCGAGGCCCGCCCGCCGGGCTTGAAGACGCAGACGCGATCAGGCCGCGATGATGCGTCCGGCAGCCTTCTGCGTTGCCCGCCCGGACAGGAACAACCGCTCGATCTCGAGGGCGGGCAACGGTCGGCTGAACAGGAACCCCTGCATCTCGGTGCAGCCTTCGGATGTGATGCTGTCAAGCTGTTCCCGGGTCTCAACGCCTTCGGCGGTGGCGGCCATGCCCATTCCCCTGGCCAGCGCCGCGACGGCGCGCACGATATTCAGCGATCCCGAGTTTTCGGTAATGTCCTTTACGAACGAACGGTCGATCTTGATCTTGTCGAACGGGAAGCACTGAAGATAGGTCAGCGAGGAATATCCGGTACCGAAATCGTCCAACGCGATCCGGACGCCGAGAGCGCGCAACTGGTGAAGTACGGCGAGGGTCGCTTCCCGGTTTTGCAGCAGCACGCTCTCGGTGATTTCGATCTCGAGCCGCGCCGGGTCGAGCCCGGAGGCTGCGAGCGCGTTGACGATGACCTCCGAAAGGCCGGGATTACGGAACTGAACCGCCGAAATGTTGACGGCAACCTTGAGATTGCCGGGCCATCGGGCCGCGGTGGCGCATGCCTGCCGGATGACCCACTCTCCGATCGGAACGATAAAGCCGATTTCCTCGGCCAGCGGAATGAATGAGGCCGGCGAGACCATTCCTTGCGTCGGATGATTCCAGCGGATCAGGGCCTCGAATCCGCTGATCTCGTCCTGCGCCAGGTTGACCACCGGCTGATAGTGAAGTTCGAATTCGCCGCCGGAAAGCGCCCGGCGCAGGTCCTGTTCCATGGTGCGGCGGGCCTGCATCTGCATGTCCATGGCGGGTTCGAAAAAGCGGAACGTGCCGCGCCCATCGCCCTTCGCGCGATAGAGCGCAAGGTCGGCGTTTCGCAACAGCATGTCGGCGCTGATTCCGTCGCCCGGGCCGACCGCAATGCCGATGCTGACGCCAATGACGGCCTGCTGGCCATCGATGTCATAGGGTTGGCTCACCCGGTGGACGATGCGCTCGGCCAGCGCGGTCGCATCGGCTGCCTCCGCTATCTGCGCCTGCACGATGACAAATTCATCGCCTCCCATCCGGGCGATCGTGTCGGTCTCGCGAACCACGGCGCGCAAGCGCTCGGCTACGAGATTCAGGAGCCGGTCGCCGACCGGATGGCCGAACGTATCGTTGACGGCCTTGAACTGGTCGAGGTCGAGGTGATGGACCGCCAGCATCTCCTTGCGATGCGCTCGTGCGAGGGCCTGTTCGAGCCGCTGGTTCAGCAGCACCCGATTGGCAAGTCCCGTCAGCGCGTCGTGATGGGCCATGTATTCGATCTTGACCTCGGAGGCGCGCTGCTCGGTGATGTCTTCATGCGTCGCAACCCAGCCGAAGTCGAGCATCGGTCGATGGCGTATCTTGAACGTGCGTCCGTTGCGCAGTTCGACGACGCTGTCGGTTGGTTCCTTGGACACCGCGACCTTGCCGCGCCAGCGCAGATATTCCTCCATCGACATCGCCGGGAAACTTCCGGCCTCAAACCGCATGTCGACAATTTCGGCCAGGGTCGTGCCGGGTCCGACGCGGTCGCGTGGAAGATCGTACATCTCGATATAACGGTCGTTGCAGACGATCAGGTGTTGTGAGGCGTCGAAGAAACACAGGCCCTGCGACATATTGTTGATGGCGGTGTCGAATTGCAGATTTCGGATTCGCAGCGCTTCTTCCTGCTGCTTGCCGAGTTCGTACTGCTGTTTCAGGCGGGCGCCGATCTCTTCTCGCCCGGTGATGTCCTCGTGGGTCGCCATGCCGCCGCCACCCGGCATCGGATAGACGGTATAGGCGACGATCTTGCCGTCGGCGAATTCCTGGACCGCGGTCCTTGCCAGGGCCTTTCCGACGGGCTGGCTGATGAAATCGCCGGACTTCGGGCGAATCTTGAGCCCGAGGCTAAGTCGGTGCTGGATCAGTTCGCTGATCGGCGTGCCAGGCCTTACCCGCTCGGGCGAAAGCCCGTAGATTTCCGCGTAGCGATTGTTGCTGAAGACGACCTCGCCCCTGGCGTCAAAGATGACGATCCCGAGCAACAGTCTGTTGACGGCCTGCTCAAGGGCAGACTCCACCTGAGCCGGTCCGTGGTCGGTCGCTTGCCGACTGGTATGTGTCATTGGGTGTTTCCCGGCCGCAATCGGCGGCCCTCCTCCCCTCGGAAAAGCCATTAGAAACCCAAGCAGGTGAAAGGCAGCTTTGAGATACGGCTACTTCGAGCAAGTTCCGCGGGACACGCTGAACAAATCGTTAAACCACCCCGCTGCCAGCCGCGGTGGCGGTCACGCAGCATCCACCAAAATCACCCTGACATCGTTGACGTTGGTGAGCGTCGGGCCGGTCAGCAAGAGATCGCCGGTCTGCTCGAAAAACGCGGTGGCGTCGTTGTTGGCGAGATAGGCTTTGGGGTCGAGGCCAAGCGACTTCATCCTTGCAAATGTGGTTGCATCAATCACAGCGCCTGCTGGATCGGTGGCGCTACCGGCGCCGCCATCGGCGCCGTCGGTATCGGCCGCCAGAGCTGCAATGCCGGGGGTTTCCTTCAGCAGGTCGGCCAGTGCCAGCGCGTATTCCTGGTTGGGGCCGCCGCGGCCATTGCCGCGCACGGTCACCGTGAGTTCGCCGCCCGACAGGATCGCAACCCGCTTGCCCTCGCCGCGCGCCTGCAACGCCAGCCTTGCGTGATCGGCCGCGACGTCGCGGGCCTCGCCTTCGAGGTCGGCGCCGAGATCGACGATCCCGTAGCCGGCGTCTCGCGCCAAATCGATCGCGGCATCGAGCGAGGCCCGAGGTCTCGCAATCAACTCGAACGCGGCGCGGGCGAAGGCGGGATCGCCCGGCTTGCAGCTCTCGTTCGCGGGATCGTCCAGCGCGCGTCGAATCGCGTCGTCCACCGTCAGCCGGTATTTTGCGACCAGCGCGCGCGCATCGGCAAGGGTGGTCGGATCAGGCACCGTCGGTCCCGATGCGATCGCGGAGGCATCGTCGTGCGGCACGTCGGAGATCGCAAGCGTCACGATCTCGGCGCGCCGGCCGGCGCGCGCCAGCCGGCCGCCCTTGATCCGCGACAGATGCTTGCGCACGGTGTTGACCTCGCCGATCGGTGCGCCCGAGCGCAACAGCGCGCGATTGACCTGCTGCTTCTGCGCGAACGAAACGCCTTCGGCCGGTGCGATCCAGTTGGCGGAGCCGCCGCCGGACAACAACACCAGCAACAGGTCGTCGGAATTCGCTTCCGCGGCCAGACGAAGGCTGTCGTCGGCGGCCTGCAATCCGGCTTCATCCGGCACGGGGTGGCCGGCCTGGACCACCCTGATCCGCCGCGTCGGCACGCCATGGCCGTGGCGGGTGGTGGCAATGCCCAGCAGGCGCGAAGGTTCGAGCCCGAGCGCATCGAGATAATGCCGCTCCGCCGCGGCGGCCATGGCGGCGGCGCCCTTGCCGGCGGCGAGGCAGATCACCCGGCCTTTCGGGACCGGGCGCAAATGCCCCGCCAGCACGACATCGGGATGGGCGGCGGCAACGGCGGCGTCGAAGATCGCGCGCAGAAGAGGGCGTTTGTCGGTCATCCCCTCGTTATGCAGATCATCTCGCAAGACGGCAAGGTCGCCGCCGTGCCCACGGCAGGGTCGCTTGAGCGTGCCATTCGCGCGAAAAAGCCCCCTGCGAGACCCGTCGCAGGGGGCTTCGATTCTCCGATATTCGGGGATTACCGCCGCCAGCTCAGCCGCCGACGTCGGCACTGATGACGTCGCCGAACAGTTCCCACTTGTCGCCCTTGAACTTCTGGAGCTGGAGCTGGCTGATCGGCGCGAAATCGGTCGGGCCGGTGTTGATCTTGATGCCGGGCAGCAGAACCTCGGTGCGGAAGTCCTTCAGGCTCGCCGCCTGCTTCATGACGTTTTCCCGCGTGAGGTTGTCGCCGCACTGCTTCAGCACCTGGACCAGGGTCTGGGCGACGCCGTAGCCGACGATGACGGAGCCATCGAGCTTGTTGCCTTCCGGAAATTCCTTCTCAAGGAACGCAAGGAATTCCTTCATGCCGGGATCGTTGTCCCACTGCGGGTCGGAAACGTCCTTGAGGTAGGCCGCCGAAATGATGTCCTGGGCATTCTCGAATCCGGCCGGCTTGATCACGCTGCCGACCGACGCCGAGACGTTGTTGAGGAAATGCATCGGCTTCCAGCCGATTTCGGCCATCTTCTTGATGGCCTGCGCCGCGAATTTCGGCGTCGTGATGTTGACGAACACGTCGGCGTTGAGCGATTTCAACTTGACGATATGGTTGTCAATGCTTGGCTCCGACACCTCGAAGCTTTCCTCGATCGCGATCATCGAGGCCGCTTTGGCACCGAGGCCGTCCTTGAGCCCCCTCAGGTAATCCTTGCCGTAGTCGTCGTTCTGGTAGAGCACCGCAATCTTGGCGTCCGGTTTGGTCTTGAGCAGATACTTGGCATAGATCTGGGTTTCGCTCTGGTAGTTCGGCTGCCATCCCATGGTCCAGGGGAAATCCTTGGGATCGTTCCACTTGGTGGCGCCGGTGGCGACGAACAGTTGCGGCACTTTCTTTGCGTTCATGTATTTCTGGATCGCGGAGTTCGACGGCGTGCCAAGCGAGTTGAACACCAGCAGAACCTCGTCGCTCTCCACCAGCTTGCGTGCCTGCTCGACGGCCTTTGGCGGGCTGTAAGCGTCGTCATAGCTGATGAAGGTGATCTTGCGGCCATTGATGCCGCCGGCGTCGTTGATCTTCTTGAAATAGGCGGCCTCGGTCTTTCCGATCACGCCATAGGCGGAAGCGGGACCGCTGTAGGGCATGATGTTGCCGATCTTGATCTCGGTGTCGGTGGCGCCGGTGTCGTATTTCTTTTGCGCGAGCGCGCCGCTGCTGGATATCGCAAGCAAGGCAAACGCGGTCGAAGCTATGGCCAAGCGGTTGGCGATAACGGGCATCAAGTCTCTCCCTCATGTTCCACGGATGGTTCGGGTCACGGCTTCCTGGTCCGGAAGTCCCGCAACCTAGCGCCGTGGTTATCATTTTGCCGGGAGCCTCACAACAAAAAGCCCCCGCGGCGGAACCGCGGGGGCTGCATCTTTAGTAGACAGTTCTGCGTTAGCCGCCGACGTCACCCGTGAGGATTTCGCCAAACCGCTCCCAGGTATCGCCCTTGAATTTCATCAATTGCAATTGCGAGAGCGGGGCAAAGTCGGTGGCCGAGGTGTTCACCTTGATGCCCGGCAACAAGCCACCAAGTTCCAGGTCCTTGATGCTGGCGGCCTGCTTCATGATGTTCGCCCGGGTCAGGTCGTCGCCGCAGGCCTTCAGCACATGCGCGAGGCCCTGGGCGACGGTATAGGCGTACATCAGCGAGGCGTCGGCACGGTTGCCTTCCGGATAATATTTATCCAGGAACAGGTTCCACGCGATCATCCCGGCGTCCTTCTCCCACTGCTTGTCGGTCGGGTCCTTGAGATAGGCGGACGAGATGATGTCCTGCGAGTTCTCGAAGCCGGCCGGCTTCATCACGCTGCCGACCGAGGCCGAGACGTTGTTGAGGAAATGCATCGGCTTCCAGCCGATCTCGGCCATCTTCTTGATCGACTGCGCGGCAAATTTCGGCGTGGTGATGTTGAAGAAGACATCGGCATTGAGCGATTTCAGTTTGACGATGTTGGAATCGATGGTCGGCTGCGAAACTTCGTAGCTCTCCTCGACGATGATCATCGACGCCGCCTTGGCGCCGAGGCCATCCTTGAATCCCTTGAGATAGTCCTTGCCGTAATCGTCGTTCTGATAGAGCACCGCGATCTTGGCGTCCGGCTTGTTCTTGAGGATGTATTTCGCATAGATCTGCGATTCACTCTGGTAGTTCGGCTGCCAGCCCATGGTCCAGGGATTGTCCTTGGGGTCGTTCCATTTGGTGGCGCCGGTGGCGACGAACAGCTGCGGTACTTTTTTCGCGTTCATGTATTTCTGGATCGCCGAATTCGGCGGCGTGCCGAGCGGATTGAAGACGATCAGGACCTCGTCGCTCTCGACCAGCTTGCGCGCCTGCTCGACCGTCTTCGGCGGGCTGTAGGCGTCGTCATAGCTGACGAAGTTGATCTTGCGGCCGTTGATGCCGCCCTCGGCGTTGATCTTGCGGAAATAGGCTTCTTCGGTCTTGCCGATCACGCCATAGGCGGAGGCCGGGCCGCTATAGGGCATGATGTTGCCGATCTTGATCTCGGTGTCGCTGGCACCGGTGTCATATTTCTTCTGCGCGAACGACGGGCTGCTGGTCGCGGCAAGCAATGCGAGGGCAGCGGACAAAACTCCCAATCGCAACTGGATAGCGTGCATTCTGATCTCCCTGATGATGGTTTGACTGTGCTGTTTTGGCTGGACGCACTTCTCGGCTCCTGGGCGCATTGAATACCTTTCGACGTAGTCCAGCAACAAAAAGCCCCCTGCAGGAACGTCGCAGGGGGCGGGTTATTCAGGCGAAGGGGTATGTCGAACTTGCGTTTAGTGGCTGCATTCGCAGCCGTGCCGAACGGTCTCACGTCTCGTCCCCTTGGCGGCCTCGACCGATTAATTTCTGAGCTTGCCGATCAGCTGCTGGGCAATCATCGCGACCTGCCTGGCGCCATGCGGCACCAGGAAGATGACGAGGAACAAGAGCACGCCGAACACGGCGCCGGACAGCCCCTTGGAAATCCCCTCCGCGATGTTGGGCACGAAGATGATGAAGGCGCTTCCGACGATCGAGCCCGGCAGCCAGCCGACGCCGCCGACGACCATGCCGAGGAACAGCGCGATCGACAGCAGAATGGTGTAGCCGTCCGGGGCCACGAACTGCACGGCGATCGCACCGAGGCCGCCGGCAACGCCGGTGATGCCGGCCGAGACGCCGAACGCCAGCGTCTTGTAGAGCGCCACGTCGACGCCCATGGCGGAGGCAGCGATTTCGTTGTCGCGGATCGCCATGAAGGCGCGGCCGGAGCGCGATCTCAGCAGATTGACCGAGGCGATATAGATCCCGATCGTGATCGCGAGGGTGAAATAATACAGCCACATGTCCTGCGACATCGGCAGGCCGAACGGTGCATCCGGCTTGGTCACGACCAGGCCCTGCACGCCGCCGGTCCAGTGCTCGAAGAAGCCGAGCTTGAGCAGCTGCGGCATCGCGGTTGCCAGCGCAAACGTCGCCAGCGCGAGATAGACCCCGGAAAGACGCAGCGCCGGCTGCCCGAACGCAAAGCCGAAGGCAAAGCAGATCAGGCCGGCGATCGGCAGCGTCAGCGCGTAGTTCATGTTGGCGTGTTCCATCAGGATCGCCGACGTATAGGCGCCGACCGCGTAGAACGCGCTCTGGCCGAGCGAGAACTGGCCGCTGCCGCCGGTCAGGATGTTCAGCGCCAGCACCGCAAGGGCGTAGATCAGCAGCATCGTCAACTGGAAGATGATGAAGTTCTTGACGAACAGCGGCACGAGAAGCAACAGCGCCAGTATCGCAAGCGAGGTGCCGATGCCGAGCGTCATCGCTCGCTTCGGAACAGCTTCGATGGCCGGGGCTTCGGCGGCGGCTTCCTGGACAGCGCTCATGATCAAACTCGCTTCACAATGGGCCGGCCAAACAGCCCAGCCGGTTTGACGACCAATACGGTGATGATCAGCGCAAGCGCGATCGGCAGTTTCAACTCGTTACCGACAACGGGAATGTAGGTACCGGCGAGATTTTCGAAGACGCCGACCAGGAAGCCGCCGACCACGGCGCCGAGCGGTGAGGTCAGGCCGCCGAGCACGGCCGCGGCAAATCCGTAGATCAGCACGCCCAACATCATGTTCGGCTCCAGGAACACCACCGGCGCGATCAGCATGCCGGCGATCGAGCCGATCGCGGCAGCCATGCCCCAGCCGAGCGCGATCATCCAGGAGGTGTTGATGCCGACCAGGCGGGCCGATTCAGGCAACGCGGCGGCTGCCCGCATTGCAAGCCCGATCCGGGTGAACTGGAAGAACAGGTAGAGCCCGATCAGGAGCAGTACCGTGACGCCGATCATGCCGGCCTGATGGGTCGAGATTAGCTGGCTGCCGAGGAAGGGCGAGGATCCGAACGGCGTCGGATATTGCTTGATGGTGAAGTCCCAGATCAGGCCGGCGAACGAGTTGATGATCCCATATAGCGCGATGAAGCCGGCGACGTTGGTCAGGATCGGTGCCTTGGCCAGCGGCTTGAACAGCAGCCGCTCGATGACGATGCCGCCGGCAAAGGACAGCGCCAGCGTAAGGATGAAGGCGCCCCAATAGGGCACGCCCCACTGCATCATCTGCCACGAGATGAAGGTCGAGAACATCGCCATTTCGCCCTGGGCGAAATTGAGATGGTCGATCGCCTGGTAGATCATCACGACCGCGAGCGCCATGCAGGCATAGATCGCGCCGGTGGCGATGCCGGCCAGGACCTGATTGGTGAAAAGTTCCATGGCCGCGCTCCTCAATAACCCAGGTAGGATTTACGGACGTCTTCGTTGTTCGCGATGTCCCTGGCATTGCCCGACATCACGATCCGTCCGGTTTCGATCACATAGGCCTGGTCGGCGAGCTCCAGCGCCAGTTGCGCATTCTGCTCCACCACCAGGATGGTGACCTTGTCCTCGCGATTGATCTTGCCGAGGATCTTGAACAGGTCGCGCACGATCAGCGGTGCCAGGCCGAACGAGGGTTCGTCGAGCAGCATCAGCCGCGGCCGCAGCATCAGTGCGCGGGCCACCGCCAGCATCTGCTGTTCGCCGCCCGAAAGCGTGCCCGCCTGCTGGGTGTGGCGCTGCTTCAGGACCGGAAAGTGCTCGTACATGCGCTCGATGTCGGCGACCACCGCGGCCTTGTCGTTGCGGGTGATGGCGCCGAGCTGCAGGTTTTCCTCCACCGTCATGGTGGTGAAGGTGCCGCGGCCCTGCGGCACATGGGCGATGCCGAGGCGGACGACGTTTTCGGTCGAGCGGCCGGAAAGCGCCTTGCCCTCGAATTCGATCGCTCCGGTCGAACGCACCATGTTGCAGATCGCCCGCAAGGTGGTGGTCTTGCCGGCGCCGTTGGCCCCGAGCAGGGTGGTCAGGCTGCCCTCGTTGAGGGCAAAGCTAAGGCCGTGAAGCGCCTGGACCTGGCCGTAATAGGCCCTGAGGTCCTTGACGTTGAGCATCGCGGTCATTGGTCCTTGCTCCCCAGATAGGCCTTGATGACATCCGGGTCGGACTGCACCTGGGCCGGCGTTCCCTCGGCGAGCTTGCGGCCGAAATTGAGGGCGACGACGTGATCGGCGATCGACATCACGAGGCCCATGTGATGTTCGACCAGCAGCACGGTCATGTGTCGATCGTCGCGAATGCGGCGGATCAGATCGCCGAGCACATGGACTTCCTCGTGGTTGAGGCCGCCAGCGGGCTCGTCGAGCAGCAGGATCTTGGGATCCGCGGCGAGCGCCCGGGCCAGTTCGACGCGCTTCTGGGTGCCGAAGGGCAGGCCGGAGACCACGGTGTGGGCGACACTTTCGAGGTCGAGATAGGCCAGAATCTCGTGGACCTTCTTGTTGACGTCGGCTTCGCGGCGGCGAACCCAGGCGAGTTTCAGCGAGTCGCTGATGATGTCGCTGGACGTGCGGGCATGGGTGCCGACCCTGACATTGTCGAGCACCGAAAGGTTGGGAAACAGTGCGACGTTCTGGAAGGTACGGCCGATACCGATTTCCGCGATCCGGTGCGGCGGGCGGGTCAGGATGCTCACCCCCTCCATCAGGATGTCGCCCGAACTCGGCTGGTAGAGCCGGGAGAGGCAATTGAACAGCGTGGTCTTGCCGGCGCCGTTCGGTCCAATCAGGCCAAGGATTGCGCCCTGATGCATGTCGAAGGACACGCCATTCAGCGCGATGATGCCGCCGAACACGACGCTGACGTCGCGAACCGCCAGCAAGGGATATTGTCCCTGCGCGAGTTGTGCCTGCGTCATCTCGTCTCGCCCTCATGGCTGATGGAGCGGGAATGACCGCGCGAACCCGTTCGCCGGTCACGACGGAGGCTACCTGATCCCCTCGACCACACGTGCAACTTTCCCTCCTGCTTTCGACTTTTTGTTTTGTTCTTGTTTGGATTGCGGGGCCACGCCGCCCAACGCCGCCTCAATGTTCCTTACCATCGCCACAAGGCGAGGTCCAATGTCGAGGCGCAACCGGTCTTCCGTGAAGCGGAATGCCGGTGCCCCGCAATTGAAGGCGTAAGGGCCCGTTCCGTCATTGAGCTTGAGCGCGACGCCGACCGCGTGCACGTCGTCCTGCCATTCGCCGGCCGAAATGGTGAATCCGTGCCGCGCCACCGTTTCGCCGGCCCGCTCGATCCCCTCGCGCATCCGCGGCCAGCGGCTGCCGTAATGTTCGCGGAGTTCGCGCAATAAAGCGGCACGCTCCTCAGCGGCGAGCGCCCAGAGATAGGCCCGGCCCATCGCGGTCGTCGCGATAGGTATCCGCGAACCGACGTCGAGCTGAACACCCAAGGTCAGCCCGTTACGGCTTTGGCCGAAATAGATCATATGGTGGCGATCGCGCCCGCCGACCGCGACCGCGCCGCCGGTCTCGCGCATCAGCTCTTCGCGATAGGGTTCGGACAAATGCCGAACGCCGAGATTGGCGAGCGCGGCATACCCCAGCGCCATGGCCGATGGCGCGAGCTGGTACTTCTCGAACCGGGGAACGGGTGTAAGATAGCCGAGCTTGGTCAAGGTATAGGTCAACCGCGAAATGGTTGGTTTCGGCAAATTGGTACGGGCCGCTATCTCCTGATTGCCGAGAAGCCCGTCATTGGGATGGAATGCGCGCAACACATCGAGTCCGCGGGAAAGCGCGACGACGAAGCTGCGATCGGTCGCCGCTTTCTTGCCCGGGCGTTTCATGGCCTGCCTTACTGCGCGCGTTGACAACCGACGTGCTTCAAAATAACCCTCGGTGTCAAGATGTGGAATTTAATTTCGCAGTGCGAAATAGGCAAAACCGTAGCGGGTAGACGCAAGTAGCAAGCGAGAACCAATCGAAGAACAAGAACCAATCGAAGAAAAACTATCCAGGGAGAGTCTCGTGAACGAAGTCGTAAAGCTCGAGCGTCATGACGTCATCGCCATCGTCACGGTGGACAGCCCTCCGGTCAACGCGCTGAGCGCTGCCGTGCGCGGCGGCATTTTCGAATGCATGAAGGCGGCGATCGCCGATCCCGAGGTCAAGGCGATCGTGCTGACCTGCGGCGGCCGCACCTTCATCGCCGGCGCCGATATCACCGAATTCGGCAAGCCGCCGAAGCCGCCCGGTCTGCACGAGGTGCTGACCGCCATGGAGAACTCGCCGAAGCCGATCATTGCCGCCATTCATGGCACGGCACTCGGCGGCGGGCTCGAGGTCGCGCTCGCCTGTCACTACCGCGTGGCCACCAAAGATGCCAAGCTCGGCCTGCCCGAAGTGAAGCTCGGCCTGTTGCCGGGCGCCGGCGGCACGCAGCGGCTGCCGCGCGCGGTCGGTCCGGAACTCGCGGTCAAGATGATCGTGGTCGGCGATCCCATCGGCGCCACCGAGGCGCTGAAAAACGGGCTGATCGAGGAAATCGTCGAGGGGCCGGCGGCCGGTGGCGAGGCGTTTGCGCGCAAGGTGCTGGCCGAGAAACGTCCATTGCGCAAGCTGCGTGACGACGACTCCAAGCTCGCCGCCGTCCGGGCCGATCGTTCGATCTTCACCAACGCGGTCGCAGCGCTCACCAAGAAGGCCCGCGGCTTGGAAGCGCCGTTCGCCGCCGCCGACGCGGTCGGCGCCGCGATCGACCTGCCGTTCGACGAGGGTCTGAAGAAGGAGCGCGAAGGCTTCCTCAAGCTGGTGTCGAGCGACCAGTCGAAGGCGCAGCGGTACGCGTTCTTTTCCGAGCGCGAGGCCGCCAAGATCTCCGGCGTCCCCGAGGGCACCAAGCCGCGCAAGGTCGAGCGCGTCGCCATCATCGGCGCCGGCACCATGGGCGGCGGCATCGCGATGTCATTTGCCAACGCCGGCATTCCCGTCACGCTGATCGAGACCGGCGAGGAGCAACTCAAGCGCGGCATGGGCGTGATGCAGAAGAACTACGAGGCAACCGCCGCGCGCGGCGGCATCCCCGCGGATGCGCCCGCCAAGCGCATGGGCCTGATCACCGGCGTGGTCGGCCTGGAGAACGTCAAAGACGCCGACCTCATCATCGAGGCGGTGTTCGAGACCATGGCGGTGAAAAAGGAAGTCTTTACCGCGCTCGACCGGCACGCCAAGCCCGGCGCGGTGCTGGCGTCCAACACTTCCTACCTGAACATCGACGAAATCGCGAAGGTCACGAAACGTCCGCAGGATGTGCTGGGCATGCACTTCTTCTCGCCGGCCAACGTGATGAAGCTGTGCGAGATTGTGCGCGCGGAAAAAACCGCGCCCGACGCCTTGACGACCGCCGTTTCAATCGCGCGCAAAATTGCAAAAGTGCCGGCGGTGGTCGGCGTCTGCGACGGCTTCGTCGGCAATCGCATGCTGGCGCAGCGCGGCAAGCAGGCGGAGAAGCTGCTGTTCGAAGGCGCACTGCCGCAGCAGGTCGATGCCGTCGTGACCAAATTCGGCATGCCGATGGGCCCGTTCGCGATGGGCGATCTCGCCGGCCTCGATATCGGCTGGCGCTCGCGCAAGGATCGCGGCATCAAGTCGGAAATCGCCGACGCGTTGTGCGAAGCCGGACGTTTCGGCCAGAAGACCGGCAAGGGCTATTACAAGTATGAAGGCGGCTCGCGCGCGCCGCTGCCCGACCCCGAAGTCGAGAAGCTGATCGACGAGACCTTGCTGCGCCTGGGCCGCAAGAAGCGCCTCGTCAGCGACGACGAAATCCTCGAGCGCATGATGTACCCGATGATCAACGAGGGCGCGCGGATCCTCGAAGAAGGCATCGCGGCGCGTCCGAGCGACATCGATGTGATCTGGCTCTATGGCTATGGCTGGCCGATCTATCGCGGCGGCCCGATGTTCTATGCCGACCAGGTCGGGCTGAAGCACATCGCCGATCGCTTGTCGCACTACGCCAGGGAGACCAGCGATCCCTCGCTGGAGCCGTCGCCGCTGCTCAAGCGCCTCGCGGCCGAAGGCAAGACCTTTGCATCGCTGGCGCAGACCTCGAAAGCGGCGTGATGCAATGAAGCGGATGTGCCTTGCCCCGCACCTCAACCCGTCGTCCCTGCGAACGCAGGGACCCATACGCCGGGGACTCGCGTTTTGGCGCTCGGGTAGAGACGTTTCTTCAGTATCGAGGTCGGGGGTTATGGGTCCCTGCGTTCGCAGGGACGAC
>Ga0075028_100000414_pt1 | contig 15481 bp, 12 predicted proteins | sample LitLauG_LLR_2014_FD_71390 | JGI IMG/M metagenome (GOLD analysis project Ga0075028, IMG submission 71390) | Freshwater sediment microbial communities from Pennsylvania, USA - Little Laurel Run_MetaG_LLR_2014 | ecosystem: Environmental > Aquatic > Freshwater > Creek > Sediment | place: USA... | reverse complement strand
ACTGACATCAGGCAGGTAGGAGCAATTTGCCTGTCGTGCGGCCATCGGCAAGGCAAGATGACCGCGCCTGGCATTACCCATCAGTTTCAACCGGCCGAATGGGCATCAGCGAACATCATAGACGCATCGCACCTTGCGACCGCATTTGGAGAGATGCTCAGTCGCGCAACAGGTTGAGTATTCTCATGAAAAGATCGGTCCGACCAAGTGACAGTTCTCATTAAGGAGTTGTTTGAGTCTGAACAGGGCAGAAAACGTTTTAATCGTTCGGGATCCCGCGACGACACAGGGCTAGCACGAGTTCTTGCCTCACTCCTCCGTCTGGACTGTCGTTGTTCGAGTTCTGTGCTCTGAGGATCTAGAGACTTTTGTTGGGCTATGCGACAGTTCGCGGGAGGCTTGCGGTCCTACCAGGTTGTGGACCCATGCCTGGCGGGAAACCAGCGGCTGACGAGCGAAATGGGAGCGGCTTACATCGGCTCCCATTCTGCTTGTCATCCCGAACAAGCGAGAAGAATCATGAACAATTTCAAATTTGTTGTAAGAGTGAGCCGTGCCGGTATTCACGCCGCTCAAATACGTGAAGCGGATTGATCGGAGTCCCATCCAGATAACAACCGACCGTAAGCTGGCACTGGTCATGGGAAGATTCACGGCCGGAGACGCTATCAAATCCATCCAAAAGTCCCGGTGCAGCCCGGAATTAGTGCGCGTACAGGTCAGTGCGTAGTCGGGGTCCATTTGCACGTCGGAGCCGGCATTACTCCTGCGCACGAGCGGTTTCGGCAGGCGAAGTCGATTGGAGCATCGATGGGCTGCTCAACCGGTTGGCGCCCGTAATCTCGTAGTCCTTGTAGTCGATGGTCAACTCGGCGCGACCCCCAAACCGCATGGCCGTGACGCTGTGGTTGTATGCAGGAAGCCAGAAATCGCTCACCTTCTTGTACACGTGCACGATTTCTGCCTTCTTAATCCAGAAGGAAGGGTTCTTCCCTGGCTCGGCCTCCAACCGCACTACGGCAAAATCCTCCGCATCGACCCAAATACGACCGCGATAGAGAAACTTGTCCTTAGTGCGTGGCTCCACTTGAAGCACATACGCCGCGCCGGACGATCCACTTTCGTATCCGATTAGCGTGAAACGATAATTATCGTCGGTAAGAGCCGATCGCCTCCGGGTCTCCGTGTCCAGCACGTCATTCTCTGCTTCCAAGAGCTTCTTGAATACCTTGTCGATGATCAGCTTGGATCCGGTCGCTGATTGAACAATGAATTCTTTCTTCCCAGGAAACAAGTACTTCACGCTCACAACCATTTCCGCGCTACGCGTGCCGGGAAATCCGTGGTACTCAGCCCGATAGCTTCTGGTCCCCTGATATGCGTGCAGCGCCTGGACACGTTGAAGATTCATCTGGACAAGGTTCTTTACCACTTGCTCTGTAGTGAGCGAAACATGATTAGCGACGGGTGCAGTATCTGTTTGCTGGCCGCTTGCAGGGTGCCACAGGGCTACCAGCATTGGGAGTAACAAGAGGACGAGTTCAGAACGAAAGGGAAGGGCGTTCGTGGTCGTCGTTACTCGATGATGTGTTTCGTGCCGATTCATGGCGACCCTTCATCAAGCACCATGCCTAACAAGTGCAATCGCCGGGCGATGCTTCTTGTTCAACACCTCCAGCGAGACCACAAATATGAGGAGGGTGACCCCGTTGGCCGCCAGAGTTATGGCGCCGGGAATCGTGAGTGCGAAGGTGGAACCAAACACGCCGGTGAGAGCAAGAACGACCGGAATCCAGAGAAATCTATCCCTCAGATTCATATAAACGAAGACACCAATGGCTAGCGCCCAGAAGACAAGCAAGAGTGCTGCGCAATCGCGGCTCGAGCTTAACAAGAGGGTGCCGAGAAGAGTGGCGCCCGTGATCCAATTCAGTGGCGTCGTGAGCATTCAGGACCTCAATTCCTGGGCGCTTCTCAAGCTGACGTGAACGGGTCGCTTGCCGGGCGACTTCCCCATAGCAATTGTCATATTTGCGCCTCGCACATACTGGTCACAATTGACCAATGCGGCACTGTGAACCGGGCGTCTGTCATCGTTTTGGTTCCTCCAAGCCAGGGCCCCACCCAGCAGTTATCGCATGGGCGAACCCAATGCCGCACTAGGCATTCTTTACCGTTTTGCTTGAAAACTGGGAGCAGCGGTGAGCCATGTACTGTTCCTTCGCTTTTTCCTCTTCGTCGCGAGGGACAGTGGCGGAACAAGGATTTTGGATACAGTAATTCCAATCGCAATCGGTGCAGCGGAATTTGACTAAAAGGCCAGAGTGATAATACGGGATCATATACGGCATAGCGTCCCCAAACGGAATAGGGTAAGAATGGAGTATATGCGTAAGCAGGTGATTCAAGCTCCGCAGGAGTCGGCTGGCCACAACTCGCGACTAATCAGGCCACTTACGATTCGGCGTACCCGTGACCGAAGCTGCGAGGGTTTCACCGTTCTCGCCTTCATCGTGCCGCGGGCGGCTCTTGGTCGGTGGGAATTCCGACTAGGTAGCGATAGAACGCAACAGCCCGGTTGACCGCGGAAGACTCATTTCCCGCGATCCGGCGGTTTGCGTTCTTTCCTGTGCGCACGATGCCGTAGTATCGCCAGACGTTTTCCGATTCGCGATCCAGAAAGTAGATCGACTGCATCTCACCCGGGGGGAAGACAGTTATAAAGAGAAAGTGCATCGTGCTGACGTTCTCGACATCGAAGACGAGCCGCTCCGCCGAAGCTTCTACAATGTGCATCCGGTAGGTGGCCTTGCCAGAAAGGTTATCCACCTGCACATAGTAGAGCACCTTGCCTTCCTTCATCTCTTCCGGCGTGAAGTCTTCGCGGCGTTGACTAGGCTGCAAGCCGGTCACAGCATAGGCGTCTACAATTAATGTTCGCCACTGTTTGTGAGTGGTCGACCAGTAGCGCATGCCCGCGAGTTTTGAAATGGCCCCGATGTGGCGAAGTAATCCCTCCGCTTCCGAATTTTGACGAAATTGCGCGACTGTCGTTACCAAAGTTGTGAAGTCTACCGCTGCCCAACCGGTGCACGGGGGCGGGTTCCAGTCGCCGCCGAGTTCAGACCTGCTCCATGACTTCGCGATGGCCGAATCATTCAAGCCAGGATAGGGCGGAACGGGTTTCTTTCCGCATGGCGGCTGCGGTCCTAGTTGCGAATCCCCGCGCGCCTGGCAGAGCAGCATTGCCGACAATAACAACCACGCGCGGAGTCGAGTCCAAGTCCGGATCGGCGCCTGATGACGCGGAACTGCGCTCATCTGACCAACATAGTTGTTGCCCAGGGCCTGGGTCTGGTGCGGACAATGCAGTCGAATACACGTTGATCGGCAAACAGCCACGTCGTGTCCCCAACCACGGAGCGATTTCTTCTCCCCAGCTGCCTCAAGAAGATAGATCAGGCTGTCTGGTTTGGCGGGCCAACTCCCCTCTTGGCATCGTACAGAGCTCATATCGTGCGAGAGCCCAGGTCGCCAGCCGCCTGTAGCAGTTCGATGCACGTCATCGCCATTCGGAGTGACTGCCGGGCAGAGCCTTACCGTCATCTCCCGGACAAGGAAAACCCTTGTTCCTCGTGCCATCGAGGGCGAAATGGCGAACTCTAATGCCGGTCTCCGTCATCTGGATGTTCGTGGCGCCACTTCCAGTACTCTCTCTGCTGCCCGCGCTTGATCTTGTGGAAGGGACGCATAGCGTCATGTCTTGTCTCTCCCCACCACTGCCGGTAACGGCCATCTTCGCGATCATTCCATTGATGGTAGTCCTTGTGATCGCGGTCGTAGTACCGCCGCTCTTTGTTATCTTGTCTTCGGTCGTCGTCGGGACTGCTTTTGGCCAGCATCCCAACCGGGGCCATCAGTGCCGCACCCACAAGCAGGGAACCGAGATATCTGTACATACGTTGCATGTCGTCCCTCCAGCCCGAGATTTCCATATTTGGAGTCCCACGCTAGCAGCGACTGTACGATTCCAGACTTGTGAAGTATGTTCAATACAGCACACTTGTTCAGCGCTGCATAGACTGACACAAGCGGATGCTATCCCGGCAGAATGCCTGGTAAGGCATTCGTGCGTTTCCCGTTAGCTCAACGACGAATTGGGTCGAGGTCTCTGCGGAGTGTTGTGTTATAAAGCGACATGAATACTGGCATCGACTCAAAATCGTTGTTGGAGACCAAGCCCATCGTCTGGCCGGGGAAACCCTATCCCCTGGGAGCTACATGGGACGGAGAGGGCGTAAACTTTTCGATCTTTTCCGAGCACGCCGAGAAGGTTCAACTCTGCTTATTCGATTCCAGCGGCCGGCGCGAGATCCACCGCTTAACGCTCCCCGAGCAAACCGACCAAGTGTGGCACGGCTACCTGCCCGAGGCTCGCCCCGGGCTTTTGTACGGCTATCGGGTTTACGGCACTTATGATCCCGCCAAAGGCCTTCGATTCAACCACCACAAGCTGCTGCTTGACCCCTATGCGAAGCAAGTCTCGGGGGCACTGCTATGGAACGACGCGCACTTTGGGTACAAAATCGGCCACAAGAATGAGGATCTGTCTTTCGACCGGCGCGACAGCGCTTCCGGGATGTCGAAGGGCAAAGTAATTGACTCAGCGTTCACGTGGGGAAGCGACCGGCCGCTCTGCACACCGTGGCACGAGACCGTGATTTATGAGTTGCACGTCAAAAGCTTCACCGTGCGGCATCCGCAGGTTCCAGCGGCGTTGCGAGGCACTTATGCAGGCTTAGCGACGGCTCCCGTCATCGATTACCTGAAACGGTTGGGAGTAACCGCCGTGGAATTAATGCCCGTCCACTACTTCGTGGACGATCGTCACCTTGTCAACCGGGGCCTGAGGAATTATTGGGGCTATAACTCCCTCGGCTTCTTTGCTCCTGAACTCCGCTACGCCGCGACCGATTCCATTTCTGAGTTCAAGACCATGGTCAAGGTTCTCCATTCAGCGGGAATCGAAGTGATTCTGGACGTGGTTTACAACCATACGGCAGAGGGGAACCAGCTCGGGCCGACACTCTCGTTGCGCGGCATCGATAACGCTGCTTATTACCGTCTGGTGGCCGACAACCAGCGCTACTACATGGACTACACCGGCACTGGCAACAGCCTGAATATGCAGCATCCGCGGGTACTGCAGCTCATTATGGACAGCCTGCGCTACTGGGTACTCGAAATGCATGTGGACGGCTTTCGATTCGACTTGGCGGCGACACTGGCGCGGGAACTCCACGAAGTCGACCGCTTGGGAGCCTTTCTGGACATCATTCACCAAGACCCGATCCTTTCCCAAACCAAATTGATCGCCGAGCCGTGGGACCTCGGTGAAGGCGGATACCAAGTTGGCAAGTTTCCGGTGGGCTGGGCCGAGTGGAACGATCGCTATCGTGACGCTGTGCGCTCGTACTGGAAAGGAGACGGCGGCCTGATTGGCGAACTTGCCTACCGGATGACAGGCTCGAGCGATCTGTATGAGCGGAGCGGTCGAAGGCCCTACGCGAGCATCAATTTCGTCACAGCGCACGATGGTTTCACCCTGCGAGACCTGGTCAGCTACAACGAAAAACACAACGAGGCCAACCTCGAGGAAAACCGCGACGGCACAAGTAATAATCAGAGCTGGAACGTTGGGGTGGAAGGACCCACGGATGATCCGGCCGTGAATGCGTTACGACTCCAGCAATCGCGGAACTTCATTGCTACTCTCTTCCTCTCGCAAGGCGTTCCCATGCTGCTGGCCGGCGACAGCTTCGGGCATACCCAGCAAGGAAACAACAATGCCTATTGCCAGGACAACGAGCTTAGCTGGCTGAACTGGGACTTGCAGCCACAGGATCGTGAGCTGTTGGCCTTCACACAGCGAATGATCATGCTGCGCAAGAAGCATCCCGCTCTCCACCGAAGAAACTTCTTCCACGGCAGGCCCATTAAGGGCGTCGGCGTGAAAGACATCTTATGGCTCACGCCGGATGGTTGCGAGATGACCGACGAAGAATGGAAGCAATCTTCAGCCCGGTGCCTGGGAATGTACCTCGCGGCCGAAGGACTGCAGCAACACAGCGAGCGCGGTGAGCCGATCGCGGACGATAATTTCCTCATACTCATGAACGCGCACCACGAAGCGATCCCGTTTACTCTCCCCAAATTGGGCCCGGCGGAGGGCTGGCATACCTTGGTGGATACCGCATGGATGGACCATGCCCAAAGGTCGACCCACGATATGGGCGCAATTTATCCCTTGCAGGCAAGGTCCCTGGTGTTGTTGATCGAGCACCTGGGCAATGATCGGAGACGTTCCGCGTGAAGCGGCACTACAAGTTGCCGTTCGGCGCGGAATGCTGTGGGGATAAGGGAGTGCAATTTCGACTTTGGGCTCCAAAGGCGAAGAGAGTGACAATGTGTCTTGGCAATGAGAACGGATCTGAACCCGTTGCCATGGACAGGGTTGATGACGGGTGGTTCCACCTCTTGAGCCCGAGTGCAGCTGCGGGCAGTCACTACAGGTTTCAGATTGACGGAGGATTAAGGGTTCCTGACCCGGCTTCGAGATTTCAACCGCTGGACGTCCATGGCCCCAGCGAGGTAATCGACCCAGCAGCTTTTGATTGGCAAGACGATACTTGGCAGGGCCGGCCGTGGGATGAAGCCGTTATCTACGAACTTCACGTTGGGACATTCACCCCTGAGGGCACGTTTGCAGGCCTGGAACCGCGTCTCGACTACCTGGTAGAACTAGGCATCACCGCGGTGGAGTTGATGCCGTTGGCGGATTTTCCCGGAGCCCGCAACTGGGGCTACGACGGCGTTTTCCCGTTTGCTCCCGATAGCCAATACGGACGGCCGGATGATCTCAAGCGAGTCCTCCAGACCGCCCACAAAAAGGGACTGATGGTCTTCCTGGATGCCGTCTACAACCACTTTGGCCCGGAAGGTAATTACCTGCGCGCCTACGCGCCGCAGTTCTTCACGGATCGATACGATACTCCCTGGGGTGAGGCAATCAACTTTGGGGGCCCAGAAAGCCGAGTGGTGCGGGACTTCTTTATCCACAACGCGCTTTATTGGCTCACAGAGTACCACTTTGACGGATTACGCTTCGATGCTGTTCACGCCATCTTCGACGATTCTGCGCCCGACATTCTGGCCCAGCTAGCCGAAGCGGTGCGAACTGCGGTTGGTCCGGATCGACACGTGCACCTGGTTTTGGAGAATGATAACAATGCATCCCGCTACTTGACGCGCGATGGCAGCGGACGTCCGAACCTCTACGACGCGCAGTGGAATGACGACATTCATCACGCACTGCACGTGGTTCTTACTGGAGAAAAGGATGGATATTACCTCGACTACGCAGAGAGGCCAATCCAACACCTGGGCCGGTGCCTGACGGAGGGTTTCGATGAGCAGGGAGAAGCCTCTACTTTTCGCGAAAACAGACCTCGCGGCGAGCCCAGCCGACACTTGCCGCCCACAGCGTTCGTGTCATTCCTTCAGAACCACGATCAAGTTGGGAATCGGCCGCTCGGCGAGAGAATTATGAACCTTGTCGACGCGCGGGCCATCAAGGCAGCCGTGGCAGTGATCCTGTTAGCGCCATCGCCGCCGCTTTTGTTTATGGGGGAGGAGTTCGGAGCCGACACGCCTTTCCTGTTTTTCTGCGATTTCGGACCCGACCTGGCGATCACGGTAACAGAAGGCCGGCGCAAGCAGTTCGCGTGCTTGAGCCGTTTCCAAGACCGGCCTGCGCAGACGCACATTCCCGATCCGAACGAGGATGACACCTTTCTGCGCTCCCGAATTGACTGGAGCTCCTTACGCGAACCGCGACATCAGAGTTGGCTGGAGTTCTATCGTCATTTGCTGACAATTCGGAACCATAGGATCGTTCCATTGGTGAAAGCCGTCCGAGAAGGTGAAAGCACATTTGAGACGCTGGGCGATCGTGGACTGATGGTTCTCTGGAATCTGCAGACAGGTGGCAAGCTAAGCCTCCTCGCGAACCTTGGAGCGGAGCAGCTTTCCGGCGTGAAATGCCCAGAGGGTGAGACGCTGTATGCGGCTGAGGAAAACCTGGTCGGGATGCTCAACGAGGGCAAGATGCCCGCCTGGTCTTCGGCTTGGTTCCTTAATCGATGATAACTTCTTCGCAGGCTCCCCTCGCGACTTATCGGTTGCAATTCAACAAGTCATTCACGTTTCGAGACGCAACCGATCTTGTTCCCTATCTCGCCGCGTTGGGAATCAGCCACTGCTACGCCTCTCCCTACCTCCGGGCAAGACCTGGCAGCATGCATGGGTATGACATTATCGATCACAACGCGTTGAACCCGGAAATCGGTAGCCCTGAGGATTATGAGCAGTTTGTAGCCGCATTGCATCGTCATGGTATGGGGCAAATCCTCGACATCGTGCCGAACCACATGGGCGTGATGGGCAGCGACAACGCCTGGTGGCTGGATGTACTGGAGAATGGCGAAGCGTCAGAGTATGCGGAGTTCTTTGACATTGATTGGGAGCCAGTTAAAGAAGAACTGCGCGGCAAGGTGTTGGTGCCGATGCTTGGAGACCAGTACGGCAATGTGCTCGAGAAGGGAGAACTGCAGCTCTCCCTGGATGTCGACAAGGGCGAATTCAGCATCCTCTATCATCAACATCGTTTTCCGATTGATCCTCGGGAATACCCGCGCATTCTTGGTGTGCAGCTGGAGCGCCTGCAGGAGAAACTGAATCCCACGCACGAGGACTTCCTGGAACTGCAGAGCATTACCACCGCTTTTGGTCATTTGCCCGCACGGCGCGAGGCCAGCCCAGAGCAGAAGGTCGAACGCAATCGGGAGAAGGAGATCCAAAAGCGCCGGCTTGCCGCGCTGTGTGCCAGATCCCATGAAATCCGCGACTTTTTGACCGACAAGGTTCGGGTTCTCAACGGCACCGTGGGTGAGTCGAGCAGCTTTGATGACCTGCACGAATTCATCAAAGCGCAGGCCTACCGCCTGGCTGAGTGGCGAGTGGCGGCCGACGATATCAATTACCGGCGCTTTTTCGACATTCATGAGTTAGCAGCGTTGCGCATGGAGAATGAAGCTGTTTTCACGCTGACCCATCGCCTTGTTCTTGATCTGCTGGCCAATGGGAAAATCAATGGACTGCGCATTGATCACCCGGATGGCCTATACGATCCTGCGAAGTATTTTCGCGAACTCCAGCACGGAACCGGCGGCAGCGATCGTGCACCCAATCAGGCGGAATCAAACGGAGTCTACGTCGTCGTTGAGAAGATCCTTACTGATTCGGAACAGCTGCGTAAGGAGTGGCCGGTTTGTGGGACGACAGGCTACGAATTTGCCAATCTGGTGAATGGATTGTTCGTGGATTCCACGGCAGCGACCAAGGCGGAGCGCGTTTACCGCGCGTTTGTTGGGCATCCGGTAGATTTTCCTGATCTCGCATACAACTGTAAGAAGCTGATTCTCAAGGTGTCATTGGCCAGTGAACTGAATGTTCTGGCCAACGCTCTCAGCCGCATCGCGCTCTCCAACCGGCATACCTGTGATTTCACATTAAACAGCCTGAGGAACGCGCTGGCTGAAATCATTGTCAATCTGCCTGTCTACCGCACCTATGAGAGCGGCAACCACGTGTCTCCAGAGGATCGGCACTATATCGAGCGCGCGGTTGGGGAAGGAAGAAGACGAAGCCGTGCTGGTGATCTTAGCGTGTTCGACTTCATTCGGCGTACGCTTCTCATCGAAACAAGTGACGAACAGCCGGAATCGTCCCGGCAAGCGATCGCCCGCTTCGCAATGCGGTTCCAGCAAGTAACCAGCGCTGTGATGGCAAAAGGCCTGGAGGATACTGCGTTTTACAGATACAACCGTCTCATTTCGTTAAATGAGGTCGGGGGGAATCCGGGCAAATTCGGCGTCGGCGTAGAGGAGTTTCATCGCGCAAACCAGCAGCGTCTGGAGTGTTGGCCTCAATCGATGCTCGCGACTTCAACCCATGATTCGAAACGATCGGAGGATGTTCGGGCGCGCATCGATGTTTTGTCGGAGATTCCCGCTATCTGGCGGCTCCGACTGCGGCACTGGCGAGACTGGAACCGCAGCAAGAAACGCATGGTCGACGGTACGCTCGCGCCACAGCGCAATGACGAGTACTTTCTTTATCAGACACTGGTGGGAGTCTGGCCAGTCGCATATCCGGATGCAAGCGAATGGCTAAGGTTTGTGGAGCGAATCCAGCAGTACATGTCGAAAGCAATGCGGGAAGCGAAGGAGTCCACCAGTTGGGTAAACCCCAACACTGAGTATGAGGCTGCGGTAAGAGAATTTATTGGATCAATCCTGGAACGACGAAAGAAGAATCGTTTTCTTGCCGACTTCTCCGACTTTCACCGCCGGGTCTCGCGACTGGGTATGTTGAACAGCGTATCCCAAACCCTTTTGAAGCTGACGTCGCCTGGAGTCCCCGATATTTATCAAGGGAATGAAGTGTGGGATTTCAGCCTGGTGGATCCCGACAGTCGACGTCCAGTCGACTACGCACGAAGACGCAGACTATTGCAAGAGTTGCAGAGCTTGGAACACGAAAGCTCGGACCGGAAGCAAGCCCGCGCCCGCGAACTGCTGGATAACATCGAGGATGGCAGGATCAAGATGTATGGCACATGGATGACGTTGCGTCTCCGGAAGCAGCACCCCGGACTATTTCAAGATGGTGCTTACGTGCCACTTACAGTGTCCGGGTCAAAGGCTGGCCACCTGTGTGCGTTTGCCAGGGAGATTGCAGGACAAATTGCCATCGTGGCCGTTCCCCGGCTTTGCGCCACGTTGCTGGGCGATCAGGAAGAAAGCCCGCTAGGCGAGCGCGTGTGGGGAGACACCCGGATAGAGCTTCCCAGCAATACTCAGCAAACCCAGTATCAAAATCTGTTTACCGGCGAACTCATTTCCGCCCACCCGAATGGAACAGCGACCTTTCTGGCCGTACCGGCGCTACTCCGTACCTTTCCGGTAGCGCTCGTTGTCGGGTCAATCCCCCCTTAGGGGGTTCCGAAGACTGTGGGCAATCGAGGCCATCAATACGTCGGCGGCGTACGTGACGACCGCGGGCTCAGGTTAGGCTGCTTGGGACCTTCGGGCTGCTTGTGCGAGGAGTGATGGGCCCTCGCACACCCAGCCGTCACAGAGGTGAGAGTTCGTCTTCTCTCTCATCCTTCTCGCCATGAACGAGCTTCTTCTCCAGAAAATGCCGCGCCAGGTCTTTGCCTCCGATTCCGAAGGCAATCGCCAAAGCGAGCATAATTGCGCCGAACGCGATGCCGAAACCCACGAGCATCGTGTGTTCCGCTACACCGAGGTCCTCAAAAACCATCGACAGAACGAAAATGATGATCACAGTCCTCGTGGAAATGCTCAACAGACGCGGTGAAGGCAGTTCAGCATTCACCGCGGCCAGAAGCACAGCCCGGGAGAAGAAGGTCGCCGCCAGCAGCCCGAAGAAGCCGATGAACAATGCAACCAACAGGCGTGGAAGAAAGAGAAAAAAGTGTGCGACGTAGTCCTGCAATCCCACAATGCCCAGGACGCTGACCCCCAACACGACGAAACCAAGCCACACTATCCAGAACACCAAGCGGCCCAGCAGTTCGCTGGGGGCCGGCAGAGCTGCCCGCTTCAGCAACTGGGACGTGCCCGTGTTCTCCGAAAAACGGTCGAACTTGGTCCATAGCAGAAGGCTGCGCACGACGACTTTGAGCAAGTAGGCAATCAGCCACCCGGCCAGGGCAATCAGCAGCATGACGACGAGGCGAGGCAGAAAACGCGCGGCCCCCTGGGCAATATCGCGCAGAGCACGGGACAACTCGCTGACTACCATCTCCCTCATGAAATCCTCACCTCCCGCCGCCACATCTCAACCAGATACGGCTTCAGTTTCTCGAATTCAAAGCATAGGGCCTCAACGCTGTTTTCAACCTCTTCTGCCGAGGTCCCGTTACAGTTCTCAATAAGGAATGTGAAGATCCGGCCCCGGAACAGCGGTGCCAATGCTTGCAGAATGTGATCCCGGTCGATCACCGACTTGTGATACGAGTCCGCGAACTCATAGACCGTTTGCGCCCAAAGGTCCGCCGGGTAACGGAAATCGTCTTCTTCGAGCTTGGCGATTCGCTGTAGTTCGCTCAGGGTTGCAGCGGAGAGAACGGAGCGGAGAACAGCCTCCAGGTCTGTTACTGCCGCGGAAAACAGCTGCCACAGCCGTTTCCGGTTCACCCGGACTGGATCCACCCTTAATTCATACTCCGGGCCCTCCGTGGACAAAGGTTGCAGACCCGCGGCGCTCATCCAGTCCGCCGGATTCTTGCCCATGGTCCAGAATAGCGTTCCGACCGTCCGCCGGATCGCGGCAACCAGGTCACTGGCTCTATGTTCAGTGTGGCTCTTATCGCCCAGGAAAACTTGATGGATGCGAAAGCCGCCCGTAATGGCAGCCAGTGTGAAGGACATTTCCGCGCTCGTACGCACCGACTCCTCGCTCCAGATGCTCCTCCCCACCAGTTCGCCGGCAAGGCGCCCGGAGAAGGCAAACTCGGATGCGTAGGGCTCGCGAACCTTGACCCCGTAAATTGCGCGCATCATCGGATAAAGCAAATTCGACATCAGAAGCCCTTCAAACATGTGCCTGCGGTACACAGGAGTCACAAGGTCGAAGTGTTCGTTGTAAACAGGTCGCAGAAGTCGCTGAATCCAATCAGGTTGGACCGTCGTGGACTCGGGAGAGACGACTACACAGGCCTTGGCCCGCATCAGTTCGGCGGCCGACAAGATCGTCCTTAGCGCCGTTCCAGCCTCGGGAGTGCGGCCGTATTTTGTGCTGATCGCGTGAAGAGTTCGAAGGGCGTACAGCTTGGACCCGCGCCGAACGTCATCGATGGAAGCTCCCGTAACAATGTCGGGAGTGCCATCTCGCGAACCTCCGTCGGCATTGATGATGACAGCTCGTTCGCGGGGAAACCACTTGAGGATACCTGCCCGAACCGCCTCCACGATCGGCCCCACGGTCTTTGCATTGTTGTGAGTGGGTAGACCAACGAGGATGTCCACTTCGCCAACGTTCATCACCTGGCGAAGAAAGTCATCGGTGAGAAAGCTCGCTTCCGCAGAATTGCCCTCGGTTCGAGGCTGCGAAGGGGGCTCTCGTGTTGAAGCTTCAGTAGACATGAATCGCTGCCACCTGGAGCAAAGTCAGATTCGCCTTAGTCGAAACCAGAAAAACTGGTACGGACCCATCGTCATGATGTAGGGCTGTTCGCCCACCCGCGGAAAGATGTTCTTGCCGAACATTTCTATCAGGATATTCCCTTTGTAGCGTTGCAAGTCGAGTTCCACTGCCTGCGCAGAATTGGACAAATTATTAACCACTAGGACCGTTTCGCCCCCTAGCTGCCGCACGTATGCCAGCACCCTATGGTTGGCGGGATACAGAAATTCAATCGAACCGTTGCCGAACACGCGCGTGGACCGGCGCACCTTGACGATGCGTTGCATCCACGACAGCAGCGAATGTTCGCTCCGTTTTTGCGACAACACGTTCACCGCCGCATAGCCGTACACGGGATTCTGGATCGGAGGCGCATAGAGACTCTCCGGATCGGCCGCCGAGAAGCCCCCGTTCCATCCCCCGTTCCACTGCATGGGAGTCCTGACCCCGTTCCGGTCTCCCAGATTCGTGTTATCGCCCATGCCGATCTCGTCGCCGTAATAGATGATCGGGGTGCCGGGCAGGGACAGCAGCATCCCGTTCATGAGTTCGATGCGCCGGCGGTCATTGTCCAGGAGCGGGGCCAGACGGCGGCGGATCCCCAAATTCAGCCGCATGGTTTTGTCCTGGGCGTAGGTGTCGTACATGTAGTCCCGTTCTACGTCGGTGACCATCTCGAGGGTTAGCTCATCATGATTGCGCAGGAAAAGGCACCACTGGCAGGACGTGGGGATCTCCGGCGTCTGCTGCAGAATCTCGGTAACGGGCTTTCGATCTTCCAGTTTTAGCGCCATGAACATTCGCGGCATAAGAGGAAAACTAAAAGCCATGTGGAATTCGTCGCCGTCGCCGTAGTATTGCCGAAGGTCTGCAGGCCACTGGTTCGCTTCTGCCAGCAGTACGCACGCTGGGTACTGTTCATCGAGCTTCCGCCGCAGTTCTTTGATGATCTCGTGGGTTTCAGGCAGATTCTCGCAATTCGTGCCCTCCCGCTCTACCAGATATGGGACCGCATCGAGGCGGAATCCATCCACCCCCATGTCCAGCCAGAACTTCATGATGTCCCACATTTCGTCGCGAACCGCCGGGTTGTCGTAGTTCAGATCAGGTTGGTGACTGAAGAAGCGGTGCCAGTAGTAGGCTTTGGAAACCGGATCCCACGCCCAATTTGACATCTCGGTATCGAGGAAGATGATTCGAACCCCTTTGTAGCGGCTGTCCGTATCGCTCCACACGTACCAGTCTCGCCGGGGATTCTCGCGAGAACTTCGCGACTCCCGAAACCAGGGATGCTGGTCCGAGGTATGGTTGAGAACCATTTCGATGATCACGCGAATCCCGCGTTGGTGTGCGGTTGCCAGAAAGGTTCGGAAATCTTCCAGCGTCCCGTAGGCCGAGTGGACGGAGCGGTAATCGGCAATGTCATATCCATCGTCCCGCAGCGGAGATGGAAAGAACGGCATCAGCCAAATGGCATTGACTCCAAGATCCTGCAGATAATCGAGCCGTTGCGCGAGCCCCTGAAAGTCTCCGATGCCGTCCCCGTTGCTGTCGTAGAAAGTGCGAACGTGCACCTGGTAGATGATGGCGTCTTTGTACCAGAGCGGTTCCTGCTTCAACGGCAAGGGATTCTCTCCCCAAGTCTGCACGGGGCAGAATTGACGGACACCTTGGTGACGAACATGGTCCTAGGATAGCAAGTGCAGTGTTTGCCGGGCAGGAGCTTACCAATAAGAAGGATGTTGCGTATCTGAAGGACCGCGCGATCCTCACAATTTGTGCCGCGCGCCTCGGCGGCGCCTCGGGAGAGACGCGAGCAAGCGGTGAACTGTTCCGATGACGGTGGGCCGCCGATCCTCTCACCTCAGCCCGGTCCTTCTTCAGGGCCCTATCCGGACCCAGTAGCAATCAGACCGCCCTTGCAGAACATGATGCTCATTGGCCCGAAGCCACTGTTACACATGGATTTAAGCAGCCCCACGAACGCAACGCCAGGAAATCAGAACAAAATCTACACCTTGTTGAACTGATTAGAGCGTATTTCATAAACAGTGTCTCAGGGTAATCCAGAAGCAAGCGAGGTAGAAGAAGGCGCGATAGGTGGAGAGCAGATGCTCATGACGTACGAGCAATCGTCGGAACTGGCCCA
>Ga0075028_100000412_pt1 | contig 15485 bp, 11 predicted proteins | sample LitLauG_LLR_2014_FD_71390 | JGI IMG/M metagenome (GOLD analysis project Ga0075028, IMG submission 71390) | Freshwater sediment microbial communities from Pennsylvania, USA - Little Laurel Run_MetaG_LLR_2014 | ecosystem: Environmental > Aquatic > Freshwater > Creek > Sediment | place: USA... | reverse complement strand
ATTTTTCACTTTGCGGACATCCAGAGCATCGAGGACGCTGAAACGCTGCGCGGGCTCGAAGTGCAGGTGCCGATCGAGCAACGCGCGGAACTGGCGGCCGGAAATTATTTTGTCAGCGATCTAGTGGGCTGCGAAGTCTGGGAAAAGGGCGCGGCGTCGGCGCTCGGATTGGTACGCGACGTGGAGTTTACCGGGGGCGCGGCGCCTCTCCTGGCAGTGGACACGAAGGATGGCGAGGTGCTGCTTCCGCTGGCAGCGGAATTCTGCCGACGCATCGATGTGCAGGCCAAGCGGATTGATGTTTCGCTGCCGGAGGGCTTGCTGGATTTGAACCGCGCTAAGTAGGACAGGCTTCAGCCTGTCAGGTTTAGAGTTATGGCTTTTTGGAATCTAAACCAGACAGGCTGAAGCCTGTCCTACTGTTACACTGTTCCGGCCATGCAGTTTGACATCATTACAATTTTTCCGGAATTTTTCGCGGGGCCGCTCGAATACGGAATCGTGCGCCGGGCGCGCGAAGCGCGTCTGATCGATGTGCGCGTGCATGACCTGCGGGCCTTCACGCATGACCGCCATCGCACCGTGGACGACCGGCCGTTCGGCGGCGGCGAAGGCATGGTGTTGAAACCGGAGCCGCTGTTTGAGGCCGTGGAAGCGCTCGCCGGAGCGGAACGGCCGGTGGACAGTCGCACCGCGGTCGTGCTGCTCTCCGCTTCGGGAAAATTATTTCGCCAGGACACGGCGCGCCGGTTCGCGCAACTCGATCGCGTGCTGCTGATTTGCGGACGATATGAGGGAGTGGACGAGCGGGTGGCCGAACACCTGGCTACCGACGAACTTTCCATCGGCGATTTTGTGTTGTCCGGCGGCGAATTGGGCGCGGCGCTGATCGTGGATGCTGCCACACGCCTGATTCCCGGCGCGCTGGGCAATGAGGATTCGTCCGTGAACGAATCCTTCAGCGCCATCGGCGGCGCAGGCAGCGAAGCGCCGAATTTCACCAGTCACCAATCACCAGTCACCAGTCACACCGGCGATCACGTCCTGCTCGATTTTCCGCACTACACTCGCCCCGCGGAATTCCGCGGCTGGCCGGTGCCGGAAGTTTTACTCGGCGGCAATCATGAAGAAATACGCCGCTGGCGCGCGGAGAAAGCCCTGGAAAAAACGAAGCGCAATCGCCCCGATCTGATTGCCGGCAAATAGGCGGACGAAGCCGGGAATGAGAGTGCAGTTTATTGCACTGGGCTTGCTCCGTCCGCGCAGCTACTTTTTTGAAAGCACTTGGCAAGCGGGGCCGAAACAGTGCAAAATTCTTGCGACCTTCCATGACGTCGGTCCAGCCGGGGCGCAACGTTGGCCAGTCCCCAACGCGTTGCATGCCGCGGCGGAATCAAAAAACTAACTCTTGCAGGACGAATCGCACGAGATCAACTTCCGATTTCCGTCGGGAATGGACACAGGACTTTTGACGCCAAGCATCGATCCAAGCTCATCGGCCGCCGAAGCGACCTTCGAGTTAGCAACTACGCAGGCACAGGCGCTCGATCCAACGTATGCAACCGATGCAACGTTGATCGGGGCGTTGGTCACGATTTTGACCGTCTCGCTGTCAGCCGCCGTGTTGATTTGCATCGCCTGGTACAACGGATATCCGACTATTTTCTCTGACACCGGCAGCTACCTCGAGACAGGAGCATTTCACGTGGCGCTGGCGCCGTTTCGCGCGCCGGGATACGCGGCGTTTACGCGCGTGGCCAGCCTGGGCAGGGGCGCGTGGTTCATCGTCGCCGCGCAGGCGTTGCTGGTGGTGTACGTTCTGCGCGAGTGCTGTGATTATCTGATCGGCGGAGGCCGCAAGTTTGTTGATCTCTGCCTGCTGGCCGCGGTTGGCGCCCTGACGGCGCTGTCCAGCTTGCCGTGGTTCGCTTCGCTGCTGATGCCGGATATTTTTGCCGCGATTTTATTTCCCTGCGCGTTTCTGCTGGCGTTTCATGCGGAACTTCCGCCGCTGCGCAGGATTGTTTTGGCCGCGATTCTGGGGCTGGCGGTGGCAGCTCACTCTTCGCTGTTTCCCATCGCGGGTTTGTTCTTCGTGGGATTGCTGCTGCTTCGGGCTGTGACTCGGGAACGCGATTCGCTTCCGGCAACGTCTTCCGCTCTGGCCTGGCTGCTGGTTCCATTTCTTGCCGCCGGCATCTGGACGGCTAACCAGAATCAGGAGATGGGGCTGGGCTTCCGGCTTTCGGCTTCGGGAAATTCGTTTCTGCTGGGAAGATTGTTCGGCGACGGCCTCGCGCCGGAATTTCTGCGGGCCAACTGTGGCAAAACCCATTTCATTTCCTGCCGGTATCTTGCCGATCTGCCACGCGATGAAGTTGAATTCCTATTCCGCCATCCACTGTTGCGCGATTTAAAGGGGCATGAGCGGGAGATTCAGGCCATCGTGCGCGGCACGATCGCCACGTACCCGGTGCGATTCGCGCTGAGCAGCGCCGCGCAAACCGTGAAGCAGATCACCTGGGTTCGCACCGGCGACGAAATTCGCTCCTATGCCGCCGCGGAGTGGAACGATGACGCTGTCCGGCGCGTGTTTCCCGCTGAGTTGAACGCGTTCCGCAATACGCGGCAGATTCGCGGCCGGCTGCTGCCGCTCGCGAACGTTGCGTCGATCGTGGACATGATTGTGTTCTGGCTGAGCCTGGCCGCGTGCCTTTATCTCGCCCGCACGCGGCGCTTCGCTCGCATCAATCAATTTTTTGTGGCGGCGCTGGTGTTTCTGGTGATCAATGCAGCAGTGTGCGGTTCGCTGGCGGGAGTCTATAACCGCTACCAGAGCCGCGTGGCGTGGCTGGTGCCGTTCTGCCTGATCGCTTATATCGGCAGCTGGATGGAAGAGCGACGAAGAAGCGCGGCCCGCGCGGAACTTATTTCGAGTTGACGCCGTACGGCGTCACGCTGCCATCGTCCTCGTCCGGCTGGTACAGCCAAACATCCCGGTTGCTGAAATATTGCAGCAGCGGGCCTAAATCTTTCCCCGGAATTTCCCGCGCCCACACTGTTTTGGCGTGATCGATTTCCGCGTCGTTGTAGACGTATTCCTCTCCGGAATTGTGATCCTTTGAGTAGCGCACCAGGACCAGATGCTCGCCGGGCAGCGCGGTCAGTTGCTTTTCCACCGGCTGGCGAAACGGCTCGGCGATATCGTCGACATAGGGAAACGCATCGGAGTAAAGATTTCTTTGAATTTCGCAGGTGTACAGCACGATGCCAATCAGGAGCAGAGCTTCGCAGGTTGCGATGAGGATGCTGGCGGAGCGATTGCTCACGATCCAGCGTGCCGCGCGCAGCAAGCTTAGTCCAGCCACTGCAACTACGAACGGCAAGACGAAATGGCGGTGCAACCAGTCATCCAGTCCGCCAAGCCGCGGCACCGTGGCCTGCGCGAAATAAACAGGTCCGATCAGAAGACTGAACATCACCACCAGCCGCACTAGCGCAGCGCCCACGGCGATGCCGAATAATCGCAACCGCCAAAGCTCGCTCAGGCAGAGCATCAATAGCAGAAACACCGTGGCCATCAGCGGCGCGGCGTAGTGCGCGTGGTAGTAGACGACGATCCACAGGCCGAAACCGGAAAGCGCCACTTGCAGAAGCAGCAGCCACGTTCTCGGCTGTTTCCATAAAATCCATGGCAGCGCGAGAAACGGTATCGAGAGCGCTGGCCCCAGAAAAAATTCCCAGAAATCCGTGGACTTGTACCACCACTGTCCCACGGCGGCTGGCCAGCTGGCCTGATACAAGCTCGGCATAAAATTGTGATAGAAGTCTTCAAACTGCGGATTGTCGTAATGAATCGGCGGCTTATCGTGCTGCCACAGAAAAATCGCCGTGGTGATTTCCTTCTGCTCGACAAAATGCGGAAACACCAGCGGACTTCCAGTAACGCGCCAGTTGTAAAAGCCGATAAACGCCGCGGTACACAGGAACAGCGCAGCCACCGGAAGAACGATGCGCCGCATGGCCGCGGCGCGCGCGGAGGCATTTAAGCGCAGAGCCCACCACAGCAAGGCCGCCACCAGCGGTAGAAAAAAAATCGCGCCTTCCACGGGCCGGCTGATCGCGACGATCCCCATTCCCAAGCCGAAAATCAGCGCGTCACGAAATCGCGCGCGATCCCAGATGCGCGCCAGCGCGCCCAGGGCGAGCGCGGCACCAGTTGCGGCCACAGCGCCGCCCCAATAGCTGTTCATCCAGTAGCTGAACAGGCCGAAGCGCGACCAGACGATGAGCCCGCCGAGCAGCGCCCATTCCGCGGGCATCCATCCCTGCAGCATCCAGGTAAACGCCATGCACATCGCGGCGACGCTCAGCAGCACGCCGATCCACGGCTGCCCGAACAGCAACTTTCCCGCGGCCATCACGATGCCCTGCGCCGGGGGATACATCGACGCGTAACTGGGATGCTGAATCACGTGAAATGTGTCGAAGAAAATCCACAACGGGTGCGGAGGATTGGCGAGGCGCCCGTGGGCGAAAGTATCCGCGGCCAGCAGGTAGCTGAATTCATCGTGAACCTTCGGCTGCGGCACCGGAAACCAGTGGAGCAGCGCCAGGCGGGCGAGAATCGTGAGCGCGCCGAGCGCCAGAGCGGCCAGGCGCTTCCGCTGTGCGAACCGCGCGAATCTGCCTTCGATCCCGGCAAAAACCGCGTCGCCGAGCCCCGGCCGGGGCCACAGCAGGGGGAAAGAGGCAGCCAGAATGATCCAAGTAATGTTTATGGATGACACGGAAATTTCGATCCCGCTCCGCAAGGAATACGAGCATAGCGTCCCGGGGCTGGAATCCAAAACGGAAAACTGCGACTTGGATGGTTCCAGCGTGTCAGGCGAGGAGCGATCTATTTTCGCTCGAATTCGCCGGAGCTGTACGGCTTAGCGCCCTGACGCGCAAAGCACAATTTACTCGCCAAGCACACCTGTACCCTGCGTGCCTTGCCCGTCTGACTAGGCCGTGATGCAATTGATGATGTACCGGTAGCGGGCAGCACCATAGGAAAGCTTTACTGAAGCAGCTGATTTATAAGAATTTAGCGGCGCACTTCCATCCGCTTGCCCCAGAACCGAGTTCTGACCATGACGCACAAGGGACGCATTCTCGCCGATCGACTTCTCGCCGTACCGCTGGCGTTTCTATTCAACGGAGCGGCACGAGTGCTGGGAAAGCTATTGCGGCGGGACCACTCGGTGACTTCGCAGAACGTGAACGTGATCGTGGTGGCCAAGCTGATTGGGATGGGCAGCATCCTGCAATGCTCTCCACTGCTGAAAGCGCTCAAGTTGCGCTACCCGGCGGCCAAAATTGTGTTCGTTACGATGCGCGCGAACCGGGAATTGCTGCTGCGGCTTTCCAGCGTGGACGAAATCCTTGTTCTGGACGACCGAAGTTTATTCTCGATGGCGTTTACCACGCTGCGCACGGTTTATACCCTCGTTCGGATGCGCGCGGATTTTTACTTTGACCTCGAAGTTTACTCGGCATTTGCTTCTCTGCTCGCGCTATGGGCGTCAACGCGCAACCGGCTGGGGTTTTACCGCCGTAGCGCGGCGTTCAAGAAGGGTATTTACACGCACCTGGTTTATTTCAATACGCGCATGCCGGTTAGGCAATTGTACCTGCAGCTTGGCCGGGTCGCCGGGATTCCCGCCGGGCAGAGCGAATTGATGGGGCCGATCGCGGTTTACGAACAGGAACGAATGTCCGTGGCGCGGGTTCTAGCGCAATCCCCTGGATGGGATCCCACCAAACCGTATGTGGTGTTGAACCCCAACGCATCGGATTTGCTGCTGGAGCGCCGCTGGCCGGTGGAAAGCGTGCTCGAGGCAATTCAGCTTCTGGTGGCCGCCGGAAGCCAGGTCGTCCTGATGGGCGCGCCCAATGAAGCAGGATTCGTGCGCGGGCTGTACGATGCGTTGCCGCCGGAAATTCAATTTCACGTGGTTAACACCGCGGGCCGCGTGAGCCTGGGTGAACTCCTGGCCCTACTCGAGGGCGCCGCGTGCGTGCTGACGAACGATACCGGGCCCATGCATATGTCCATCGCGCTGCAGCGCCCAACGGTGTGTTTGTTCGGGCCGGCCAATCCGGAACACTACGGCCAGGACTTGCCTTATGTGGAAATTTTCTACGCTCAGGTCTTCTGCAGCCCGTGCCTGTATGAGGCGGACGAGCCGCCGTGCAACGGCCACAACATTTGCATGCAGCGCATCAAGCCGCCGGACGTGGTGGAAGCCGTGCAGCGTATGGTTGAAATGCATTTTCGTGAACCAATCACTGCGCTAGACCGGCGTGCGAACTACCTGCCGGTACTCGCGGAAACGCCCGGCGGCAAGCCCCTGGGCGTGGTAGAGCGCGTGTCCCTGGCACAAACTGGAGAGGCAGATGAGCGTGAGTTTCGAGACGGAACTGGCAGCGGATCTTCCGAAAACGTCGGAGCCACTTCCGCCAAGTAGCGTCCCAGAAAATAATCTGAGTGAAAGTGGAGTGTGGCTGTCGCGCGCCGCAATCGTGGGCTTCGCCGCGGCGATGGCGTGGTACACCTGGGGCCACTGGGGAGACTTTCAAGTCGACAATGGCCGGGAACTTTATGTGCCCGCGGAAATTCTGAAGGGAAAATTGTTGTTTCGCGATCTGTGGTACATGTACGGCCCACTGGCGCCCTACCTGAAAGCGCTGCTCTTCTGGATCTTTGGCGTGAAGCTGAACGTGCTTTACGGGTTTGGCCTGTCCCTGGCTGTTGGCACGGCCCTGCTGATGTATGAAACGACTCGCTTCTTCCGCCTGGGTCCAGTGGGCAATCTGGTGCCATCTCTATTCTTCTTGTCGGAGGCGTTCTACCCGACCATTCGTAATTTCATTTTTCCCTACAGTTACGCGGCCGCGCTGGCAGCATTCCTTGGCGCTGCATGCCTGTATTTCGTGATGCGCCATGCCACCCGCGGCCGCACGGCGGACCTGGCCTGGGCGGCGCTCATCACCAGCCTGGTGGTCCTCACCAAACAGGAATTCGGCGTAAGCTGCCTTGCCTTGCTGGGTTTCGAAATCGCGGCCACGTACTGGAACCGGCGTTCGTATCACGAATTCGTGCGAAACGTCGCCGTGTGCTCGGCCGGGATGTTGCCAGCGGTGGCCGGTTACGGCTGGTTTGTCTGGAAGCTTTCGGCGCGACTGATCTTCTTCGAAAACTGGATTTCCACGCCCGGCACTTATTTCATGCACACGTTCGCGAAGATTACGATCCCGGCGCAGGGCTTGCGCTTCGTCCCGGCGGAACTGCTGCTTGCGGGGGAGTACACTGCTCTGGGCGTAGCTCTTTGGGCGCTGATGGCCAGGCTATCGGTGGCAGCGATCAAGAAGCTGGAACTCAATTCGCGCTCCGCGATCGTGGTGACGACCTTCGCAATCTTTTTTCCGCTGTGGGTGGCAGCGGTCGCTTTCGCCACGCTGTTTCCCTGGGGAATTGTAAGCCCTGGCTCCCCGTGGAGCGATTTTGTGATCCCCGTAACTGAGCCCATCGTTCCGCACGGATTGATTTTCGTTCTGGTGCTTTTTACCGCCCATGCTCTGTGGAAGCTGGTGAAGGAACCGCGCAATCAGATGGCCCTGCTGGAAGCCTGCCTGGGAATTTACGCGGGGCTGGTGGGTTTTCGCGTCATGATGAAGCTGCGCCCCGCGCTTTTTGACTGCACGGTTTTTTTCAACGGCGCCGCGTTCATGGTGTTCGCTCTCGTGCTGTACAAAATCGTCGGCTGGGCCTGCCGTAACTTGGATGCCCGGCGCTCCGCCCTGGCGGCGGGGAGCATGTTTGCCGCGGAAGGCATCAGCCTGTTTCTGCTGTTGTCTCCCAAGCCGGCCATGCTACCCGTAAAGCTCACCACGGATGTCGGAAGCTTTTATACGAAGGCGGATGTGGCGGTACTTTATCCGCGCATCATTTCCTTCATGAAGTCCCATACACAGAATGGCAAGGACATTCTGGTGCTGCCCGAGCCGCCCAGCCTCTATGTTTACGCCGGAATGGAAGCGCCCAGCCGTATGTATGCCCTTGTGCCGGGCTACGTGGCGCCAGACCAGGAACAGCAATACATCGATCAGATTTCCGCCAGCCATGTGCGCTACGTCATGATCGCCAACCGAATCGTTACGGAGTATCACGTCAAGGGATTTGCCAATGGTGGCTATAACACCGGAATCTATAACTGGATCATGGCCAACTACCGCTATGTCGGGCAGTTCGGCGCGCTGCCTGGGGCGAAGTATCCTCCTTATACGATGTGGGCTTACGAACGGAACGATTTGCCGGCGGATGGGCCAAAAAACGAAGGCTGGTAGGCATCCATGTGCCGTACTGGAACGGGTTTTGGCAGCGCGGAATCGCCCCCGTTTTTTGTGGCGGAAAGCCACTTCTTCAGGCTATACTCAACGTTTTGCTTGCAGTGCTGACCCCGCCTGAGTGGGTCTGCAGGGAATCTGAGCCATGAATCGCGTCATTGAAAAGTTCCAGGAAGCACAAGTGCGCAAGGACCTGCCCGCGTTGCGGCCGGGTGACACGGTGCGCATTCACGTTCGTTTGAAGGAAGGCGAGGGCGACAAAGAGCGCATCCAGCCGTTCGAGGGCGTGATCATCAAGAAGCGCGGGAAGTCGACCGGCGGAAGCTTTACCGTTCGCCGCGTGAGTTTTGGAGTCGGCATCGAGCGTATTTTCCCGGCCAACTCGCCGTCGATCAGCTCGATTGAAGTGCTGCGCCAGGGACGTGTCCGCCGCGCCAAGCTGTATTACCTGCGCGGGTTGAAGGGCAAGGCTGCCCGCCTGCAGCGCGTCGAACGCGTGGAAACACCGGAAACTGCGGCGGCTCCCGAAAAGGAATCCTAGAACTTCCGTTCGATCGTTTTACGATTGCGAAAGAGCCCGGCGGAAATTCCGCCGGGCTTTTTCTGTTTGCGCCAATCCAAGCGCGTTTGCATTCGGGCGGTGCCATTTCTTAGAGCGGGCGACTCGGGCTGACGAACTTCTCGCTATCGCCTCGGCTCGTATCGCATTGCCACGGCCCCATAGCTCAACTCCACCCGGCCCGTCAATCTAAGGTCAATAGGCTTCGATAGCCCCGCGAAGAGTGTCGGTCCGTGTCCCGCGACCCTCGGATGCACCACGAACTCGTACTCATCGATCAATCCCAGCTCCGCCAAAGCCAACGGGAGCTTCACGCCTCCCAAGAATAGTCCCTTCCCGGGCTCCTGCTTGAGCCGTTGAACGGCTTGCTCCAGATCTCCGCGCACGAGTTCGGCGTTCCAATCGACGCGGTCCAGAGTGCTCGACACGACGTACTTCTTTGCCGCGCTAATCGTCCGCGCGAAGGGTTCCATCCAATCCGGCCTTCCCGCGGTACTGGCCGGCGGGCGAAACGCTGCCTCCATCATTTCGTAGGTTACCCGGCCAAAGAGGAGCGCTTCCGACCGCTCGATGTTTTCGATCGCGTGGCGGTGCAAGTCGTCGACTGGGGATATTCCACGATGATCGCAGCAGCCGTCCAGCGTGACGTTGATGGAATAGCGAAGGGGTTGCATGGCACAAGATTACCGCCGCGGGGAATAGACCAGCAAGCGGAGTTCGAGCGGGGAGCGGCGCCGGTAAGGTAAGGACAATAAAAATTGGAGAGCTACGAGCGGGCGTGAGTGACCGTGAGATTCTTACTGCGGTTGCGGCGAGCCGGATCTGGATATTCGAAGCAACTTAGCGAGAGGCGTTTACTCTGCGAGACGCTTTTAGTGCGCGCCCGGTTCGGCGGCGGGGTGCATGCCGTGTTGCGGCACTTCGTGAACGCCGCGCGCCGGCGGTTCCTGGCGGACGCGGTAAAAATGATCGAGCGGGCCGGGGCCCTTGCCGATGGAGTAGCCTTTCTCAATGGCCTTGGTCACGTAGGCTTTGGCCAGCAGGACGGCTTCGCGCAACGGGCGGCCGCACGCGAGCTGCGCGGCAATCGCCGAAGCGAACGTGCATCCGGAACCGTGCGTGTTTTCACTCTTAAGATGTTCGCCGCCGAATCGCAGCACTTCCACGCCGTCAAAGAAAACGTCGATGGCCTTATCCATATGGCCGCCCTTGACGACCACGGCGCGCGCGCCGCGATCGACGATCTTGCGCGCGGCGGCTTCCATCCCGGCATGATCCTTGATGGAAATTCCCGAAAGCGCTTCGGCCTCCGCAATATTGGGCGTCACGACCGTCGCCCGCTTCAGCAATTCCTCGGCGATATATTTCGCGCCGCCGGCATCGACCAGGTCGGCCTGGCCGGACGTCGATTTCATCACCGGATCGAGCACCACGTTCAGGACTCCCGCGCGATCCAGAAATTCGCCGACCACCACGGCGTTGCCGCGATGTCCGAGCATTCCAATCTTGATGGCGGAAATTTTGATGTCTTCGAGCAGAGTGTCCAGCTGCGCGCGCAGTTCCGCGGCCGGAGTGTCATGCACGGATTTCACGCCCTGCGTGGATTGCACCGTCAGCGCGGTGACTGCCGCGACGCCGTAGCAGTTATGCGCGGCGATGGTTTTCAGATCGGCGGCAACACCGGCGCCCGCGGATGGATCAAATCCCGCAATCGTCAGGACGACCGGCGGAGCCGGATTGGCGTGATTGGACAATTCTAAAAATCCCTCCGCGATAAAAATCGCCCACAGAAACGTGGACCGGCTGCGCAAACACACTGCGCGAGCCGGCAATCGGAAATGTACGCGCGTGATGCGCTGCGCGCAACATCTTTTTTGCCTCGAGCATTTTTATTTTGGAATTTGTCGGCAGCGGAAAAATTGCTGGTCGCCGCGCGGCGATGTTTCGCCGCGCGGCGCGAGGATCAGGGGAACAATCCGCGCACCAGCGTGGCATCGGCCACGCGGCCGACGGCCAGAATGTAAGCCGCGGCGCGCGGGTAGACATGAAACTTGCGCATGGTTTCATGCACGTCATTGAAGGCGCGGCGCATCACGAATTCCAGTTTGGAATTCACTTCGGCGGCCTGCCAGAAAAATCCCTGCAGGTCCTGCGCCCATTCGAAGTAGCTGACGGTAACTCCGCCTGCATTGGCGAGAATGTCCGGCACCACGAAAACGCCTTTGCGCGAAAGGATTTCATCGGCGTGCGGAGTGGTTGGGCCGTTGCCGGCCTCGGCCACGATTTTTGCCTTGATCTGATCGGCGTTGTGCAGGGTGATCGCGTTTTCGAGAGCCGCGGGAATTAAAATGTCGCACTTCAGCGCCAGTAGTTCGTCATTCGAAATGCGCGATGCGCCGGGCATTCCCACGACTGTGCCGGAACGCTCCTTGTAGCGCAGCGCGCGCAGGGGATCGATGCCGCGCGGATTGTGCACGCCCCCGCGCGAGTCGCTGATCGCCACGATCTTTGCTTTCTTCTCGGCAAAAAGCCGCGCCACGGCCGAACCCACGTTGCCAAAACCTTGAATTGCGACGGACGCCCCGCGCAGGTTTATTTTTTTCACCTTGCAGGCTTCTTCCACCACGAACAGAACGCCGCGGCCCGTGGCATCGGTGCGCCCTTCGGAGCCGCCAATGGAAACCGGCTTGCCGGTCACCACTCCGGGAGACGCGTGTCCGACGGTCATCGCATACGTGTCCATGATCCAGGCCATGGTCTGGGAGTCGGTGTAAACGTCCGGCGCGGGGATATCCACTTCCGGACCGATAATGGGCTGAATTTCGGCGGCGTAACGCCGCGTCATGCGTTCCAGTTCGCCCTTGGACATGCGCTTGGGATCACAGATGATGCCGCCCTTGGCGCCGCCATAGGGAAGATTCACGGTGGCCGTTTTCCAGGTCATCCACGCGGCCAGGGCTTTGATTTCATCCAGGGTGACGTTGGGGTGGTAACGCAGGCCGCCCTTGGCGGGACCGCGCGATACGTTGTGCTGCACGCGGAATCCGGTGAAAACCTTGGTCTGGCCGTTGTCCATCTTCACCGGGACGGCCACTTCCATCACGCGCTTGGGGGTGCGCAGGATCTGGCGCAGGCCCGGATCGAGCTTCAGATATTCCGCGGCCATATCGAACTGGATCTGCGCGATGCGAAACGGGTTCAAATCTTCGCGCGGCGCCATGCGCGGAAGGATCGGTTGGGGGGTCGGAACCGTTTTCGCCACCGTGGCCATCGAGGTTTCTCTCCTTGAGACTTGCGACTAGGCACTCGCTGCGCGTTGCGAGGACCGCTGATAGCGCGAGCGGCACTCGGCAGAACAGAAGTGCAACACCTGGCCCGATTGCTCCAAGGGAAAAGAAATTTCAGGTGAGATATACGTTCCGCACCAGGGATCGCGGTGCAGCGGAACGGCCGAGCGCGTCTCCGGGGGAAAACCAGCCGGCGCCGGGCGCGCCGTTCGAAGCACCCGCGCGAGAAGCCTCTGCATCAGCCGGGCCAGAGTTCGGCTCACCCACCGATCGATTCGCTGTTGTAAACTCACCCGCTCGACGCTTCCCAGCGGCTCGTCTTGGCCCAGCCTGCCGCGCATGTTCTCCGTTTTCCTGCGCTTGCAGTGTTGCGAAGAACCAGGCGGGCCGAGGCCCCTTGGTTGGTTAACTTCCCGTGCGATTTGCGCGGCGATTGACCGAGCAATAAGGCGAGTGTAGTCAACCGGGAAAAGCGGTGTCAACCACAGAACCCGGAAATTTTGGCCGAGGATGCGCGGGATACACCTCCAGCCGTTAGTGAATCTGGAGGGGATAACGCCCATAAATAACTGATTATATTAGCTTTGATCTTCTCTAAAATTAGGGTTTTGCTGGGATATGGTCGGTCCCTAAATAGGAATGAAGAGCCGGGGGCAGAATTACCGACCCATCCGCCTGCTGAAAGTTCTCCAGGATTGCAAGCCAGGTGCGGCCAACGGCCAGGCCTGACCCGTTCAGCGTATGGACAAACTCGCTCTTGCCGGTTTTTGGCTTGAAGCGGATGCCTGAGCGGCGGGCCTGAAAGGCTTCGGTGTTGGAGCAGGACGAAATTTCCATGAACTCGTTGGCGGAGGGCAGCCAGACTTCGATGTCATAGGTTTTGGACGAGGCGAAGCCCATATCGCCCGTGCACAGTTGCACGACGCGATGGTGCAGGCCGAGTGTTTGAAGAATCTGTTCGGCGTTGCCAACCAGCGATTCGAGTTCGTCGTAGCTCTGATCGGGGCGCGTAAATTTGAACATCTCCACTTTCTGAAACTGGTGCTGGCGTTTCAGCCCGCGCGTATCTTTTCCGGCGGCGCCGGCTTCCGAACGGAAGCAGGCGGTCCAGGCGCACATTTTTATCGGCAACTGCTCGGCATCCAGCGTCTCATCACGGTAGTAGCTGGTCAGCTCCACTTCGGACGTCGGCGTGAGCCATAGATCGGTGTTTTCCAGGTGAAACATTTCGGCGGCGAATTTCGGCAACTGGCCGACGCCGACCAGGGCGGAGGTGTTCACGAGAAATGGCGGCAGAATCTCCGTGTATCCGTTGGCCGCATGAGTATCGAGAAAGAAGGAGGCCAGAGCGCGCTCCAGCCGCGCGCCGAGGCCTTTGTAGACAGCGAACCGCGCGCCGGCGATTTTCACGGCGCGCTGGAAATCGAGAATTCCGGCGTTTTCGGCGATTTCCCAATGCGGGCGCGGCTGAAAATCGAACTTCGGCGGCGCGCCCCAGCGGCGCACTTCGATATTGTCGGCGGAGGAGTGTCCGACCGGCACCGAAGTGTGCGGGCGGTTGGGCACGGTCAGCATGAATTGCGAAAGTTTGGCGTCCAGTTCCACGATGCGCTCGTCCGCGAGCTTGATTTCCTCGGAGACTTGCTTCATCTCGGCCAGCAGCGCGGAGGCATCCTGGCCGGCCTTTTTCAGGCGCGGAATTTCTTCGCTGGCCTTGTTGCGCCGGGCCTTCAGTTGTTCCGCGGAAGTGATTCGCTCGCGGCGCTCCTGATCGATGGCGCGAAAGGCGGCAAAATCGATGGTGACGCCACGGTCGGCGGCCATTTTTTCAAACTCCGCGAGATTTTCGCGAAAATATCCGAGATCATGCATGCGCAATAGGATACCTGAAGAGTGGGGAGTTTTCAGTTGAGAGTTGGGAGCCGGTGGTGCGTCGTGTCTTCCACCGAAAAATAAAGGCGGGTCCCGGGTCGGACATGCTCCGGCACTCAAGCAGACGCTAGAGTTGTCCGAAAGTCCCGGAGGGACGAAAAATTGTAGCCCACCGCGGAAGCGGTGGGAACATTTCAAAGGCGCACGAGAGCCCCGCAGGGGCGGCACAATGATCCGATCCTTCTCGCATATTCATTCGCAGCCCCGATTCTGAATCTCCGTTCCTTCGGAAGAATGACGCACGGAAGAGACCTTCCCATTTCGATGCTTCGAGGGGCTATTGGGGGCCGTGTGCCGCCCCTCCGGGGCTTTTTTGTCACGCGTTTCCTGCTCCCACCGCTTCCGCGGTGGGCTACGATTTGGCGTCCCTAACGGGACTTTACGATCGAGAAGCTTGCCGCCTGGAGCTGCGGGCTGCTTCAGACATTCGTGCTACATGCACAAACGCTTTAGCCTGTCCGTTGGCATTTGCGCTGGACTGGACCTAAACCAGACAGGCTGAAGCCTGTCCTACTGGGGCCTCTTGGCCGTTAACTCTTCACCACACTCTCCACACAGCCTCCCTACCGGCTGATTTCCGGCGTGCTAGCATCAATCGAAGATACAGACAGCGGAGTCACACCTTCGGAGTCACTCATGGCCGACCGAGTTCAGATTGAAGAGCCGTTTGCAAAGCCCGCGCGCCGCGATCCCAGTAGGTTTCAGTTCGTGCGCTGCCAGGTGCAAGGCGCGGTGGCGCGCGTTACGCTGCAGCGTCCGGAACACAATTTATTGAACGAACAGGTACTGCGCGAGCTGGCCGACAGCATCGGCTTCATCGCCGAAAACAATGTGGTCAAGGTGATCGTGCTGGACTCCGCGGGAAAAGTTTTCAGCGCGGGTGTGGACATCGGGGAATACACGGGAGAGCGCGCGTTCTCCATGCTTGATGCGTTTCATGCCGCTTGCATCGCCATGGTCGAAGCGCCTCAGCCCGTGCTGGTGATTGTAGACGGCGCGGCCATTGGCGGCGGCGCGGAATTGGTGGCGTACGGCGACCTGGTGGTGGCCACGCCACGCGCGCGTTTCGCCCTGCCGGAAATTACTATCGGAATGTTTCCGCCGCTGGCGTCCACCATGTTTCCGCACATCATCGGTCCCAAGCGGGCGCTGGAACTGGTGCTGACCGGGGAAGCTATTTCCGCGGAACGCGCTCGCGATCTGGGCCTGGTGAATCGCCTGGTTCCCGAAGCGCAGCTGCAAACCGCCGTCAACGAACTGATCGGAAAAATCACCACGCAGTCCGGCGCGGTGCTGGGCATGGCCAAAAAAGCGGT
>Ga0075028_100000409_pt1 | contig 15563 bp, 11 predicted proteins | sample LitLauG_LLR_2014_FD_71390 | JGI IMG/M metagenome (GOLD analysis project Ga0075028, IMG submission 71390) | Freshwater sediment microbial communities from Pennsylvania, USA - Little Laurel Run_MetaG_LLR_2014 | ecosystem: Environmental > Aquatic > Freshwater > Creek > Sediment | place: USA... | reverse complement strand
CATCTGACCAGACAATCTCTCCGGTATCAGGTCTCCACCCGAAGCTGCCCGTGTGACTGAGCCTTTGAGCTTCTGCCAGGTACGCTTCGCGCCGGCGGAGTTCCTGGGTCAGGATCTCGTGCTCCGTGACGTCCATGGCGCTGCCAACGTACTTTTTCAGGCTTTGGTTTTCGACAACAGGAGCACCGACGCAGCGAATATACCGAACCTCACCATTGGGATGCACGATGCGCTTTGTAGCATCGAAGGTCGAAGCTTTCGCCAGGATTCCCTGGATCAGGTCTGCCATGGACTCGCGATCGTGTGGGTGGACACGATTCAAGTACTCCTGGACACTAGGCGGTTTGCTGGCCGGGTCGAGCCCGTGCATTCGAAATAATTCGGGAGACCAAAAGTAAAAGCCGTCGGGATCGAAGGCCCAGCTTCCCATGTGGGCAAGACGCTGCCCTTCGGCAAGGTAGAACTCTGCTTGTTTGAGTTCGTCAATCTCGAGATTCACCCCTATCCAATACAGGAGAGTTCCATCGCCTGCCCGGAGGGGTTCGGCACGCGTGAGGAACCAGCGGTGGACTCCTTCAGCGTTTCGAAGTCGAAAGCTCATCTCACCGGCGTGGCCCGTGCTTAGGCAAGTTGACCAAACTCTGCGGGCTTCCTCGTGATCGTCGGGATGCAGCAGAGGGATGTGGGAATCCCAGCTGGCGCCAGTGTCAATCCCCAACCGAAGAGGATGATCTTTCGGGAGACCGAGATAATCCGCATGTCGTTTATTTACAAAAGTGAGCGCGCCAGACGGAGCAGCGTACCAGGTGTACGCCGGAATCACGTCCAGAGTTGCACGCAGCTGTGCCTCAAGGACTTGTTTTGATTCGGGCTCGTGTCCTGCCGATGCCATGGTGGGAATCATACACCGACGAGCGCCGGTATCAACTCGATCGCAAATCCATCGGGGTAGCCGCGACGGAGCTCCCTAGTTCTCGAAGATACCTCGACACACGAACCATAAGGTCGCGATTTCCACGTGACTTCGCGATCCCCGATTCACATTCGTCTCGGTACGCAAGCACGTTCCCGCTGATTATTGCGAAATTTGCGAAGTTTGCGAAAAATTCTTGAGACGTCCTTGCGCCGAGCAATTCCGATCAGAGACCTTGAAGCGGTACTTATTGATGTTCATGGACCTGATTCTCGATTCCAAGGTGGAGGAGGGAATTCCGAGCTTTGCTGCTGCACCCAGTGGTCCCGAGATTCGGCCCCGTGTTTCCGTCAGGGCGGCGCCTATCATTTCTCGGTCCTTCGTTACGTCACGCTTGAAGGGCGATTGCGTCGCCTGGTCTGCCTGGCCGGGTCGCTGAGAGAGCCAACTCTTCTTGACTGATAGGTTTCCCTTTTCATAGACGACCACGGCCCGTTCGATAACATTCTGTAATTCACGAATGTTCCCCGGCCATGAATAGCGAGATAGCGCCTCCATCGTTTCGAAAGCAATCGCGTCAATCGTCTTGTTCATCCGGCGCGCAAATTGCTGGACGAAATGCCGCACGAGCAGTGGAATGTCTTCCGGACGGTCCCGTAAAGCCGGGATGGAAATCGGAAAGACGTTCAGCCGGTAGTAGAGGTCGCTGCGAAATTCTTTCGCCACCATCATCTCTTCCAAGTCGCGATGAGTCGCGGCTATGATCCTAACATCCACGTTCTTGGTCCGCGTGCTGCCCAACCTCTCGAACTCTCGCTCCTGCAGGACGCGCAAGAGCTTCGGTTGCAACTCCAGTGGAATGTCGCCAATTTCATCAAGAAAGAGCGAGCCTTGGTCGGCCAGCTCAACCCGGCCAATCTTCTGAGTGATGGCGCCCGTAAAGGCGCCGCGTTCGTGGCCAAACAGCTCGCTTTCGAGCAGACCGCTGGGGATCGCCGCGCAATTGAGCTTTACGAACGCCCTACCCTTCCGGCGGCTGCGGTTGTGAATGGCGTGCGCTATGAGTTCCTTGCCGGTGCCGGTCTCTCCCAAAAGGAGCACGGTGGAATCGCCCGGAGCCACCATGTCGACAAGATCCAGCACTTCTTGGAGGGCTCGACTCTGCCCCACGATTCCTGGAAAATCTTTCTCGGGACGGACTTCATCTTCCAAGTAGAGTGGCCTATTCGCGATCCGCGAGTCTCCGTCTTGCGTGTCGGGATATTCAACTTCGATCAAATTCATGGGGAACTCCTTCAAGCTTGCGATTGAAATGCCAACTCGGTTTGTGCTCATTGTTGTTGGCCCCCTTTTTTTTCCTCGCGCGGATTGTGAGACTAGTTCCGATTCGGAACAACCCCAGTTGGAGTTGTTGCGCGCACTATATGGGGACACTAGTACGCCTCGCTCGGGCCGTGGAATATCCCTCTTTATGGTAGGTCGAATTAACCCTTTCGGTCTCCAATGTCGATGCGCTTCCATCCGAAGAGACGGGCATCCACGGACCAGGCGCCAGGTCCAAGAAGTGCCAGGGCGGCACCAAGGGTTCCCAGCAGGATAAGAGTCCACGGATCAGGGGGATGCGAGAAGAATGCGGTCCACAGCTCAATCATCGTCACTAGAGCTCCGGCGATGGGCGTCCATAAACCTGCGAGCAGAAGTATTCCGGCAATGGCTGCGAGCACGTCCAAAATGGCAAGGCCGATCGGAGGCTCGCCCCACAGTGCCGAGATCGCCTGAAGGATTAGACCAATACCGGCGGCCAGCCGCAAGAGCAGAAGGCCGATCCCGGGCAAACCGCGGGCGAAAGTTGAGAAGAGCCGTCGCAAAATAAATTTACGTTACAAGAGGGCTGATATGGACGTGAGCCCCAAAAGGTTGGCGGCAATGACTCTTTCGAGTGTGCTACACTTCGATGATTCCGCGTTTAATTCCAATCATGGCGGCGTGGGTTCGGTCGTTGGCGCCCAATTTGGAGAGGATATTCTTGACACGGCCTTTGACGGTTTCTTCGGTAATCGAGAGCTGATCGGCAATCTGTTTGTTGGCATTTCCGGCGGCAATCAATCGCAGGACAGAGATTTCCGCCGGGGTTAGTGCGTCATCGGTGGCATGTTCGGCGAGTTGGAAAGAGACCTCAGGGGAAATCGTCTTTTTCCCCGAATGAACCGCGCGGATCGTGTCCAGCAATTCCTTATGCAGAGTGTTTTTCAGCAGATAAGCCCGAGCACCGGCTTTGATGGCCCGCAAAACTTGAACGTCCCCAACGTATGTAGTAAGCACGATAATTCGCGCCTCGGGAAATTCTCCGCGAATCGCGATGATCGCATCGACTCCATTCATTTCCGGCATCTGCACGTCCATCAGGGTGACGTCCGGCCGGTGCGTGCGGAACTGCTGGATCGCTTCGCGCCCATTCGAGGCCTCGGCGACCATCTTCATATCCGATTGATCTGTGACCAGCCCAGCAATCCCCTGGCGGAGGAGGGGATGATCGTCCACCGCCATGATCCGAATCAAACTGGATTCGGCGCTCATGATTTTACTTGCGTACCTTTCCCGGATAATTTCTCAGCCAGCCAGGAACGTCGGGTAGCAGGAGGCGTCGCATAAGCCTTGGACGCCGGGACGCTCAACTCCACCTCGGTACCAGAATCGCGCTCACTCCAGACATCCAGCTGCCCGCCCACAATTCTGGCGCGTTCGCGCATGCCATGCAATCCAAAGTGTCCGGGCCGCGAATGCTCGCCAAGAATCTCCGGGTCCATGCCCTTTCCGTCGTCGCGAACGCGCAACCGAAGCCGCCGTTCGTCATAGTGGATTTCAACTTCGATCTGCCGCGCCTGTGCGTGCCGGAAGGCATTGCGAAGCGCCTCGCCCGCAATCCGATAGACTTCGTCCCGGAGGATTGGATGTAGGTTCCGCGGCGTGCCCTCCACCACCACGCGAAAGATGGCGGAATCCTCAGTGGTCTCCGCCGCCGCGAGTTCCTGTCCGAGAGCGCTGATGGCCACAGGAAGATCGTTGGTCACAACCGTGGAGGAGCGCAACTCCTGTACGGCATCCCTGCCCTCGGTGATCGCCTGTGCGGCTTGTTCGACGGCATTTTCCAGTCTTTGCTTGGCTTCAACTGGACGCTCGGGCAGAAGATTCGAAACCGCCTGAAAGCGCAGCAACAGTCCATGAAAACTTTGCAGCAGGGTATCGTGCAGATCGCGCGCGATGCGCGTCCTCTCGCTGACGCGCGCTTCGAGTGCCATGTTAAACTGATGCGCTACTTGACGAACGCGAAGTCGATAAAGCCCCCAGAGCATGACGAAAAACGCGGCCACGCAAAGCGAACGAAACCAAATCGTCTGGTAGTACGCCGGGGCGATGGAGAAATCCAGGATTGCGCCTTCCTCGTTCCACACACCGCTGTTATTACTGGCAGTGACGCGGAAGCGGTAGCTGCCTGGGGCGAGGTTCGAATACTGCACCTCGCGGCCGTTGACGACCTCTCTCCAGTCCCGGTCCTGTCCGTCCAGCTTGAAGCGGAAGTGAACCTTTTCCGGGACAACCAGGCTGAGCGCTGTGTAATCAATCGTGAGATCGCGCACCAGCGGCGGCAACCTCGGGTGCGAGGACGATGCATCGCCGAGCGAGTTCTGCCAGTAGGTCTTGCCATCGGCGGCGATTTGCTCGACGTGCACCGGCGGCGGAAGTTTGTTGAAGGGTAGACGGTGCGGATCCACGACGCTGACGCCATCGTAGTTCGTGAACCATAATCTTCCGTCCGACGACTTGGCCACCTTTGGGCTGAAGCTGGGGGCGGCAGCCATATTCCGCACTCCGTCGGACGTGTTGAAAACGGCGGTGTCAATCCTCCGGTCGGGGCTGGCACCCCAAGCGTCCAAGTCGGAGCGCGCAACCCGAACCAAGCCACAGGACATATACACCCAGAACGAATGGTCGTCGTCTTCCCTTGCCCAGCGCACTGCATCGCAAGGCAACCCGTTCTTGCTGGAGAGCGTGGTTACTCGCCCATTTTTCAGCCGGCTGAGACCGCCCTCAGTGGCAGCCCAAAGTGCACCGTCTTGATCCAGCCGCAAGTCGCTGATTAGGCCTTTGCCCAGCCCGTCGGCGGTTGCGTACGACGCGCGGACCACATTGTCCTTGAAAAATACGACTCCTCCATCAGCAAATCCCAACCATAGGCCTCCCTGTGAAGGGTCAGTCGCTAGGGCGCTTGCATAGGCTTTATGCCCTAATGTCGCCCAAGGAATCTGTTGGACCAGACTTTCCCCGAACAAATGAAGAAGGCCGCCATCAAAATTGGCGATCCATAGGTTTCCTTTTGTGTCCCCGGCGATGGAATATACTATTCCACCGGGAACACCCCTTATGGAAATATACCGATCATTATCGAGGTAGCCGACACCACCATCCCCTGCGACCCAGATTCGTGCTCGATCATCCTCAAAGAGAGACCAGTACCCATACTTTGGCAATCCGCTCAGTATGACCTTTCGCACCGTTGCCGCAACGCTGTGGTCCCTCGCCACAGTCTTTGCTTTGGGTTCCTGGTAGATCGTAATTTGGCCCTTGCTCCATCTGCGCAATTCATAGAGACCGCTCTGCCAAACGCTTCCGTCTCTAGCCGCCAGGACTGGCCCGTAGGCCCCGTCAGGGAAACCTTGCTTTTCGGAAAAGGTGAAGACGGCGAAGTCACGAAAGCGGTCGAGGCCGCCAACTGTACCCACCCAAACACTGCCCTCGCGATCTTGAAAGACAGCCGTAATATCGTCGCTTGACAGTCCGTCCGCTTGCCCAAATGTGTCGGTCGTTCCTGTGTGTACGTGCACCAGGCCACCGCCCTGGCTTCCGACCCACAAGCCGCCATCGCGATCGCGGAGGAACGTTCGGGCATAAACATCTCGCGCCGCAACAGGATACGGATATGCCGCTTGGAACTTCCCTTCAATGAATTTTGCGACTCTGCCGCGCATGGCAATCAAGAGGGCACCGTCATCGCCTCCTGCCAGTGCTTGAATACCCGAGGGTTCGCCTGCCAGCGGATAAAATTTGGGCGGACCCGGTTTCCATCGCCACAACCCGTTCAAAACTCCTGCCCACAGATTGCCCTCACTGTCATCGTACAAACCGACCGCTCCGGCGCCAAGAGTGCCGTCATCTCCATAGCAGTGGACCGTGCCATTCTGTATGGCGCAGAGCTTTCCGGGCGGGCTATTCGCGAAACCGCCAGCCCATACCGTGCCATCACGATCCTCAAGGAGCGCCATGATAAGAAGTCCGGCAAGCTCCGAGTACTGCGTGAGCTTGCCGTCTTTCCAGCTTGCCAGCCCTTTCCAGGTGCCAATCCAAAGCGTCCCATCTCGCGCCACGAGCAGGCTTTCAATCTTGCTCGAAGGCAGATGCTGATCCGCCGGTGGTTCCCAGGGGATGGTCTTGACGCCATCGAAGCGAAGCAAGCCGAATTCGGTGCCCAGCCAAAGATAGCCGTCGGACGTTTGGGCAATGGAGTAGATGATCCCTTGGGAGAAGCCCTCGCGGGACTTCCACGCCGTGTGCGCATACTGGCTCACATCCAGCGCCGGATCCAACGCCCACGCGCACGGCCCCCATGCCAGCAGGATCCCCAGCGCAAGCGCGCCTCGCGCAATAACGCGTTGTCCTCGTGTGTCGGCCATTCGCCGCCTATCTTAACTCAACTCATCAAGTTCCCGATTGCCAGGCAAGCGCCAGCGTCACGCGGGAGCCAAGTCTAGTATGGTAACGTCGTCCTCGACACCACTCTTTTGAGGCTTTACGGAACCCTATTTGGGATTGACTGGATAACGGGTAAGGAAGTAACCTCCATGTCCCCTAAGAGACGTTATGCGCGGAGCGCACACCCTCGTCGTCGTCTTTCTCCTCTCGTCGATGACTCCTGCTCTTCGCGCCCAATCCACAAACGCTTCCGTCACGGGTCGCGTAACGGACCCCAGCAAGGCCCTCGTTGCGGACGCGAAAGTCACCATCGTCAACGCAGGGAGCAATTTCCGTTATGAAGGCGCGACCAACGCTTCCGGCGAATTCTACCTGACCAATCTCCTCCCGAGCCTCTATCAAATCGAAATCGAAAAACCCGGCTTCAAGAAACTAATTAAGCCCGGCGTCACCCTTCACGTCCAGGACGCCATCGAAATCAATTTCGAACTGACGCTTGGCTCCGTATCCGAGAGCGTCACCGTCGAATCTGGCGCTCCTGTGGTAAATACCGAGTCCGCCACGGTCAGCACGGTGATTGACCGCGCCTTCGTTGAGAATCTTCCCCTCAACGGCAGGAGTTTCCAGTCCTTGATCACGCTGACTCCGGGCGTCGTTCTGACTTCCACCGCCTATAACAATCAGGGCCAGTTCAGCGTCAATGGACAGCGCAGCGACTCCAACTATTTCACCGTGGATGGCGTGAGCGCGAATGTCGGTGTGGCTGCCGGCAACCCGATCAACTCCTCTGCCGGAGGATCGCTGCCGGCGCTAAGTATCGCCGGCGGCACGGCCAGCCTTATTTCCGTGGATGCCATGCAGGAATTCAAAATTCAGACCTCCAGTTTCGCGCCGGAGTTTGGCCGAACACCTGGTGCTCAGATTTCGATCGCTTCGCGTCCCGGCACGAACGCTTTTCACGGAACGGCGTTCGAATACTTCGGCAATGGCTCGCTGGATGCCAGCGATTGGTTCACCGGACCGTTCCATGTCACCAAGCCCGACGTGCATCAGAACGATTTTGGAGGTGTGTTTGGCGGTCCCATTCGGTTGCCCGGATACAACGGCCGGGATAAGACATTCTTCTTCTTTTCCTATGAAGGACTGAGGCTCCGCCAGCCGCATGTTGCCAAGACCGACGTACCCACGCTTGCGATACGGCAGTCGGCTGTTCCCGGCATTGCGCCTATCCTCAATGCATTTCCTATACCAACAGCAAAAGCCCAACCTGACCCGTTAGACCCTGGCCTGGTTTCTTACAGCAACTCGTTTTCGTCACCCTCGACTCTGAACGCCACCAGCCTTCGAATTGATCACGACGTTAACGAAAAGCTGACGATCTTTGGCCGATACAATTACGCCCCCTCGAACAATTTGGAACGCGGATCTGGTGGACTCTACAGCTTGAGTACGAGCTTCTTGACGAAACTTACGACTCAGACTTTGACGGCAGGGGCGAACTGGATCGTTACTCCAAGAGTATCCAACGAATTTAGATTCAATTGGAGCCGGTCATCCACAACGGATACGGCTTTGCTCGATAACTTTGGAGGAGCTACGGTACCTCCGAATTCCGCTCTGTTCCCGCCGGGGTTGAGCGGCCAGGATGCGGTAAATCTTTTCGTCATCGAAGCGGGTACGGCCACTATTGTCGCCGATGGGAAGAACGTGGACAATCGCCTGCAGCAGCTGAACTTTGTGGACAATGTTTCCTTCATCGCAGGCAGACACGAGTTCAAATTTGGGGTGGATTCCCGGCGTATTACGACCTCGCTGAGTCCCCGGGCGTTTCTTGAATTGGGGTTGTTCTCCTCAGCCGAGGCAGCAACTACGGGTGCGGCGTTTCTTGCGGAGAAGGAGGGCGACAAGACCAATGGAGCGGTCCTGTTCCAGAACACGGGGCTTTACGCGCAGGATACATTTCATGTCACGGCGCGCTTGACGATTGTCTATGGTCTCCGCTGGGACCTCAATCCTCCCCCGACCGGGCTGAATGGGTTTCAGCCCTATCCAGTGCTAGGGATAGAAAACCCTGCGACAGCAACTTTGGGAAGCGCCGGGGCGCCGTTATGGGCCACCACGTACAACAATTTTGCTCCTCGTCTGGGAATCAACTATGAGTTGTGGAACCACGCAGGCTGGGAAACTGTGATCAGAGCGGGCGGAGGCAGTTTCTACGATTTAGGAAGCGGTGTTTCCGGAAATGTTCTGGCCGGGGGAACTTTTCCCCTTGGGGCAACCGACTTCCTCTTCAGTGCGCCCTACCCACTAACGGGAACCAATGCAACACCGCCTTCTCCCGGGGGCACGCCCGTCGGGCTTACTGCCTACCCAGGTTTCGACCCTCATTTGAAGGTTCCGAGAACGTATCAATGGAATCTCGCCGTGCAACAGTCACTCGGAGCTGATCAGAGCTTATCCTTAACTTATGTGGGCGCGGGCGGCCGCAAGTTGCTTAGGCAAGAGAACTATGTCCTCGCCGCCGGCGTGAACCCGACGTTTTCGAACATCCTCTTCCAAACCAATTCGGGAGGATCGAGTTATAACGCCTTACAGGCACAGTTCCAGAAACGGCTTTCGAAGGGGCTACAGATACTGGCTTCTTACACTTATGGGCACTCCATTGACAATGTGTCCGACGATGTTGAGGGCTCGTTTCCGGCGCCCTACAATCCGCGAGAGGATCGAGGCCCGTCCGATTTCGACATTCGCCATGCGTTTGGAGGCTCTTACTCTTATTCAATCCCGTTCCCTTCGAATGATCGTACCCTTGGCGCCATTTTCGGTAGTTGGTCTTTGGATGGCATCGTGAGGACTTATTCTTCACCCCCAGTAGATGTGGAGGCGATAACTACCTCATCCGATGTAACTGGATATGCCATTCCACGTCCCAATCTGGTTGCCGGCCTGCCGTTGTATATCGAGGGAGCGGATTGCGTTGCTGTTTTTGGGCCAATCGGGTGCCCGGGAGGAAGAGGCTTCAATCCGAGCGCGTTTAGCAATACGGGAGTCATTGGTCCCTCTGGCATGGTGCTGGGACAAGGGGACCTTCCGCGGAACGCGTTGCGCGGATTTCGGCTCGTCCAGTTCGATAGCGCTTTTCGCCGGGATTTCCGCCTTGCTGAGGGATTTGATCTGCAATTTCGCGCCGATTTGTTTAATATCTTCAACCATCCGAACTTTGCCTCTCCGGGAAATATTGTGTCGCTACCCACCTTCGGACAGTCCATTTCCATGCTGGGGACGAGTCTGGGCAGCGGAGGAGTCTTTGGAGGGCAGAACCCCCTTCATCAGGTTGGCGGACCGCGCTCGACCCAGCTCGCACTCAAGCTCCAGTTCTGACCGACGAACCACCCCGTAATTTGAAACTCAAACCAAACTGTCCCGATTCAAAATCCATTATGTTGAGTTTTGGAGAACAGCATCACCTACGCGCGTAGATGTTGCAAGATCCCTAGGTAGTGAACCAGATCATCACGCGAAAACACCCCGATGATTTTCCTGCCCTCGACGACAGGCATCTGGTTGATGCCATTACGTCCCATGTTTTCGATAGCCGGCCACACTTCTACGTTTGCCGGCGTCGAGATGAGTTTGTCTGACGGGATCATTGCTTGTGCCAAAGTCGTCGTGGACCAAGACGATCGCGGCACTTTTGTAACTTCCGAGAGGGTCAACAGTCCAACGGTCTCGTCTCCGCGGCTCACAACAAAGCAGCGAACGCCGCCCGCCAGGACGTGGTTATCTACGAGTTCCTGCAACGTCATGTCACCCGAGACTCGAGCGCAGTCCCGGCTCATCACTTCTGACACCCTGTGCCCGGCCAGCAAATCCTCAAGGGTTTGCTGTTGTACCTGGCTTGCGGCGGCGCTCTCCAGGTACCAGCCGATGAATCCCGTCCACAACCCGTTGAAGAAGTTTCCGGCCAGGGCTTGCCAAACGCCTAGCAAGATCAAACCGAATCCGAAAAGACGCCCGGTGAAAGCCGCGATGGTGGTAGCGCGATGAAAGTTCCCGGTGAATCCCCAAATGATCGCGCGAAACACGCGGCCGCCGTCCAAAGGAAAACCTGGAATGAGGTTGAAAACGCCCAACGTAAAATTCAGCAATGCCAGGTATTTCGTAAGTGCCAGCAGCGGTGGGACGACAGCGAAAATCGGACGGAGTCCCCAAAAGATTGCCGCTAGAGCAAAACTTACGGCAGGCCCGGCCGCTGCTATCCAGAATTCCGTGGACGCGCTGGTCGGCTCCGAGGCGATCTGCGAGACTCCGCCAAAAATAAACAGCGTGATGCGTGGCACGGGGATTCCGAATCGCTTCGCGACCACCGAATGCCCCAATTCATGAAGCAACACGCTCACGAAGAGCATGATCGCGGTCACAGCCCCCATCAACCAATACTCCCCGGGACTCCAGTTTTTGAATTCTGCTGGATAGTAACTGACGGCCAAAACCCAAGTGAGCAAACCAAAAACCAGGAACCAGGAATAGTCGAGATCAATACTGATACCGAAGATTTTCCCTAGGGGAATTGTGCGTCGGAACACGTTTCACCTCCATTCTGCGTGACGGGAAGTCGCGGCCCATTGATTGACTTTCTATACTCCCAGATGCCTGAGGCCATAACAGGGATTCAATGAATATCACAGACTAGACACTTATTGTCGTTAAGCAATACCAAGTCCAATCGCAACCTCTGAAAAGATTTATACAGACAAACTAAGAACCCTCGATTTCTGTGTGACTTCGAGAATCTCCCCCCACAGTCGTCTTAGCACGCAACCCCCAACCCGTCGATTATTGCGATGCCTGTTTTACGAAGTTCGCGAATTTGCGCCGTATCTACGAACTTATGATCCGCGAGCTCGCGCATTTTCAATGGTTTAGGTTTGGTCTGCGCATTGCTATGCCACAGGGTGTGGTTTGAAAAAAAATGTCCAGTAAACCAAATGTCACACGCGAGGAGGCCATCATGAGGACCGATGTGAAATTTGCGAAGCGGGCTATCCACGACAAGTTCGAATCCCAGATCAGTACGGCCGAGGCCAAACTCAGCACGCTGAAAGCGCAGGCTGAGAAAGCGAAAGCGAACGTTGAGCTCAAAACAGTCACAGAACTGCTGAGCAGGAAGCAAGCGATCCTGCAGAGGCTGCGTGACCTGAAGAAGTTGGACGGAGGGCAGTGGGAGCAGGCCAAAGCCGATTTCGAGTCACGAATCGCGGATTTCCAGAAGTCGTTGAAAGAAATCGAATCGAACGCGAAGACTGATTGAGGTGCAAAAGTGCGCGTGGTGTTGGTCGTTGAATCGAAAAATCTGCCGCCTTCTTACACAGAGAGGGCGAGGAGGGTTGTCATGAAGCGAGAAAATCAGAATCGAATTTTTGTTTTTGCGACGGCATTGATTGCGATTGCTGCGTTCCTGTCCGTTGCGTCGCCAACGATTTTGGGCGGCGAACATGAGACGAAAGTGAAGGAAGCAGCTTCGCAGTCCGCCAAAGCTGCGAAAGTGTTCGACGAAATTATGCAGACCCCCGACAAATCCATTCCGCGGGACCTCTTAGCGCATGCGAAAGCAATCGCTGTGTTCCCGCAGGTCATCAAGGCGTCTTTTGTTGTTGGCGGTGAGGGCGGGCGCGGCGTCGTGAGCCATCGCACGAGCACGGGCTGGAGTGATCCCGTATTCTTTCGAGCTGGCGGCGGCAGCGTGGGATGGCAGATCGGCGCAACGGCCACCGATTTCGTTCTTCTCTTCATGAACGATGAAGCCGTGGCCGGCCTTATGAAGGACAAGTTTGAACTCGGAGCGGAGGCTGGCGTCGCCGGCGGGCCCGTCGGGCGTGAAACAGGAGCCGGGACGGACGCGCTGATGCACGCAGAGATTCTGTCCTATTCGCGCAGCCGCGGGTTGTTCGCGGGCGTGAGCTTGAAGGGCGTGGTGGTTCGGCCCGAAGACGATCTAAACCAGGCGGTTTACAGCAAGAGCGCACACGAACTGCTGACCGACGATAAGGGCACTGGCGACAACGCAGAGGCCGGCCTCCCGGCATTCTCGCAGGCAATTTCGCGATACTCGACGGTCTCCAGCGCCGATCAGCACGCGCAAGGGCAGTGAGTGCCTCGGTTTTCCAGTATCGCCGAGACAAGTATGGCCGAAATCGAGTGAAAGGAGAGGAGCTGTCATGGACCGAATGCTGGTGGTGGTTTTTGATAACGAAGACAAAGCCCGCAGAGGATCTCGCGTCCTTAGCGAGCTGGACGATGATGGATACGTTGCGGTGTATGACGCGGCAATCGTCACCAAGAATGGCAATGGCACCGCAACGGTGAAGCGAGGCGGCGAATACGGCCCGGTCGGAACTCTAACGGGAGTTGCTGTCGGCAGCCTTATTGGCCTGTTGGCCGGCCCACTCGGCGCATTGGGGGGCGCACTCGGAGCGGCAACGGGCGCCGTCAGCGGCACCCTGGTGGGGGCACTGTCGGATTTTGAGAATGTCCGCGTCGGGAGCGACTTTATCGCGGATGCCTCAAAAGAGTTAGCTCCCGGCAAGGCGGCCCTGGTCGCAGAGATTGATGAGGAAGAGATCACTCCCGTGGACGTGGGAATGGAAGAGTTGGGCGGGCATGTCCTGAGGCGCTCTCTTCGCGAACTTAAGCACGCGGAAAACGAGCAGGACATCGCGACGATCAAGGCGGAAATCGCGCAATCGAAAATTGAGCACGCGACGGCAAGTGCGGAGCGCAAGGCAAAACTGGAAGCCCGAATTGACGCTCTCAACGCAAGACTGCAGCAGAAAATGGATCAAGCAAGAGCCAGACGTGAATCTTTCCAGCGCCAGGCCCACGCTAAGCTCGAGGCCCTCAAGATTAAGGCGACAAAAGCGAGACAAGAATTCAAAGCCCAGCATGAACAACGTCTGGCCACACAGTCGAAAGAATATGACCAATGGCTGGAACGGCTGGGTAGTTGAACACCTGTAGATATGAGGGGACCTAAGCGCCTCTCGTTTCACAGGACATTAAATAAGGAGAAAAAAAATGAGCGGACAAAGCACCACGGATGTTTTGAAGGAAGCTGCAGGGATGTCTATCGGATGGGCCATCGCTATGGTTGTGCTGGGATTTGTGGCGATCTTAATGCCGTTTACAACGGGCATTGCGGTCTCCATATTCGTTGGCTGGATCATGGTCTTCAGTGGTTTCGCGTACTTGGCTTATGCCTTCGCGGCCCAGGGCGCCGGATCATTTATCTGGCGAGTGCTTGTTGGAGCCGCCTACGTCGTTGGCGGCGGTTACCTTGCATTCCACCCGGGAATCGCATTGGAGTCTCTCACACTGTTGGTGGCGGCAATCTTCTTTGTCGAGGGCGTCACGGAGATGGTCGTATTTTTCCAGTTTCGCTCTCTGCCGGGAGCGGGATGGATTCTCTTTGACGGTATCATGACTCTCATTCTGTCCTACCTGATCTGGCGGCCCTGGCCGTCCAGTTCAACGTGGGCCATCGGAACTTTGTTGGGCGTGAACCTCATTGTGAGCGGTTTCACGCGTCTGATGTACTCGGTGGAAGCTCGCAAGACGCTGAAGGCGATCGCGTGATAAGGGCGGGCGCCCGTCAGTTCGCGATCGAAGGAAAACGCAACGGGTGTTGAACAAGGAGAAACGGCACCCGTTGCCGGCCCGAGGGAGAAAGAGAATCGAAGGTTCAAGTCGCTTGATCAGGCCAAGCCTGAACAGCAAGACATAAATCACGAAAGGAGAAAAGAAGATGTTTGGTCCAATCGAAGTACTGATCATTAAAGCCACCCCGGAAATGATTCATAACTGGGGATGGTTTCTCGCGTTTGGCATCGTGTTGTTGCTGCTCGGCGTCGCTGCGATCGTTCGTTCCGTCACTGCAACGGTGGCTTCGATGGTGTTCTTTGGCTGGCTGCTGGTGTTTTCAAGCCTCATCGAGTTCGCCGACGCGTTCCTGGTAGGGAATTGGGCGGGATTCTCCCTGCACTTGCTGGCCGCGATTCTTTTTGGAATCACCGGCGTAGTAATGATATCGAAGCCAGTAATCAGCGCCGAAACTGTGACTTACCTGATGGCGGTGTTTTTTCTGATTGCCGGACTTTACCAACTTGCAGCTTCAATGTGGACTCATCTGCCAGGTTGGGGTTGGCAAGCGCTGAGCGGCATCGTCGCATCGACCCTGGGCGGCTTGGTGCTGGGAGAATGGCCGATCTCGGGGCTCTGGGCGATCGGTCTTTATGTTGGGATTGATCTGGTTCTTGCCGGATGGTCCTGGGGAGTGCTGGCTCTTGACTTGCACAAGATGTGAGCGCGCGTCAAACAGAATACAAGCCCGAGGGAAAGGCCAGTTCTGCAGCGCGTGGATCTGAGAGGGAGAAAACTGGGGAGAAGATTTATGGGAGCGTTACAAGCGAGTTCATTGAATATTCGCAGCACGGCAGATGTTCCGAAGCTGTCGGTGACGATACGAAGAGAAAGACCACGTGAGCTTGACTCACGCGCACCGAAGCCAGCCAATCCAGGAAGAACTGACACCCCGCTCGTAAAGAGCAGTGAGTCGGCCATGGTCCAACAGGCCATCGCCGGAAACATGGAAGCTCAAGAACAACTCTTTACCAATCGCAAAGGCAAGCTCTTTCGGACTGCGTTCGCCGTGCTGCGCAACAGAGAAGATGCAGAAGATGCGCTCCAGGACGGCCTCCTTAACGCATATTCCAAGATGCAATCGTTTGAGGGTCGGTCGTCGTTTTCATCGTGGCTTACGCGCATCGTCATTAACTCAGCTCTAATGCTTCGCCGCAGGAGAAATTCCCATCCTGAAGTTTCCCTGGATGAAATTCTCGACAGTCTG
>Ga0075028_100000405_pt1 | contig 15674 bp, 17 predicted proteins | sample LitLauG_LLR_2014_FD_71390 | JGI IMG/M metagenome (GOLD analysis project Ga0075028, IMG submission 71390) | Freshwater sediment microbial communities from Pennsylvania, USA - Little Laurel Run_MetaG_LLR_2014 | ecosystem: Environmental > Aquatic > Freshwater > Creek > Sediment | place: USA... | reverse complement strand
CTTTCCAGTCGTCCAGACTCTTGTGCGCCTTGGTCAGGTTGGTAAGCTTGTGGCAGGCCTGGCAATTTTCGGTAGCGATGGCTTTGCCGTCGCCTTCGGGCAACTCGACGACCGCAGCTTTGGCCGGCGCCGGTACAGCAGGAGCAGCAGCCGGAGAAGGAGCTGATGGAACTGCCGGGGCGGAGGCATCCTTAGGACCGAAGTTCACCGAGAGATACTGAGCGAGCGTATCGACCTTTTCATCGGGGATGCGCGCGCCGCGATCGATCATGGTATGGATCGTGTCTTTCCAGTCGTCCAGATTCTTGTGCGCCTTGGTGAGGTTCGTGAGCCGGTGGCAGTCCTGGCAGAATTCCGTGGCGATGGGCTTGCCGTCGCCATCCGGCATTTCCACAACGGCGGGCTTGGCGGGGGCCGCTGGGGGTGCGGCATCCTGCGATCGTGGCACAGACGGGGTCGCGTGCACTGCATGGAGAAGACTACCTGGAAGCGACGCGCCCGGAACCGGCGGAACGCCTGCGCCGATGCTGGAAGGCGCGAACCACAATCCCAAACCCACTATGGTACTTACAGCCGCTATGAGAACCGAACCTCTATGAACTAAGCGCTTCCCTGGTGTCTGCACTCGCCCGTAACCTCCGTAGATTCTTGCGCGGAGAGCGTATCTGCTCCCACTAGCGTGGAACGCCGGCCGAGGTAGCGATTTCGCCACGTACATCCAGCCCGGCGAGTTCCATTTTGATATGAAGAATCGAAAGAAGCAAGCGGCGGCTGGACGCTGAAAAAGAAGGAAAAAACCGTGGTGGCGCCAGATCCCGTAAACTTCACGCATTGGCACGACGGACGCACGGAGGCTCAATCCATCGCGCGTCCGGCCAGTACGCCAAGCCATACGGCCAGAAATCCTGTGCAAACGCTGGAAACCACATACAGCAGCGCGATGAAAACGTCGCCACTGCGCACGCTTCGAAAAGCCTCCAGTTCAAATGTGGAGAACGTGGTATACGCGCCGATGAAACCGATGGGGATGAGATACAAGAGATTAGGGCTCCAGTTCGAACGTTCCGCGAGCAGCGTGACGATCAGCCCGATGCAGAACGATCCAGTGATATTGATCACAAATGTTCCGTACGGGAAGCGCGCGCCCATGCGATAGGTGATGTACGATCCGAGCCAGAAGCGCGCGATCGATCCGAAAAATCCGCCCAGTCCCACCATCCAGTATTTGTTCATGCGCACTCTCGCAAAAAATGATTCGGCCCGGCGTGAAAATACCTCGGAGCGTGCCGCGATCCAAAGCTACTTTTGTATCACCTGAAGATTTATCGCCGGGGACATGGCTCCGCGACAATAAATCTGTCAGGAGTCATCATCTGTCCGGCTACAAGGACAGCGGTTATACGGCGAACTCCATCGCCTCCGGCCATCATACGATTCACGGGATGGAAGTCAATCTTGGCCGGACAAAATGTTGCGGGAGTAGAAAACAAACTATTGCGCGATGGGATGGGACTGGGGTCGCGGCTGCAGCGGTTCCGGCGTGGCCACGATACGGCGATAAACCCGGAAGGAAAAGAAGCGGTTGCGGCACGGGGCGCAGCGGTACGCGGGCGCGCGGAGCAATCGATATACCCAGGACAACATGCCCATTCCGTGCTCGCTGGAAATGCGCGTAACATCCAAATTTCCGCACATTCCGCAGTGCACGTAGCCCACGTAGCCGATCGGAGCGGCCCAGGCGTAGAAGCGAGTTTCGCAAATCCGGCAACGCCAGGGTCGCAGCCTGGTCAAGCCGACGATATAATCCTTCGCACCGCTCCTCCGAGAACGGCGAGGACTGTCGCTATGACAGACGGGACATAACACAGAAACTCCACCCCTGGTAAGTATCGCGCAAAGAATACGTGAATAGTTATTGCCGATGCAAGTTCCATCTGCGCGACCGTTGCATGCACATGTACAATGTCACTTGAGGTGCCAGATGGCTGACTACACTTCGGAACATGCCCGCGCGGGGATTCACAAGACGCTCCCGCGCCTGGACACATGGCCGAACCAGTTTCCCGGATATCAGATCGTTACCCGCTATCCCGAATACACGTCGGTGTGCCCCAAAACGGGCCTGCCCGACTACGGAACGATCATCATCGAGTACGAACCGAAGAAGCTGTGCCTGGAATTGAAGGCCCTGAAGATGTACTTGCTCGCCTACAGGGACCTGGGCATCTTCTACGAGAACGCCGTGAACAGGATCCTGCGCGACATCGTGGACGCGATTGACCCGGCCTGGTGCGTGGTGCGTGGCGAGTTCACTCCGCGCGGGGGAATGAACACCACAGTGGAATGCCGCTGGCCAAGAAACTCCCGCCCGCGCAAAACGTAGACAACCCCATCCGCCTCAGTGATAATCTGAGCCAAATGGCGTCACCAGTCCCAGAATGGCCGCCAAGGAGAGTCCATGAGCATTTCGCCGAACGTACCCGAACCGAGCGGGCACGAAACCAATTATTACGAAGCGGCGCCGACGCCGCGCTGGATCATGGTCGTATTCGTGCTGGCCTTCGCGGGCATCGGATACCTGCTCTATGCCGGAAACGCCGCGAAATCCAAGCTGGAAACCGATCTGGCGCAGGCCAAGTCCAAGGAAGATATCCTCTCCGTGCAGATCGATCAGACCAACTCGCGCGTGGCTGATCTGAAGGGGCAGCTGGAAGTCACGACCCAGAAGCTGGGCTTCACACAGGCGGAACTGGCGCAGGCGCGCGCCCTGGCCCAGAACATCCGCCAGACACAGAAAGATTCCGATGAAAAACTGACCGCGCAAATCGGCCAGGTCAAGCAGGATACCGACGCCAAGATCGGCGCCGTGAGCACGGACCTGACGGGCGCGAAGGGCGACATCTCCGCGACCAAGCAGGATCTGGAAGCTACAAAAGCGAAGTTGACCAGCACGGTGGGCGATCTGGGTGTGCAGAGCGGCCTCATTGCGCGCAACCAGGAAGAACTGGACCAGCTGAAGCGCTCCGGCGAACGCAACATTTTCGAGCTACACCTGACCAAGTCCAAGACCCCGACACATGTGGGCCCGATTCAGGTCACGCTGACGAAGACCGATCCCAAGAAATTCAAGTACACGCTGATGGTCGTGGCCGACGACAAGACCATCGAAAAGAAAGACAAAACGGCTGACGAGCCGGTGCAGTTTTACATCAAGGGCGCGACGCACCCGTATGAAATTGTGGTTTTCGATGTGACCAAAGACAAGGTGAACGGTTACCTTTCGACGCCGAAGGATGTGGGAAGCGCCGTCGCCCGATAAGAACGGTTCCAGAATTTTGTCGCATATTTACTCGATGAGTCTGAGGGCAGCGATAATCGCCCACATGTGACCGCCGACGTTGACCCTCAACCGTCGCTCTGTCGTCGCTCGAGACTTGTGGTGTACGACGCCGACCCTGTCCCTATTTATTGTCATTAATGCCTGCGCGATCCGCGAATCTACGTGATTTTGGGTTTGGATTGCGGCAAAATTCTTCGCTAACGTTCCCATAGTCATCTTGTCTATTTCCCTGTTAGAAAGAGAAATCGGGCCACGCTTGGTTTGGATTCTGATTCGGCCCGTACGAGACCATTTCTTAAGGTACCGCCTCTCCCTCAAGCGCTTGACAGGCCTCCTCGAATCCCTCTCGCCATTGTGCTCTATCAAACTGATCATAAGCCGATCCGAGCAGTTCACGAAGGGATAGGGGTAGTCTGCCCAGCTCGGGAAGTGCTACATTCAAAGCCAAATCGACGGGAGCTATTCTTTCTACGACTGCACGATCCACGAGTATTCCGTATAGCCCGATCCGTTTTTTACGAAGGGGTTCTTCGTCCTGGGCGGTCAGGTTCGTGGAGGACGGCATACACAGAGCCAAACGCATATCTTTCCCTGAGGACTGACAATACCGAACCCAATCTTCCAGTCGATCCATTCTAATTCGACTGTCGAGTTCCACGATTATTGTCGTGTGTTTGCCGCGTCGACAAATGAAAGTCGGCGTATATGGAAAACCGAGGGCATTGGGTTCGACTCGCACCCTGTATCCCCTATGCCTGAAATAAATTAGGAGCGGTTCCGCGTATTCAAGGAGCTCGTCAGGGAGAGTTTTGTATTTCACGCGTGAAATACCTCAGAGTCCTGAAAGTACCTTCCGAAGGACCCCGACCAGCTCTTTGAGCCTCCTGGCAAGAATTGGAGACGGCTGGTACGCGCGTCGCAAGTGCTCATCTAAAACTTCAATCAGCCGACCAGCTTGTTGTTCGATCCCATGTTCGAAGTCGACTTTTTCGACAGAATCGCGAAAAGCAGAGTCAATGTCATAACTGGGACTGTCGATAAGCTCGCGTATAACCCTTTTTGCGACGTCGCGAGGGACTTCATCTCGAGTTACAGCACGTGCAATTCGGGCAAGTTTACGTGGAGAAACCGTGTTCTTGATAATTCCGCGCTTGAATTTCTGAATAATCGCTCGACGGAGTTCGTCTTCAGTCTTCTCGTCGACAAGCTCACGACTTCGCAAAAGAGATGCTGCTGTTGTAGCCTCCAAAACGTGATCAACGGTCAGGATTTGTTCTGATCTTGGCTTATTCAGTTCTTGAAGAAGCTCAGTTCTATAGCTCTCCGGAAGGTTCAACAACTTCCTCAATCTTCGAATCTCACCGCGACTCAAAGATGCGAGTCCAGCCAACTCAGCTTCGGTTGGGCGACGACTGTTGCGCTTTTGAAATTCCTTTTCAAGGTCTTGGAGTTTCAAAGCAGTAGGAAGGGGGTCCCAGTCCTTTCGAGTATGATGGATTGCAAACATCATCATGATGTTTTGCAACCTCTCTGGCCTGGGCTGAATGATTACCGGGACGTGAGCCATTCCCAGCTTTATTGCGCAGCGCCACCTTCGTTCGCCGTCGAGAAGGTGGTAAGCTCTTCCTGCTTTGAAAACAGTGAGCGGAACAAGTATCCCTTGTTCCTTGATACTCTTCTCAAGGGCCTCCAGGTCTCCCTTCCGGAAAATCAGTCTTGGGTTATCCTCATTTCGCTGAATCTTGCTAGGCGGTAGTAGAGTGACAACATCAGCCACTGAAATCTCCTCCGAGACAAACATTTACGATGAGAACCGCGGAGCAACAGAACTCTATCAATTGAATGGTAACTAATACAACGAATAAAATCGGAGGCAAGATGAAGAATACTTCGCACGCTTTAGCTGTGGAGCGATCTACTTTCAGGAACTCAACATAATATTCGAGATGATCATCTCTACCGCCCTCCGGCGATGCTTTGCAAACCCCGAAATATTTCGCGCCGTAATTACTCGTTTATGCGGCCAACGAAAGAAGGTATCTTTAGCCTCACGGCAGTAAGCATACGAGAGAACAAAATGCCCGCCTCTTTTGTCAATCACTTTAAGCAGGTTCCCAAGCCGCTCCAAATCATCCAAGCCAAACGTTTCTGGGCCATACTGACGGAAGATTCGGCGATTCCCAACTGCGTATGGAGGATCCAAATATACGAAGTCGCCGCGGCCTACACGACTCAATACGGCCGCCTCAAAGTCTTCGCAAATAAGAGTTGCAGAATTCAAGGCTGAAGCGGCTAACTGAAACTGTTCCCATGACGGCAAATTTCCCGTGCCCCGAGGCGCAAAGGGTACGTTAAACCTCCCTTGGGCGTCCGTGCGGTACAATCCATTGAAGCAAAAACGATTCAGGAAAACGAACCGGGCAGCTCTCGCGACCGGAGCCAATCCGAGTGGTGCCAGGGATCTAAGTCGGTAGTAATTGCGCTTGCCTTTCGGGAATTTGAGCAACTTCTTATAAACCGCTCGAGCGTCTTCACGGATCAGGTAAAGGGTTTCGATAAGTTGTTTATTGGTATCGCTGAGAATTGCTGAATCGGGACGAATGGCAAAAAAAAGCGCCGCCGAGCCGACGAACGGTTCGAAATATCGTGCATGGCCGGCCCCCCAGTAGGGCACTAGCTTAGGAAGGAGCTTACGCTTGCTCCCCGCCCACCTCAGAATCGGAATAATATTTGGCTCTTTACTCAACGGGTATTCCTCAAGACTTCAGTCGAGCTCAAGAGGCGTGCGCAAGATATTCTTATGCTGCTTGTAGCTCCAACCGAGAGAAGGAATCTCATCGATCACAATCTACTACTCGAAGCTCTTCAGCGTAGTGGCCATTTCGTGCAGCCTGCGATCGACCCGCGCGTAGACCGTGTCCGGTTCAAACGTTCCATTGCCATCGCGGCGGCCGGCGCGCACGCCGGTCAGGATTTCGATTCCTTCTTCCAGCGTGGTCACCGGCATGATGTGGAATCTGCCCGCGGCCACGGCCTCGATCACGTCCTCGCGCAGCATCAGGTCTTCCACGTTTTCAGAGGGGATCATCACGCCCTGGCGGCCGGTGAGTCCGGTTTTCACGCGGCACACATCAAAGAAACCTTCGATCTTCTGATTGACGCCGCCGATCGGCTGGATGTCTCCCTGCTGGCTGACTGATCCGGTTACGGCGATATCCTGGCGAATGGGCAGGCCGGAGAGCGCGGAAAGCAGCGCGTAAATTTCGGTTGAACTGGCGGAGTCTCCATCGACGCCGCTGTAGGATTGTTCAAAGCAGATGCTGGCTGAAAGCGAAAGCGGCTTGTCCTGCGCGAATTTGGTGCGCAGGTAGCCGGAAATAATCTGCATGCCCTTGTCGTGAAAGCTTCCGCTCAGATTGGCTTCGCGCTCGATGTTAATCAGGCCGGATTTGCCGAGTGAAGCGGCGGCGGTGATGCGCACCGGCTTGCCGAACGCATAGCCGCCGATTTCGAGCACGCTCAGGCCGTTGACCTGGCCGACGCGGGCGCCCTCGGCGTCAATCATCAGCGTGCCTTCCTCGATCATTTCGCGAATCTTGGTTTCAGTCAGGTTGTGGCGCTCGATGCGGGCTTCGCGCGCGCGCAATACGTGCGTGGCATTCACCAGTTCGGCGCCGTCCTGCCGCGCGATATAAGCCGCTTCGCGGGCCAGGTCGGCCAGCTCCGGGAATCGCGCGGTCACCTTGTTGCGGCGCCCGGCGAGGCGCACGCCGTATTCCAGCATGCTGGCGACGGCCGAACGGTCAAACGGGCCGATGTGCTCCTGCTCGGAGAGGTGCCGCAAGCGGTCGCCGTAGTGGCGCACCACGGCGTCACTCATCACCATTTCTTCGTCGAATTCCACGCGCACCTTGAAAATCTTGCGGAAGTCCTCCTCGAATTCGTAGAGGACCTCGTACATGTGGCGGTCGCCGATCAGAATAATTTTCACGTCGATATCGACCGGTTCGGGCTTCAGCGCGGAGGTGCCGAACGGAAAAAACATTTCCAGCGGCTGAATTTCCAGCTTGGCGTGATTCAGCATGCGCTTCAGCGTGCGCCACACACCGGCCTCGGTCAGCGCGTCATACGCGTACATCACCAGGAAGCCGCCGTCGGCGCGCAGCAGCGAGCCGGGCCGCAGGTCCATAAAATCCGAATTCCAGCTGCCGCGCGAATCGTAGCTGCGCTGGATGGTGCCGAAAAGGTTTGTGTATGTCGGCGTCGTTTCAAAAATGACCGGAGAATTTCCCTCTTCGTCGTGCGCCAGGATCACGTTCACGCCGTAGACGCGAAACGGATCGCGCTCCGGCGTGGAGGGACGCGGGCCCCCGCTGTCCGGCGGCGGAACGGCGCAGGTTTCTTCTTCGCCCTCGCGTTCCTTGAAGGGCTCGAGGTTGTCCAAAATGTGGTGCCGCACTTCCTCCAAATATTCAGCGACCAGGTTGCCGGAATATTTTTCCTTCAATTCCTCGATGAAGCCATCGACCAGCACCGAGGCCGCTTCCTGCTCGAGGTAGCTCAATTCGCTGGCCAGCTCGCGCGAAAGCGTCAGCGTCTTGCGGTACACCACGGTGAATTCCTGGCGGAACTGCTCGTACTTGCGCTCCAGATCCTCGGCGACAATCGTTTCCAGTTTTCCTTCGTGCACCATTTTCGGGATGTCTTCGATGGGCACCATCTGCCCTTCCAGCACCGGGAAAATTTCCGGAAGCGCCACGGCGCCGACCTGCATGTGGCCGAGCGCAAACTGGTCGCGCGCGATGCGGCGCGTAAAATCGTCCATCAATTCCTTCTCGCGGACGGTAAAGCGGTCCACGATGCGGCCCTTTTGCCGCTGGAATGGCTCGCCCTCGAACACCTGCGGAATCCTGCGGCGCAGGAACTCGATACCGCTCAGCATGTCTTTTTTGAAGCCGTTGGCTTGACCGCGGGGCAGAGCCAGCAGGCGCGGGCGATCGATGCTTTTGAAATTGTGGACGTAGCATCGGTCCGGCGCAGCCTTGGCAGGCGGGCGAATCTGCTCGATCAAGTGGGTGATGGTGCCGGCGCGGCTGGTACCGGCCAGGCCGCAAACAAAGATATTGAAGCCCGGAGCGTTCAGCTCCACGCCCATTTTCAGCGCGCGAAAGGCGCGCTCCTGCCCGAGCAATTCCTTCACCGGTTCAGCTTCCGCCGTGGTGGCGAATGGAATCGACGCCGGGTCGCACCTCCAGCGCAGTTTTTCGGGAGGCAGTCCGGTGAGCAGCGTAATGGGTTCAGTGGACATCGTGAAGTCTTCGAGGCTCCAAGCGCGTTACTCTAGCACAGGCGCGCCAGCGCGCGCACAGGCGCCGTGACGGGAATTTCCAGTAGATGCAAGCAGGGCGGTTCGTGTGCTTCGCCTTAAGCTCATTATCCTGTTTTATGGTACTCGCTGTAGGCTGCGTGATTGCGAAGACGACTCCCCTTTTGCGACAATGCTTGGGAATGATCTCGCGCAATCCATGCGATGAATTTTCGGCCCGCAATTCACCCAAAGGGTTTTTATGAGCCATCCCTGGCACGATCTGAGTCCCGGCGAGGACCTCCCCAAGGAATTCAACGCCGTCATCGAAATTCCGTTGCACTCCAATGTGAAATATGAACTCGACAAGAGCAGCGGTATGATCCGCATGGATCGGGTGCTGTATTCAGCCGTTTTCTATCCCGCGAATTACGGCTTCATTCCGCAGACGCTCGCCGAAGATCGCGACCCGCTGGACGTTCTGGTGCTGTGCCAGGAGCCCGTCGTGCCGCTGACCGTGATTCACGCGCGGGCCATCGGCCTGATGACCATGATCGACTCGGGCGACGCTGATCATAAAATCATCGCCGTGGCCACCGCGGACCCCGAATACAGCGCCTACCATGAAGTAAGCAAACTCCCGCAGCACCAGATGGCCATGGTCCGCCGGTTTTTTCAGGATTACAAGCAACTGGAAGGCAAGGAAGTCGAAGTTGATGAAATCCTGTCCGCGGCGCAGGCCTACCCGATCATCGAGAATGCGTTGAGCGAGTACAGGAAAAAGTTTCCGCGGAATTCGGTAGAGCGGTAACGACGATCTCGCGTAAATAGCGTGATCAGCTGCAGGGCGATAAAAATTGCGGGTACGTGATGGTAACACTCCGCCACTGTCCGCTGTACCGCATCTTCAACCTGCTGGGATTGTCGACGGCTTTGGGAAGCGTGATTTCCACCCGATAAAACGTGAGTAGTTGCTCGAGTTGTTGCGAAACCGAGAGACTCAATTCTGTCGCGTGGCCGTCCCGGTCGAGGAACGGCGCTCGCTTCGGAAACGGCGACGCGGCCTCAAGCGTGAAGATCGATACGCCGCCCGTCGCATCGACCAGTTTCTGAAACTGACCGGGGCCCTCCAATTCTGCTTTCGTTCGGTTGCGGAAGCCACTCGTTTCGAAGATAAGCCCGAATAGCCGAATGCCGGCGCGTGTCAGAGCCATCTGAACGTCTACTTGAGACTCAAGGCTTTTGTCTTCTCCCGCGTCGGAAATCAGATAGATGGCGCCTCCCGCCCTTGGCGTTTCGAACATCTTGGACACCCGAATCAGAGCTGACCAAAGCGCGGTGTCGCTTCGGAACGATTCAGGGCTTTTTCTCAACGCTTCCAGCTGAAAAATCAATGACTTGCGATCCAGCGTAGGCATCACGACGGGTAGTGTCGTCACTGAGAAGAATGCAAGTCCCACCGGGGCCAGGTCAGGCATGCGAGACAACACGCCCTCCGCGACATCGACGGTAGCGCCGATTCGACCGGCCATGCTCGTGCTGGTGTCAATGAGCAAGACAACCCGGGGCGGCGTGCTTTCCAGTTCGACCGATTTTACAAGAACCTGCTTCTTCTCGTAAGTTCCTTTGAGGTCTCCCGCCAAGAGTTCCTGGGGGGAATTTCTATCCGCATTGAAGGAACTGACAGGAATGGTTCTAGTGAGGCATCCCGGGTCTTCCGCGTGGCAGGGCGCCACAGACAGAGCAACCAGTAAAAGCAAGATTGGAGAGACACGCATTAGATAACTGTATAGTTACTGCCAGGCGGCCGGCAAGAGTTTTTCGATCGACGAGAATTTCGCTAGATCGGCGTCGCCTCCGGAGCAGCCCTATCCGCGTCCGCGCCGGAATATACGTCAAGAATGCCCACTGCCGTGGCCACCACGATTGGGCCGAGCACCACTCCCAGCACTCCGAAGACGGCGATGCCGCCCAGCACGCTGATGAAGACCAGCAAGCCGTTCAGCGACGCGCGGCCTCCCAGAAGCACCGGCCGCAGGACGTTATCGATCGACGCGCCAATCGCTCCGCAAAGCAGGATCAGCGTGATGGCCCGGCCGGAGTGGCCCGTTGAAAAAAGATAGATCGTGGCGGGGATCCACACCGGCCATGCGCCAACGACCGGTAGCAGCGACAGAAAACCCATCACCACGCCCCAGAAGACCGGCGAACCCAGGCCCACGATGGCAAACGCTCCGCCGCAAATGATTCCCTGGACCGCGGCGATGACCAGGCTGGTCGTGACGCTGGCAAAAATCAGCTCGCGGGCTTCGGCGAGCATGCGCTCGGTCATGCTTTCTCCGAAGGGCAGAACCCGGCGGAAGCGCACCACCATGGCGTCGCCGTCGCGCAGGAAATAAAAGAGCGCGAAGAGCATCACGAAAAGCTCGAAGAGAAACACGATGATGTTGCGGATCACCGTGCCCAGTTCGGCGGCCATGTACTCGCCCGCACGGCTGGCGCCCTGGCGCACCAGTTCCGGCAGGTTGATCTCCAGGCCGCCGGCCGCGATGCGCGCGCCGATCCAGCCCCAGGCGCGGTTGAACCAGCCGTAGCCGCCGGCGGCCATTTGCTCCTGAATATCGCGCGCCGCGGCGATGCCTTCGCGCACGAAAAGGGCGGCGAGCAGCAGCACCGGAACGATCAGGATAATGGTCACGGCGGAAACAATCACGGCGGCGGAAACCGTGCTGCCCCATTTTTGCTCGAGTCGCTTATTCAGCGCGTAAAAAATCACGCCGAACACCACCGCCCAGCCCAACGGCATGAGGAACGGCTGAAACACGCGGAAAACCAGGAAGGCGAGGAACAATACGATGCCGTAGAACAGTACGTTGCTGAAGCGGCTTTCGGCGGTTTCCACCACTGCGGTTTGAAATCCCCTTTTCACCCGCGCGCGGCTTGTCCGGGCGCTTTCTCTTATAACTCAGGTCGGGGCGTTTTGGGGTTTTGTTCGCGTAGGACAGGCTTCAGCCTGTCTGGTTTAGAGTTATGGCGGACTGGAATCTAAACCAGACAGGCTGAAGCCTGTCCTACTGGGTGGTGCTACCATTGAATTGCTTTAGGGGAGATTCATGAAAGATCCGTTAGTTTGCAAACACACGAAGACTCAAATCATCGCCAAGGATTCTGACGCGGAATACGTGGAGTGCCTGGAGTGCGGAGCGATCCTGGAATCCGAGGAATTGCCGAAGCAGCCGGACGGATTTAACGAGTCACTGGGCGACGCTTAAGAACTGGATTCTTACGACGCAGGCGGAAGTACGAATCATGATTCAAGAACCACGATTCACGAATCACAAGTCATGGAACACGAACGACACCTGGCGGCGCCTTCTATCTACTCTCTGTCTACTAATTAATCCCCAGCAGATCAATAATCCGCAGCACGTCAGCGGCGGAGCAATCGTACAGCGGGCGCTCGTCTTCCTGTTCCAGCTGTTCGCGCAGATATTGCGCGGCCACGTAGCTGGCTTCACGGTCGGAAATGTCGCGCCCGGCTTTGGCCGTAAATTCCACGAGGCCGGTATGCGCGAGTCCCACCACCGAGCGCTGGCCGTCCACCAGAAATTTGGTGTCGACTGTGTCGCTGTGGCGGGTGGCCACGCCGTTCCACAGGTGCGAAAAGCGGCAGTGATACGTCTTGTCCGTGAGGCGCGAAGTGACGTCAAATTCTCCCACGAACTGGCTCATCGCGCCGTAATTGGAAAGTCCTGTGCCTGTGCTCATTTTATGATTTTGGGCTATTCCTGCGGTTTGTCAAATCGTGGAACGCTATTTTCCGTGGCCCACGGGCACCGGTTCGGCGTGCGCGTAGATTCCACAGGCGGCCGCGACGCCCGCGCCGATGGAAATCTTCATGCCCTGGTCGACCAGCACGCGCTCCAGCGTTTCGAGGAACAGCAGCACGTTCTGACGCTGGCTGGAGTAGCCCATCAGGCCGATGCGCCAGGTGGTGGATTTAATTTCGCCGAGGCCGCCGGAAATTTCGATATTGAATTCGTTCAGCAGCCGGGCCTTGGCTTTCACGCCGTCAATTCCGTCAGGAATGTACACGCAGGTGACGGTGGGCAAGCGGTCCTCGGGACTTTCCACAAACAGGCGAATCCCCATGGCTTCCAGGCCGGCGATGAGCGCGGCCTGATTCTGGCGGTGGCGTTCCCAGCTGCCTTCCAGCGTTTCTTCCAGAACGGTCCGCATGGCCTCATGCACCGCGTAGATCAGCGGGATCGGCGGCGTGTGGTGATAGGTCCGCTCCTTACCCCAGTAATTCATGACCGTGGTGAGATCGAAATACCAGCTCTGAACCTTCGATTTGCGGTTGCGCAGCATGTCTTCCACGCGCGCGTTCACCGTGATGGGAGACATTCCCGGAGGCGCGCTGAGCGCCTTCTGCGTGCCGCTGAAACACACGTCAATGCCGAGGCGATCGACATCCAGCGGAACGCCGCCGAGCGTCGCCACGCTGTCCACAATCAACAGGGCGCCCAGCTCATCGGCAACCTTGCGAAACGGCTCGAGCTTGGTGAGCACGCCAGTGGAAGTTTCCCCGTGCGCCAGCCCTACGAATTTAATCTTGCTGCCCTGGCCGGCCCGGCGCACATCTTCCGGATCCACCGTGCGGCCCAGCGGCGCGGGAACGCGATGCACCTTCGCTCCGGTGCGTTCGGCAATCTCCGCCATGCGCGCGGAAAACATGCCGTTGACGCAGACAATGGCTTCGTCGCCGGGTTCCAGCGTGTTGACGACCGCGGTCTCAATGCCGCCGGTTCCGGAGGCGGAAATCGGAAAGGTCATGGTGTTTTGCGTCAGGAAAACGCGGCGCATCAGCGCCTGAACGCCGCCCATGAACTCAGTGAACCAGGGATCGACGTGCCCAACGATGGGAGTGGCCATGGCGCGATACACGCGCGGACTGATGCAGGAAGGACCGGGCGTGAGCATCAGCCGGGTCGGCGGTCGCAGTTCATCCATGGGATTCATCATTGCTTCAAACCTCAGCTTTCACTCGGTAGCCTGCCTGCACATTCCTGCCAAAACCGGCGGGAATCCTTCACGCACCATCGGAGATGGATGAGTGGATCGAGCGATAGTCCCGGTCGCGTTCCGGGGATTCGATAGTAATAAACTTCTGACCACTATCTAGTTTGCGCGATTCCCGCGGCGCACGCAACCGCCAAAATGGCTGTGTCGCAACCATCATCGACTGTTTGGACTCGGGCGGATAGACAGGGAAAGAGTTAGCGTTTGGGCGAGCCGTTCGAATGGCTTCAACCGGCAAAACTTTGCAGGAAACCTTGAGACCCGGATGCGCTGGACTCTCCGAATCACAATCTTTGCGCGCGACTGCTCCGCGCTATGCTATCTTCGCGGGGCATCCGAGGAAAGGTAATCGATGGCGGAAAAACTGGTACTGGTGGGCGTGATTCCCGAAATCGTAGTGATCAATGCCGATGAGCAGGTGGTGTGGCTTTCGGAAACCGGAAATTTGAAGGTGCAGTTCGATCCCAACCGCTGCCCGTTTCAATCGAATGTTTTCCAGGCGCCCCCCGGGCGGCAACTGCAGAGCGGCCCGCCGCGGCCCGGCACTAACCCTGGTTCCTACCGGTACCGCCTGTGGCTGAATGACCAGCCCGTCGGCAACGGCGAAGTGATTTTGAGGGAAAAGTAGCGCGTAGAGTAGGACAGGCTTCAGCCTGTCTGGTTTAGATGTGGGCCAGCCTGAATTAAAACCAGACAGGCTGAAGCCTGTTCCACTTAATTCCCGACAGCCGCGCGGGAGCAGTTCAGAATTTAGTGGGACAGACTTCAGTCTGTCGGGTTTAGATTGGGCTAGGCCATAAATTTAAACCAGACAGGCTGAAGCCTGTCCTACTGTTATCGCGGGAACTTAATTCCCCACGCCGGCGCGGCCGGCGCTGTCAATCGAATGGGCCAGCCCTCGGCGCACGGGAGCCAGCAATACCGCCGGAACCGGCTTTTCCGGCGACAAGGCTACGTTGGAAGAGCGGCGCGGGAACTCCACGCGCCGGTCCAGGCGCAATCCCGCTTCACGGACCAATTCCTCTGCAAATTGCGGATCGTCGGAGTACTCCACACCCCAGAACCACAGGCGCTCTTCCTTCTGCTGCAGGAACTGCAGAACCTCCTCCAGCTTGCGCATAGCCCGGTCAAAGGTGGAGGCCAGGAAGTAGACTGGAAGAGTCCAGGATTTGCGCGTAAAGGACGCCCGGACGCGAACGCAATACTTTCCATTGTGATTCACTTCGATCGAGCACTGATACTCATTCCTGTGATTTGTCTTCCCCGGCATTGTGAACCTCTTTGAATTTCGTCTAAGTCGTCGTCTCTTCGTGCTTTAGGCACTGCGCAGTGGAAATGGAATTGTTGGCCCGGTCCTGGCGCTGCTGGTTGACTTGCTTTTTTAAATCAACGCTGCGAGTCTTCGAAGAACCACACCTGCGACTGATGGGAACGTTGGGAAGGCGACCACCGCGGATTCCGGCCACTGGCGTTGGGCCCGGATCGCGTCCATAAATATGCTAGCGCAGGGCCTGGGGGAAAGCAAGGCCCTGCGAACCGGCATGCAACTCCATGATTCTTAGATATTTAACTGTTAGAAGGGTTGACCAGACGCTTCAGATTTTCGGCGTTGAAATGCAACTGCCCCTCTTTGGTGAGGCGGTCTTTTAATGCCGTCCGAAATAATCCGTAAGCGGTTTGCCGCTTGCGCTGCAAAACCTGGTCTTCGATTTTTGATTTCTGCTTGGCAAAGTCATCCTGATTCACGGGATCGTGCTGCGCGACGCGATAGACCGCCCAATTTTGCCCGACGGAGACTGCATCCCCGCTCTGCCCGACCGGCATACTAAAGGCAGCTGCAAACAGCTTGGCGCTGCCAACGTCCGGCACCGAACCGGTTCGAGCGACCGGTTCCGAGGTTTTGACGTCCAGGCCGAGAGACTTCGCGGCAGCGGCAAAATTCTCACC
>Ga0075028_100000402_pt1 | contig 15743 bp, 14 predicted proteins | sample LitLauG_LLR_2014_FD_71390 | JGI IMG/M metagenome (GOLD analysis project Ga0075028, IMG submission 71390) | Freshwater sediment microbial communities from Pennsylvania, USA - Little Laurel Run_MetaG_LLR_2014 | ecosystem: Environmental > Aquatic > Freshwater > Creek > Sediment | place: USA... | reverse complement strand
GCAAGAACCGCTTGCAGCCTCAGTCGGGGAGTGGCTCAGCCTGGTAGAGCACCTGGTTCGGGACCAGGGGGTCGGAGGTTCAAATCCTCTCTCCCCGACCATCTTTCTCTCGCGTTTTCAGTTGTTTAGGCTGCTATTCGGACTTCCACGTTTTCGGTACATTTCGGTACATTCGGGACAACTGGGGGTAACCCAAACCCGAAGCCACATCGTTCCGCCCACTTCCTGCGGAATGCAACATCCTCTTTGATCTTGTCGTAGAGGTCGCTCATGTCCTTTCCTGCGTGGCCCATCCAGTACTTGTATAGACCCTCGGGACACTCCGCGTAGTTGCGCAGATACGTGTTTCTAAAGCGACGGAACGCATGGTTTCCCGCTTTGTGCGTTCCCGTGAACAGATTGACATAGTGCATCTTCTCCAAGGCTTTGTGTAAATGACGACGGACGATGTTCGATGCCGAGAGGGGCTTCCCTTGTCGAGTGCGGAAGAGAAAGCCTGACTTTCGGTCGCCAACAAATTCCTTGAGAAGAGCACCAATTGTCGGGTGGAGATCAACCTGACGACGGCCATTCGTTGTCTTGAGCCGTTGTTCAACCCTACCCTGATGAACTTTCTGGTTGATGAAGACAGTCAGGAAGTCGGAAGAGAGGTGCTTGTCAATCTCGATACCAAGTGCCTCTCCGACTCGAAAACCGCCCGCACCGCACAGAATGAAAATCATCCGCTCGCGGGTATTCTTCCACTGTGCCAAGCTTGTCATCACCTCGGATGAGAAAGACGGGGTGTTCTGTTTGTCCTTCTCAACCACAGGCAAGTCGATGAACTCGTGATTCCACTTGCGCGGGTAAATTTCTTCACCTTGCTCATCGACAGCGGAGGCCATGACCATCTTCACAACAGGAACATAGTTGTCGATGGTCTTCGGAGACAAACCTCGTTCCGACATCTTGGCAACGACGGACTTCAAAGCCGCGTTGTTGACTTCGGACAGTGGTAAATCTCCTATGTTTGGGTTAATCCAATTGTTGAGACAGCTTTCCCACAATTCCAGTGTCGAAGTTGCAATGGGTTTGCGCTTCCGACCTCGAATGTGGTTGAGCCACCGGTTTGCTTGTTCACGGAACGTAACACCGTTTTCTTGTTTCACAGCCTGATTGAAATGCTCCACGGTGTCGGCTCCGCTTGCCGCGATGATTTCGCGGGCACGGCGTTCCCTTCCAGACTTGGACAGAGTACCGGGGCCTGAGACGGGGCATATCCTGTCTCGCATATGCCTCCTCTTTTCTTGCCCTGGCACATCCATCCACCATCGAACAACCCACCATTTACCGCTTGATTCAATGTGACCATTCTGACCAGTTCTGCGGGACATGCTCTTTCCTCTCCGCTTCACTGGTGTCGCACTTGAAACTTTAATATCGCTGGCGCGGAATTGCAAAGGGCTGCTTGGTCCGGCGACCATAATCGGAGGCTGCGGTGAGCAAGCTTCTCCATTGCGCTTCAAAATCAGATCGGATGAATTGACACCCACGGCGGGGATGGGAGTCGAGTCGAAGATGCGTGCGTTCTCTTGCACTCAAATCATCCTTCGATATTGCGGTCGGGTATGCGGAGAACTTCGGAACCTCCGACAGGGCACCCGTTGTCCAAAATCGCCTTTCTTGGGTGTGAGATGAATACGCCCGTAACACGGTTTGCGTAGTCGGCGTATCCGGCTAGATGCTTGCGCAGGAACTCGTCTTCCGTTCGTGCCCGGTAAAACACTGTGAGTGCAAAACAAGCGACGGGAATGAGGGCGATCCATGATCCGATGGCGAGAGCGCTGGCGGGGACGGAAATCAGCATGGCGAGATAGCCCGGATGGCGCACGAAGCGGTAAGGGCCGTCGGCAATGACATGGTGGCCGCGCTCTGTTTGCAGGCGGACCACTGGAGAAAAGAACGGATTGACGATCATGGCCCAAGTTTGCAAGGAACCGCTGAGCGCAAATGCGATGAGGGCCGCATTACGGAGAAGCATCGGTACGTTGAGGCCGAAATGCAGACGGCCAACGGCAAACGCATCAACGGTCAAGGTCAGAAGAAAGAAGAAACCTGCGGCGAAGCGCTGAGGGTCGGAATTTTCGTTCGCCGGGTGTACCCGTTCCTGTGCCAGTCGTGGGTCCACGGCAAGCATGGTGACCAAAAGCAGCACGCTATAGACCACGAGGTAGCGGCGGATCGAAGCGATGTGCGTGCTTCCCGCCGCCAAGAACAACAAGGCGGAGAGCGACGTGGTGATTGCTGCCCAACGGATCAAGAGACGGACGGGCTGTCTTTTCATGATGCTTCCTCGCGGACGAAAACTTTCTTGACGTCGTAGCGGTCGGTGTAGGGACTGTACCCCGCGATCTCCAGCACTTCGGAAATGAACCGTTGTGCTGGCCGCCGTTCCACGTGAACGAGCAAGTTGAGGGAATCCGCAATGTTGCTCTTGATCGCTCGGTACGGGAGTTCGACGTTGCTCTGTAGAACGCAACTGGTGAAGCGGTTGATGGCTTGCAAGGCGGAGTTGGCGTGGACGGTCGAGAGTGTCCCGGAGTGTCCGGTGTTGAGCAACTGTAAAAGGTCGAAGGCTTCGGCACCGCGAATCTCGCCCAGAAGGATTCGGTCGGGGCGATGGCGGAGGCTAGCCTTGAGAAGCTCGCGGATGGTGACGGCGGGTAGGCCGTTCTGGGCGACGCGGGCCTCAAAGCGGACGAGGTTGGGGGCGTGGATCTGCATCTCGGCCGTGTCCTCGATGATGAGGACGCGCTCGTGATCTGGGATGAAAGTGGCAAGGATGTTGAGCAGGGTCGTTTTGCCTGTTCCGGTACCGCCGGAGATGAGGATGTTCCTCCGGTTCACGATGGCTGTTTTGAGAATCTCGGCCAGTTCTCCGGTGATGGTGCCAATGCGAATCAGGTCTGCGATTCCAAAGTATTTCGCATTGAACTTGCGGATGGTGAGTGTCACACCCTGCAAGCTGCACGGGGGAACGACGGCGGCGACGCGGCTGCCGTCCGGGAGCCGTGAGTCGAGGACAGGCTTCTCTTCGGAGATGTCGTCGCCCAAGCGGCGTGCGATGTTTCGGACAGCAACTTCAAGAGACTTGGCGCTGAGAGTTACACCAGACGCTTCCTCAACACGTCCGGCTCGCTCGATGAAGACATGCTCCGGTCCGTTGACCATGATCTCGCTGATGTCCGGGTCGAGGATCAGGTGCTGAATGGGGCGCAAGAAAGGCAGGATTAGCTCGAAGCCCATCGTCTTGGCTACGGTTGCTGCCGTCGTTGGCATTGCCATCAGAGTTCACCATCGGCGAGCTGCCGGAAATACGATTTGTTCTCGTCGTTGAAGTAGGGCTTCAGGTACGTGAATTTCGGCGGCAAAGGATTGAGCCCGTCATAGGCCAAGATCACGGACTGCGCGTTCTTCATTTCCGTGAAGGTCTTGAAGTCGAAGCGGTCCTCGCTCTGGGTGTTGTAGCTCTTCGAGGTGGTGACATTGGCTTTGTGCGCGATGGCCTTGCCCGTCCAGAGGCTCACGCGGGCGTCGTGCCCACTCTCGGAGATGTTGTAGTTCACTTTCCATTGGTCTTCCTTGCCGCAAAGCTCGCTGGCGATTTTGGCGGAGAACTCGTCGGACAAGGCCAGAAAGATCTTGGTGCGGAAGGTCTGCATGAGCGTGCGCCAGGTCTCACCGGGCAAGGTCGAGCGCAAGGAGCTGATGCTCTGGGTAGCGACAATGGGGATGCACTTGGGCTGGCGGGAGAGGGCGAAGAACTTTTCGTCACCGGTGGGGTCGTTCTCGCCGACGGTGGCGAAGTGTTGGTACTCATCGCAGATGAAGAATACTTGCCGGAAGTATTGCTCTGGGTTCTTTTCGATTTTGGGGATGCGGTTCAGGACGGCGCGTTGGAAGTCGAGCTTCATCATGACGCCGATGGCTTTGGCGAGGCCAGGGTTCAGCGATATGGGGAAGTCCAGCGCACAGACTTTGCCAGCCTCGATGAGATCGGTGAATGGTGGCAAGGGTCGTCCGTACTTGCCGTCGATGTTCAAAGTCGAGTCATAGCACTCCTTCGGAGGGCAGAAGGTGCGCTTGACCATCGGGTTGTCGTCGAACAGGGAGAGGAAGACGGAGATGCCTTCGACGATGGAAGTGCGGAGCTTGTTCTCGATGCGCCGCCAGTCGTGGTAGAACCAGCGCTTGACGCCTTCAAGGATTTCAAGCTTCATGGCGTCGACAGGTTGCGCGGGTGGTTCGAAGCGAAGTTCGTATTCGAGCTGGGCCTGTTTGAGTGCGTCTTCGAGCGCTGGCGATTGCGGAGCTTTGTGACTCTTGCCGGGTTCATGCACTACGAAGTGAAAGCGCTCGAATTCGGGATGGGCGCGAAAGGGGGCATCAGCGAGCACGAGGTAGTGAGAGCCTTGCAAGCGGCGCTCGGCTTCCTGAATCCTTGATTCGAGTAGCTCGGGGTTGATGGCGCATTCGTAGACATCGAACAAGGTCACGTAGTCGTAGGCGACTTTGTGCAGCTGGATGATGAACTTGATGAGGTTGGTGTAGGCCTGTTGCCAGAACGGTTCTTTTCCTTTGCCAAATAGATTGTTGAGCAACGACGCGATGTTGTAGGCGAGTGCGTAGGCGTCGAGGTCGTTGTAGAGCGGGTTGTAGCGGTAGTCGGCGTTCAGGTTGACTTCGACGTAGTCGTGTTCGCGTCCGTGGCGCTGGAGGATGCCTTGCACCTTGTGGCAGAAATCGCCTTTGACTTCGAGTACGAGACCGCCGATGTGCTTCGTTCGGTCGTCGGCACCGTAGGCAATGAGTTGCTCGGCGTAGGGATACATGCAACCGCTGGTCTTGCCCGAGCCGATGGCTCCGAAGATGGCAATGCCGGTGAAGAGCCCGCGCTCGGGGATGGACAACCAATAGGGATGCTCGGCGGCGACGGGCTGGCGCGGGTCGTGAACTTCTCCAAGTACGAGGAAGAGTTCGTCGCGCTTCCTCGCGTCGGGGAAGGCAGGCAAGGGCATGGGTTTGATCTTGCGGTTGGGACGGAAGGCGAAGATGTAGAGGCCGGAGAGAATGAGCGAGAATGCGATGTAGGGAGTGGTGAAGAGGAAGAGCGTGTAGGTGGACTTGAAGCAGGCGAAGATCAGGGGAGCGCGGATGGAGATCAAGCGCAGCACGAGATCGTTCTCCGGGAAAGGCCAGCGGAAGTAGAGAGTGATTCCAGTGGCGCAGGCAAGGAGGTAGGCAACGATGCCTTTGGAGACGAGTACACGTTGCATCATTGTGTGCCTCCGGCGGTGGGAGTTGATCCGATCTTCGACGCGCCGTTCTTGGATGCTCCGGCCTTCGACCGGACTGGCTTCGGTGTTGCGTCTGGGTTCTGTGCCAGCCACGCTTTGAACTGAGCGTCACGTTTGAAGATGAACTGCAAGGCTTGACTGACGACATGGTTGAGATTGTCGGTGCCGAGGAACTCGGCGTAACGCTCCATCGTCAGAGCAAGTGGTTCCTCGATATGAACGAAGAGTCTGCGCGTTGCGACTTGCGGTTTAGGTGGTTTCAGTAGAGGCATGGTGTTCTCCTTGGGTCGGGGTTGAACCTTGGCTCATGTTCTGTCCCCCATGCGAACGCGGGGAAAACACACAATGGCCGGGAGCGACCTCCGAAGCCCGTAGGGACTTTGGCGCGATTCTCGCGTCCAAAGTGGGGTCGCTCCCGGCCCTAAAACGGTTTTCCGCGCGTTCGCATGGGTGTTGACGTTCATGGGGTTGTTCCTGTGTTTCCAAGCGCTTGCATTGTGCTGGAAGTGGAACCATAGGCGGAACTGAGTGTGGAATGACGATTTCCTCGCACGGTTCCGCCTTTGCTCTGGTTTTTGTTGACCGAAACGTAGTCCAGAATGTCGTAGGACTCGGGCAAAAGATGGGTCTTGAAGGCCATTTTCTGCTCCCCCGAACTTGGGTTGACGAGGGTGCTGAGGTCGTCAGGTGTAAGTTTTTTGGCGGCCCAGTCTCGGTATGCTTCGGCAAAGATTTTGTTCTGGTAGCGTTGGTCGCCGTCGCGCAAATGGTCACGATCCGCCCGAGTCAGTTGGTCGGTGTGGCCGTTTTCCCAGAGCTGGCGGACGGTGAAATACCGAGTGAGATGTTGGGTATTCACAGGAGAAGCAGGAGCAAAGAGGCGGGTAAAGAATGCCTCTGCCCGTGAAAACTTGGCGGCGTTGGGGGCGGCGTAGACCAGCTCGAATGCGGGCAGTCGGCGCAACAAGGGTTGATAGTTTTCAAGGTAAGAGAGGTAGCTGACAAGACTGGGGTTCGCGGAATCGGAGTAGGCGAAGGTGGCGACAGACCGACCTTCGCTCGATGTGGGAGGACTCAGGAAGATCGAAAATCTGTCCACGAAGTAGCGTTCGGTTTCGGATTGCGATTGCGTGCCTTTGTAGATTCTGTGAGGTAGCAGGGCAAGAGGAAGGCCAAGCTCTTGATGAAAGTAGCGGACTTTGTCTTGTTCGGTTTCGAGGTAGTCGTGGTCTGGGTGGGCGAGAACAAAGTCGAGGATTAGCAACCGGGTTCGGATCAGTTCGCCCGAAAGACGACGGCGGTTGCGGAGATTCTCCTTATTGATCGATTCATAGAAGGGCCGGGAGAAGAGGTTGTAGATCAGGGTGTGGCGGGCCAGGCGAGCTGCGCGAATGTGGCCGTGGCGAAGGGCTTTCGTCGTCAAGCGCGAACCCATACCGCCGCGTTGCACCCCGGCAAAGCGGAAGAACTGCTGTTGGGTGAAGTAGCCGGAGTGGGTGGCAACGAGGTAGAGGAAACGCGCTTCGGTGGGCGTGTACCCGTAGCGCTCGATGGCTTCGACGTATTCGCCACGAAGACTCATAGTGAGAGAATCTCCTGCATGATCTCGGGATCGGGCATCGCGGGACGAAGGCGCGCGGCATCCGCGGCGGAGGCGTAGAGGGTGAATCCGGCGCGGGCTTTTGCCGCAATCTGGCCCTGGCGGTAGTCGCCGCTGATGAGTTCGAGATCGACTTTGGTCTGTTGCAGGTCTTGATCGAGGTCTTGATCCAAGCCTTGCTCCAGGTCTTGTTCTCGGCTCTGGGTCTGGTATTCGAGGCGAAGGTCAGGAAGCGGAATCTTGCCGTTCACGACCGTGAGACCATGCGCTTGTGCGATCTCTTGTTTGCGCCCTAGTTGTTCGCCGGAGGGTAGCGAGTGAACTCTTGCCAGCGCCCGATTGACGGAAGCTTTGAGTTCAAAGTCGAGGACCACGCGATTGATTCTGCCGCCCGCCTGGATGATTCGCTCGCGCTCGCGGTGGTAAAGCCGGTAAAGGGCGGCATCGTGACGGGCTTCGCGCCGCTTGACGAAGCCGTGGTAAAAGACCTGGCGGGTAGCCACATTCGCGGGCCGGTTGTGCTCGATATATCGATGGCCGCTGCGGGTGAGTGCGACGTAGGCGTTGCGTTCGGGATAGGTTGTGCGCCGCTGTACGAGACCTTGTTCGATGAGATGTTTCAGGTCGCGGTGAGCCTGACGGTCGTCGCCGCCGCAGCGGTATTGCACTAAGTCTTCGGTCTTGATGGCGCGGAAGGCTCCGATGTCGGCGAGGGTCTGGACTTCTGAATCACGAAGATCGTAGTGGCGTTCCCGTGTGGGATTGAGTTCTCTTAGCTCTAGCTTACGAGACAAAGGGCTGCGTTCCTGAGTGCGAATCTCTTGCGGAAGGGCTGGGTTGTCTGACGTTCCACTGCTGCCGCCTTGGCCTCTCGCGTCGGAAGTTTGCTGTCCGCTGGAGGATTTTGCGGGACGGCGAACGCCAGAATCGTGAAGATCGTACGGGCTGTCGTCACGACCGTAGCGGGACATCAGCGCAACTCCTGACGGTGGAGATGGGGCGGCAGGGGCGTGCGACCCGCGTTCAGTTCGCGGTCGAAGTGGGCTAGCTTGCGGCCCGTGTCTTTCAGGAAGAAACGGCGTCCGACCGTGAAAAGAACGGCTGTGAGGTTCACAAACAACACGGCTATGCAGAGCAAGATCGTGGCTCCGTAGTGGTGAATCAGCAGGGACCGATAGGGGATCAAGAAGCGCAGTTGACCCAGGAGTAGGAAGAACAACGCGAGTGTTAGGCCTGTGGCGGCCAAGAGGGCATTCGAGATCATCGCGTCCCCTCGTTGGTGAAAGCCTGATCTTCGCGGAAGTAGGTGATGGCCAAGCCCAAGGGATTGGTGGGAATCAGTTCATTGGGGACATCGTCTTTGAAGAGAAAGAGGAAGTGCGCTGTGTAGAGGGTCTTCTTGAGAATCGCGTGATCCGCAGGCGCGTATTCAACGCGGTAGAAGTCCACCGAGGCCCGATACGGAGCACTCTGCATCGGCTCTAGCGCCACCTTCTGAACGTCGATGTCCACCTCGGGGGACGACGGATTGCTGAGGAAAGCGTTGATTGTGTCGTCCTTCTTCGACTGTTCCATGGTGTCGTTGGCGACCTTGCCGTCGAGGAAGTAGAGGGCTTTGGTGAAGTCGTCGTGGATGGTGTAGCGGTTGCGGCGGTAGTAGAGGCGGCAGAACTCGGAGAGAAAATACTTGGCCTCGCGGTCGCCAGGATGGTATTCGAAGCTCTTGTAATCGACGGCCTGGGCGCGGCCCAGCTCGTCAATACGAATGACCAGAGGACGGAAACTCCGGAAAGTGTGGACGGTGTGCAGGTTCAACATGACCAAGCCCAGAGCGGCTAGACAGAGCAACGCGACGGCGATTTTGAGGTAGTTGTTGGTGACGATGGCGTCGCCGTACTTTTCAAGGTAGAGCTGCTTAGCTTCGTTAAACTCAGCGTCTTTCATAGCGTCCTTCCTACGCCGGACTGTCGAATGCTCCAGCTTCATGGCAAGAAGTGCTCCACGATGGCTCCCGAATGCAGCCCGGACATTCCGCTGAAGATGTGGCTGGTGAGGGCCGGAACCTTGAGCAGGGCGTAGATTCCGCCGAGAAACACGACGATCAGAAGTCCCAGCAAGGTGATTGGGTCGGGCACGGGCAGAAACGGCGGCTGCGTCAGCACGAAGATGACCAGGTTGCCCATGACGAACATCGTGGCGGCGGCAATGACTTGGTAGAAGGCGTATTGCATGAAGCACTTGAGCCAACCCCAGAAAAGCCATTCGAGCTTGGGGACGATGAAGAAGGGAATGAAGACCGGGCCAACGAGAATGCAGATGGCTTGGGCGACAAAGCCGTAGGCGGTGATGATGATGGCCACGGCTTGCCAGAGGGAGAGGATCACAAGGTCGATGACGTAGGCGATGCTGCCCGCCAGATCGCTGAGTCCGGGCGACTGAATCTGGCTCTGGTACTGACTGATGGCGTCGGAAGCGGTCTGGAGCTGTGCTCCAGCAATGAGGTTGCTGAGGTACTCGGTCTGGTCGAGGATGAGGTGGTAAAAGCTGCGGCCCAAGCCGGGAATGGGCGCGTCGTAATACTGCGTCATGGCGTAGCCGAAAGCGATCATCATGACAAGGCTGGCGAAGTTGCCGAAGTGAAAGCCGCCGCCATGATCGGCGGAGCTCAGTGCGGCCTTTGCGCCAAACCAGACGATGAGGATGGTGGCGAAGGAAAGGAACATGCCCTGGCCGAGAAACGCGAACTGGCCAACGTGCAGGGTGAGCAGCTGCGTGATGTAGCCGGTGATGGTATTGAGCTGTCCCATGTGCGTGCTCCTTTCCTCCGCAAAGTTGCGAAATAACCACCCACTACGGCAACCTGTAGCCGTTGAGCGTCTGCCCGAGGTTGCCGGTGAGCTGTTGCCCGAGGGCCACGGTGTTCTGACGGCGGTTGATGTCGGCGTTGGTGATGTTGGTGGAGGCGTCGCGGAGTTGTTTCGAGAGAATTGTCTGCTGTTCGAGCAGTGCCACGAGCAACTTGTTGGTGTCCTGTGCGTTTTGCAGGGAGAGAACATTGGTGGCGTTGACCTTGTTCAGCACACCAACCTCAGTGTTCAGGGTTGGGTTGTTAGAGAGGGAATCGTTCTGGATGTTGCGGATGGTGCTCGTGGTGGACACGGCGTTGGCGCGAATCGCGCCGATGGCTTCGAGGGCATTCTGCGCGGCACCATCCACGAGTTCGACGGTGGCGGCGTCGGCTTCGAGGCGCTGGACTTCGCTCTGGGGCATCGAGGACAGGAGAGTTTGCGAGTAGGACTGAAGCGTGCTCGTTGCTTTCTGGTAGCCATTGAGGACGGCGGAAACGCCGCCGGAATTTGCGCCGTTGAGCCACGGGGTGGCGTTGCCGTAAACATCGCGGGCATTGGCATAGCGCCACGGAGTGGAACTGAGCCCATAGCGCGAAGCCATATTGGGAATGCTGTGCGACATCTGGACGGCAAGGTTGTAGTGGTTGAGCACCTGCGCGTAGGTGGCCCGCAACTGCCGGAGTTGGGCGATTAGCTGGGCATAGCGAAGCGTGGCGTTCTTAAAGTTGGCCGGGTCATAGACTACGGTTCCGCCGATTTGGGCATGGGCGGAACGTGGAGTCGCGGCCAGCACAAGTGCGATGAACGGAATGGCAAGCAGTTTCTTCATACAATCCTCCTTCAAGGTGTTGGGCTAGATATTTGAGGACGAATCGTGCGCGGCGTAGTCGGGCAAAACGAGATCGTTCGACAAGTAGATCTTGATGCGCGAGCCCTCCCGGATGGTGACGGTAGGCAGGACGTTCAGGAACTTGTCGAGGATGTGTTCTCCCGCACTGGCCATACCCGTGCCGAAACCTTCGCGGATGCGGTCGGTGGCGCTGCTATTGAGTGTGCTGGCGGTTCCGAGCTGTGCCACGCCACCGAGAACGCCAAGCGCTAGCGAAGCGCCGAAGATGCGGACGTAATGGTTGTTGACCTTGTCTTGGAGGGCCGTCGCGCCTTCCTGATCGAGTCCTTGGAACTGGTCGAGGTTGACCGAGTATCCGTCGGGCAGGATGAGGCGGTGGAAGACCACGGCAAGGCGCACCTGGCCGGATGTGTCCACCTTCTTGGTTTCGCCAAGAATCTTGCTCCCCGCCGGGATCAGAATGTGTTGACGGTCGTGCGAGTAGACGTTGGTGGAGAGCAAGCAGCTAACAGGACCAGAGAAGCTGCCGTCGAGTCGATTGATGAGCAATGCTTCCAGAACCGTGCCTTCGAAGAGTACATACTTCTTACCGCTGGACGATGATGGAGAAGCCGTGTCCGGATGGCTTGCAACCGCTTTCGGTTGTGAGGACTCTGCGGCTAGGTGCTGTTCGGAAGCCGCTCCCAGCCGTTCCCGTTGCGCGAGCGGCTCATTCTCTTTGACCGTGTCGGCGGCGGCCTGGGCCATCAACGGTTCCTGATTGGGTGCATCGGATTGAGTTCCCACTGGAGTCGAGTGCGCCGCGAGCTGTGAAGCAGGATGAGACGACTCCTGCCCGTGCAATTCTTTGCGGTACGACAGCGCGACGTTATCGGAAAAGAGCGAGAGGTAGGCTCGTTTCTTCTTTTCCTCTTGAATCGCATCTGCGGGCGGCTCGCCGTCCGGCGATTGAGGGTCCGCCGAAGCATAGGCATCGGGCGGATCAGTGCCGTTGGGATTCGCCGACGTGATCGGTGTTCCGTATCGGTTGGAGAGCGGCGGCTGGCCTGGTCCCGTCTGCGCGGCCAATTGCCTTTGCAGTGCCAGTAGGGCGGCTTCCGCCTGCGGCGCGGATTCGCGCTGCGATTGTTCGATGCCTTTCTGGAAGTCGCTGACTCGGTCGGCATTGACCGGCACGATGGTGGGCAACGCCGGGGTGGTGGGCGAACCTACGGGCACGGGCGGCTTGTGGCCGGTGAGAGCCATGATGACGACCATCAGCAAGGCGAGTCCTACCAGAAGAAACGCCTGAAGGTTCTTCGGCACGAGGCCCGCTGGCTTTTTGGCTTTGTCTTGAATTGGTTGCTCCATAGGTCACTCCTTCACGGGGACTCTGTACCCCGATGGTTTCTCGGTAATCAGTTCGTGCTCGTGGTTTGAGCTATGCGATTGCGGCGGAAGGTGACCCGCCTTTTGCCCACGACGAGATAGCCGCTGTCGAGGATCTTCGGCACGATGTAGACCCCATTCGCGTCGTCAAAGTTAATGAGGCTGGGCTTGCCGTCTTTCATCTCGTAGAGCGTGGGCCGCTCACTGGCTGAGGTCTTGATGTAGGTGAAGGCGTCGTCGTGATAGATCCCAGAGACCAAGAACGGAGCGAGTCGGCCTTTCTTGTCAAGCGCGTAGTCGAAGGTGAGCTTCGCGGAATAGGCTTGCTTGTAGGCTGAGATTTGCTGGTCGGCCTGGTCTTCGGAGCGTTTTTGCTCTTGGACGAGCCGGTTGCGGAGGCTCGCCAACTCGTTCTTATAAGCCTCCGCCTCGCTGGCTCGGACGTACTTCGCGGGCGTGATGCGTTCCAATGTGCCAGTCCCGGATGTGCCAAACGAGGTTCCGATCTCACTACCTTCGCCATTCGGCGTAACAAAAACCTTCAAGTCGGCATCGGTGCCCTTGCCCGAGTCTTTCTCTTTGCTGACCTCAGTCAACAAAAACGAATAGACGTGGCCGCTCGCGGTTACGAGGTTGAGGTTGCTGCGGATTCCCGCCTGGGCCGGATGGAGGTAGCAAAGATTGTGTGCGCCGTTGATGATCCAAAATTCTTTGTCACCGGTGGTGAAGTCCAAAATCTCTTCGTCCGCTGGCAATACGATCAGCGTGGAGAAGCGGACCTTGGCGCGGATCGGGATGACATCGGTGGACGAATACTGCACGGTGCGAGCGCCGTTGGCGGCGTGAGCGTTTCCGGCGAGAGCCAGCGTGAAGGCTGAAAGACAAACTAGCGACAGTACGGCAAAGCGAAGCAGCTTCATGGTTTTCCTCCAAAATCGGTTTTGGGTTGGTGCGAGATAGGCTGCGATCCGGCGAGAACTTCCAAGCCCTTCTCGAAGCCGTAGGCGGCGAAGGCCTCATCGCGCTTTCGGTTGTCGTACGGGTCGTTGGTGTAAAGCCAATAGCTCTTCGCGTCCACGTTCAGCTTCGCCACCTTCGATGTTTCAGGCGTCTTAATGAGCATTTGCTGTTTCGGGATCAGCCCTGAGATCAGCTCGATCTCGTGATCGTTGAGGTGAAAGTGTTGCCGATAAAGTTCGGCGTCCATGTCCGGGTTGGCAAGAAATATCTTGGTGACGCAGCTTTCGAGAATCACGTCGAGGATGTCGGATTTCCGCAGCTCGTCGAGCGATTGCGTTGAAAGCACGAGCGCCGCATTGTGCTTGCGCCACGTCTTGAGAGCCTCCACGATGTAGGCCCGGATGCTCGGGTTCTTGAGAAACACCCAGGCTTCGTCGATAAAGAAAGCCTTGAAGATGTGACTCAGTGCCGGATCGCGGATGATGGCATCGGCACGGTGCAATACATAGAAGAGCAACGGCTCCAGCACCTGCGGGTATTCCCGCATTCCCTCAAAGTCGAGGCACTGGAAGCGCGAGAAGTTGATGGCGTCTTCGGCATTGTCGAAGAGGAATCCGAACTGGCCACCCTGCTTCCATTTGTAGAGGCGGCTGTCGAGGTCGCGGCGCAAGGTGTTGCCCAGCGTGCCAAGCGTGTGCAGCGCCGGGTCGTCGAGTTCGTAGAGATTCTGAATCTGTTCGTACAGTTCGCGTTCTTGGGTGCCGTCGAGGGCGTCGCCTTGGGCCTCGGCGAGCACGCGCACGAAGAGGGCGAGAAAATCAAGGTTGCGCTTGGTGGGGGGAAGCGCGAAGGGATTGATCCTGAAATCCCGCGACTCGATTCCGACCTTCAAGTACGAACCGCCAAACAGTTGCGTGAGGCTCCCGAAACTGCCGCCCAGGTCGAAGATGAACGTGTAGGGGTTGTATTTCTGGAGGTTCGTGATGAGGAAGTTGAGCAGGAAGGACTTGCCCGATCCGGTGCGGCCCAGAATGACAGTATGCGCCACGTCACGATAGTGAAGATTGAGGAAATAGGGTGTCTGGTGACTGGTTTCAAGGACCGCCAAATACTCTTGCTTGAGGTGGTTGTTCTCGCGCTCTCCAGTGTGCAAGGTAAACAGAAACGAGTAGTCGGCGCAGTTGGCATTGGTGATGAGCAGACGCCGCAAGTTGAAAGCCGTGTTTCCTGGCACGGTGGCAAGATAGGCATTGAGCAGGTTGTAGCGCTCTTCGTAGAGCTGTGCGTCGTGAACGCTGAAAACTTTGTAGAACTCGGCGCACGCCGCTTGCACCTTGCCGAGATCGAGGTCGTAAACGACCACGGTCAGCGAGAACTCGCCGAAATAGTGGCCTTTGACTTCGAGTTCCTTCAAGGCTTCGCCCAGGCTGCGGACTTGGGCCTCTTTCGAATCGTCGATAAGGATGTCCTGCGCTGACGCGGGCGCATCGGAGGTGCTCATGTAGCTGACCAAAGACTGCTTGGTGTTGTGGAAGTGCCGTCTGCGGGAGTGAATGCGCTTTCGGGTCTTGTCCGGTTCTTCTTTTTTCCACTCGGTCGTGACGAAGAAGTTGGCAGGGACTTCCAAGAGCTTCTGAAAGATCAGAGGCAAGCTCTCAGAAGACGGTTCCTTGAGTGTGAGGACACGGACGTAGTAGTCGTCGACGCGCAAGAATCCGCGATGACATTCGACGTGGGACTCGGCAAGATAGTAGTCGAGGAAGGTGTCGTGCTTCAGATGTGCCGCTGCGAGCTTCAAGGGTGAGAAGTTGAGAATTTGCTTGAAGAAGTGGAATGCCCGCTGTTTGTCGAGCCGCTCAACGGGCAAGAAGTCGTTGACCTGTACGAGGAAGCTCGAAACCTTCTGGGCGAGGACGGTCTGCGCATCTTTGATCTCGTCCTCAAGAAGCGAGACTTGCTTGTCGGTGGAGAAAAGTGCGCGTAGTTCGTTCCAAGTGCGCTTCGGCTCCAGGTTGCCGTTGCCGAAGAAACGGGCGAGAGTCCGTTTGGCTTTCGGGCTTTCGAGCAGAACCACGAAGTAGATCGACAACTCGTACAGGTTCCCGGCCTTGTTCTTCAAATAGACTATGCGGTTTGCAATCGCCGCATTGACAATCGGGTTCTCGTGGTTCTTATATGGAATGTCCGGGTCACTGCTCTTGAAGAGATACTGGTAAATGCGGCATCGGTCATCGAGAATCTTGAAGGCCGATTCCAGGCGCTTTGTGGAGTGATCGACTTGCTCCCCGGCGAGACATTCATAGTCCACACCCTTCACGGCCAGCACGACGCCCACATCTCCGCTCTTCGTGAGAAACGTGTGCTCGTCGATAAACCCAAAGAGGTTGATCTGCTCGTTGAGCGATCCCGCTTCCCGATAACCTTTCCACGCCCGAGTCAGCTTAAACATGACGCGTCCCGTGGGCAGACGAGTGCGGAGGCTCTGAAGTTAAGAAATCGTCGGGTGCAGACCGCAGGACGCGAATGTTCAGAGGCGAGAACTTCCTGGGGTCATACTGCACGCGGGCCTTCGAGGAGTTCAGGAGAAGGCGAAGAATCCCGGGATCGGTTTTCGTGGCCCACCGGGCGAACCAATACAGGAGCCCAAACATCAGTATTCCGCCGAGCAAGGGGACAGCACGCTAGGCCTATACTACCTTCGTGCGCGGTACTACAATCCGGCGGTAGGGAGATTCCAAACGGCGGACTCGTATGAGGGTCGGATTGGTGATCCTGCAACG
>Ga0075028_100000400_pt1 | contig 15759 bp, 12 predicted proteins | sample LitLauG_LLR_2014_FD_71390 | JGI IMG/M metagenome (GOLD analysis project Ga0075028, IMG submission 71390) | Freshwater sediment microbial communities from Pennsylvania, USA - Little Laurel Run_MetaG_LLR_2014 | ecosystem: Environmental > Aquatic > Freshwater > Creek > Sediment | place: USA... | reverse complement strand
CGCGCCACGCGCGGATCGCGCCCCGAATATTTTCTGAGCTTCGGAATAAAATGCGGATTGGGCAAAAAGCGCACATCAAACACGAGGTCGGCGTCCGCCGGAAGGCCGTAGCGATAGCCGAAGCTGACCAGCGAAACCATCATCGGGCGGCGGTCGGTCTTCTCAAAACGGCGAATGATGAACTGCCGCAGTTCGTGCACGTTGAAGCGCGTGGTGTCGATCACCACGTCGGCCAGCTTGCGGATCGGCTCCATCAGCACGCGCTCGCGCCGCAAGCCCTCCAGCACCGGGCGATCGTGCCCCAGCGGATGCGGCCGCCGCGTTTCGCTGAATCGCCGCAGCAAGGCGTCTTCGCTGGCTTCGATGAAGACCAGCGTAACGGGATCGTCGCCGCGCAACTGGTGCAGGATGGCCGGAAGGTTTTCCAGTTGGCCGCCCTCGCGCGCGTCCACCAGCAGCGCCGCGCGCTGAATCGCGCCGCCCACCTGCATGTGCAATTCACTGAATGTGGGAATCAGCGCGACAGGAAGATTGTCCACGCAGTAGAAACCGAGGTCTTCGAAGGTTTTTAGAACAGTGCTTTTTCCCGAGCCGCTCAGGCCGGTGAGAACCACCAGTTGGCGGGCGTCGCGCGGTTTGCGGCGCTTCACGCGGGCCGGCCTACGCCTTGACCCGGCGCTGGTGGGTGCTTGGAATGCGGAGATCTTCGCGGTATTTGGCGACGGTGCGGCGAGTGACGTGGATTCCGGCGTCATCGAGCTTTTTGGCGATCAGATCGTCGGTCAGCGGGTGCGCGGTGTCTTCCTCGTCGATCATTTTCTTCACCAGGCGCTTCAGGGTCTGCAGCGACATGCTGCTGCCCTCCGGGCCGTTTACCGATTCCGAGAAGAAGGACCGAAGTTCGAGAACACCCTGCGGCGTGTGCGCATACTTGCTGGAGACCGCACGGCTCACGGTGGACGGGTGCACGCCGACTTCTTCCGCCACTTCCTTGATCATCATGGGTTTCAGGTGGTCGGCGCCGTGATCGAGGTATTCGAATTGCCGTTGAATGATGATCTGGCAGACGCGCAGGATGGTGTGCTTGCGCTGCTCGATGCTCTTCATCAGCTGCATTGCGGCGGTCACGCGTTCCTTCACGTAGTTGCGCACTTCGCGGTCAGCCGCGTCGCGGGCCATCAGGCGGCGGTAGACAGGTGAGAGGCGCAGTTGCGGGACGTCATCGTCGTTCATGAACACTTGCCACTGATCATCCACTTTGCGGAAGTAAACGTCGGGCTCCACCAGGCGCGGCTGCGTCTTGTTGTAGCGCAGGCCGGGGCGCGGATCGAGCTTCTTGATGGTGTCTACCGCGCGCTTGACGAGTTCCACGGGACGGTTCAGGGCGCGCGCAATTTCCTTCAACTGGTTGGCCTGCAAAAGGCGCGCCAGCGGCGTCTCGGGATTCAGTTCCTCGGCTTCGCTGGCCGCCAGCGGGCGCTTCGGCAGGCACTCCGAAACTATCTGCATGGCCAGCGCGTTTTGCCCGTCCAGCGTGCGCAACTGCATCAGCAGGCACTCGCGCAGGTTGCGCGCCGCCACGCCCAGCGGATCGAATTCCTGCACCACGGCCAGGGCTTCCTCGACGTCTTCCATCGAGAATTTTCCGTTTTGCGAAATCTCTTCGAGCGACGCGCTGAGGTATCCGTTTTCGTCCAAGTTTCCGATGATGGCTTCGGCGATTTCGCGGACCACATCGTTGCAAACGGTCACGCTCAATTGCCAGGAAAGGTGTTCGGTCAGGCCCTGCGCGGAGGACAAAAACTTGTCAAACGACGGCCGCTCGATGACTTCCGATTCGCCGCGCTCGGGATTGCCGCCGCCACTGTCCAAGTACTGGTTGAAAAAGGAGGCGACGTCGAAATCTTCAAACGGGCTGGGCGGCTCAACTTCCGGAATTTTTTCGGTTTCGTTCTTCAGGAAGGTTTCGTCGCTGTAGTCTTCCGGGGTGACGCTCTCTTCGGACAGTTCCTCGAGAACCGGGTTCTCGATCATTTCCTGGTTGATCATCTCGCGCAACTCGAGACGATTCAACGCCAGAACGCTCACCATTTGAACCAGGCCCGGGGTAAGGATCTGCTTTTGCGCGACCCGGAGGTGAAGTTTTGGCTGCAGCCAGCTCATAGTGGGCGTCAATTCAAACGGAAATGGTCGCCGAGATACACGCGGCGGACCTCGGCATTGCGGCTCAGCTCATCGGGCGTTCCGGCAGCCAGGATCTTGCCGTTCTGCACGATGTAAGCGCGATTGGTTACGCTTAAAGTTTCGCGCACCTGGTGATCGGTGACCAGCACGCCGATGCCTTCGCGACTCAATTCGCTGATAATCTTTTGGATATCGACCACGGTGAGAGGATCAATCCCGGAGAACGGTTCGTCCAGCAGAATAAATGCGGGTTCGAGTACCAGCGAACGGGCAATTTCCAGGCGCCGGCGCTCTCCGCCCGAAAGTGTATAAGCCCCGTTGTTTCTTACCGTTTCCAGCTTCATTTGCGCCAAAAGCTCCTCTAGCCGGTCACGCTGCTGCTCGGAGGTCAGGGGTACCGTTTCCAGGACCGCAATCAGGTTTTCTTCGACCGTAAGTTGCCGGAAAACCGAAGGTTCTTGCGGCAAATAACTGATCCCGCTGCGGGCCCGGAGGTACATGGGGAGGTCGGTGATGTCGTCCCCGTTCAGCAGGACGCGCCCGGAATCCGGCCGGGCCAAACCTACCAGAATATAAAAAGTGGTGGTCTTCCCGGCGCCGTTCGGGCCCAAAAGCCCGACCACTTCACCTTGACTGATCTCCAGATTGAGATCGTCTACTACTTTTCGCCCGCGGTACGATTTGCTGAGCTCGACGGCCTGGAACTTGAGCATGCCACATCATTTCTCGACCGGGTGAAGAGTCACAGTTTTCGAGCCATCCGCCGAATCTACAAGAATCCTATCATCCGCAAAAAAGAAGGTCAATTGACGCCCCGTGGTGCTGTCGCCAGTTGAGCTATATAGAGTTGGGTTACCGCCGGAGAGAACAAACTTGCCTTCGGAAGCGGTGTATTCGGCGCGGTCGGATTTGCCGCGGCGGTCGTCCTGGCGGACCACCACGTCGCCGCTGGCCACTGAGCGGGACAGTTGCTTGCTGCCGCTTGCAGCACCGGCGTCCGTAAAATAAAGATCAATGTGATCCGCCTGGATGGAGGCTTGCTCGGAATCCACCCGCGCATCCTGCTCGATTTCGCCGCGTGACTCGTTGTCCCAGTACGTCAGCGTCCCTCCACGCACGCGTCCCAGCGCCGGAGCCGCACGCACGCCCTGGCTCGCGGATTTTCCCGGCGCCATTTTTAAAGTCTTGCTCGAGGATTGCCGTTGCCCTGGTCCTTCTCCCGGTTTCGGATTCCAGGCGGCTTGCGGGAAGCTTCCGCGGACGTTGCCTTTGACCTTGACGGTCCGCGCGGCGTTGTCGAGTTCGATCGCGTCTCCCTCCACCAGCGACTGGCCTTGCCAGAACCTGCACTTGCCGGTGTACACGGCATGCCCGTGAAGCGTGTCCGCCACCAGGTGCTCGGCGGAAATGTGCGCGGGTTCGGCAGCCAGGTTGGACATGCCGCCCGGACCGGCGCGCAACTCCGTGGTCAACACGTGGCCGTCGGCGTGCACGGAGTTTGCTGACGATACGAACGTTGCAGACTGCGCGCTGGTGCGAGTCGTGGCATCGGCAACCAGCACCGAACCATCCAGCGTGATGGTGTTGCTGGCGTGATCCACGTGCGCCCGGTCGCCCTGGCCGGAACGCTGCGCGTCATGGAAATGCACGTCGCCCGTTTGATCGATCGCGGACCATTCCCCGGACTTGTCAAACTTCGCGACGAGTTCCCGCGAAGACGTGGTTTCCTCCGCGGCATCGCCCAGCTTGCGCGCTACTTCCACTCCGCCGCTCCCGGCCAGTTGCTGCAGCTGGTTCTGCGCGTCAAATTTCAAATTCATCTGCTGGCCCGCCATGCGCGTCAATTGCGGCACGGGCTTGCCGTTAACCAGGGCGACGCTGCGCCAGTCGGCCCGCGCGGGTGCCAGCGAATTGATGCTCTCGATGGCAGTCGGAGTTCCATTCGCACCGCCGGCAAAGCGGACTTCGAGGGCGTCACTCTGCACATGGCGCGTGCCACCCTTAAATGACGCGTTGGTGGACGTCAGGGTCACGCCGTTGCTCGCGGTCAGCACTTTCGGCACGTTGTCGCCGGTAGCCAGGTCCATCTCCATGCGCCCGGCGGCGATTTCTTCACCACCCACCGAAGTGTTGCGCGAGCTGTGCACATTGCCCGTCCCCACGATGGACTCGACCGAGACGTCCTCGCGAAGCTGCGAGACAATCTCATCCGCACTCAGTGTGGTCGGCCCCTGAGGACTCAGATCGCGCAATTCCGGGTGCCCGCTGGCCACCAGGCGGCGCGGGTCGAAGGCTGCGTCAAGCTCCAGGCGCAGATTCTCCGAATACAATTCATGCGCGTACTGCTGCGCGTGGACATGGCCATCCACCAGCACCACGCGCGAATCGCGGCGAAATGACATGCTGTCCCCGGAAATCCGCACTTTTTTTTCGTCGGCCGCCGGCATGGCTTGTTCCGGCGAGTCTTGTTTCGGAGCGGAGGAAGACGGAGAGAGACTCAGCTCTACCTGGCGCGCCAGGCGCAACGTCCCGGCATCGGAATCGTAAATTAAACCGACGGCCCGGCCGTCTCCCGCGGGCCAGTGAAAGGTGACCGGGTTGTCCGTGCGGGCTTCGCCCGATTCGCGATCGAAAGTCAGCGCGGAGGTTGCCACGTGAATCGCGTTCGCGCCGTTCGCGGGAGCCGCCGCGGATTGCAGATTGATCTGCACTTCCCCGGCGCAGGTGATGGTTCCGGTGTTGGAAATAAAATCGCAGGCCTTGGTGCGCAGCGTGTCATTGCGTTCGCCCTTTTTCCCGTACACGCTGATGTCTACGTCCTCAAGAAGATTGCGATTCCCTTCCTTGAACTGCGTGGTGCGCGAGGCTCGCACCGTGTAAACCGTTCGCTGCCCCTCAACCTTCGAATAGGCAAACTCGTCCGAGCGCTGCTCGACGGAAGCCGGAACAGCCGGCGGCGCCTTCTTCGCGGCTTCGCGCGCCAGCCAAATGTTTCGCGCATAAACCGCCGCGACCAGAATGGCCAGCAATCCGGCCGCCGCCAGCGACCACCGCGCGTATCTCTGCGCCTGGCTGTTTCGCATAGTGAATTTAGAGCCTCGAATGCTTAGAAGCCGAGTATAGGGGAGGCGTTGGTGGTGGACAACTGCGGGTGGGGTGAGTGTGTGGAGACGGGAAAATGCTCCCTCCCCCTACTTCGGTAATGCTCACCCTCGTGAGGGGTAATGGTGTTGTTACGGGAAGGATACGGAGAGAATGGGCGGAGCGGGGTGCGGAGCAAAAAGCATCATTCAGAGAAGCCAACAGGTCAGGACCTGACCGCGCCGAGCGAAAGTTATGCAGCCTTCCTCACTGGTTCAGCGGCAACGCAAGGTCATAAAATGACGTGCAGAGCGCGACCGCCCTTTTTGGATTCTCTCGGTTGTAAAAAACAGGCACCTTCATCCCCGCAGAAAGATCGCTCCTACAGGTCATGTCCAGTTTTCTGATTCGTTGACCAGAGGCCGTCTCGAACTCATAGAGCGCATACGGAAATCCGCGAGTCGAAAGCATCTTCAGGATCCGACCGATGACCAAATCTCCTTCTGCGATGAGGGACCTATCCCGCATGTATGGTCGCAGCCAAATTGGTCCGACCAACAACATCACCAAGAGTCCAAAGAGTATCAGCAGGCGTCCGATGGTTATTCCTGGCGTTGGGTGGTGGTGCTCATTGTTTGCGACGAGTGCCAACAACACGAGCGGGCCCAGAAGGGCCATAAATGCTTGGACCTTTGCCTTAAAGCTCATGCGTATCGGCCGTGGTCGTGGTACCTCAGAAATGAGGTGGATTTTTTCGTCATATGGTCCCGCGATGTCTGCGACATCTTCATCGCGCGCCCCTCGGACGGCGCGCACACACATCACGACGGCGAAGAGGAAAAGCGCGGCTGCAAGAGCGAGTACCAAGCGTGTCTCCTTTCAGAAGGCTAGACTTTGTAAATCGAACTATTACCTAACGCAAGTGCAATGTTAAGGCTGTTTGCGCGGGCAGCAGAACCACTTGCGCCCTTTTTTGCCGACGAACGAACACGATTGAGTGAATTCCAGTACGAAACCCTCCGTCCCTTCGAAGCCCACGAAGGAACGGCCACCCGGAAGATCAAAAACGATTCAAAGGATGCGCCACCTGCCGTGATCGCTTCGAGATGTGGCTGTCCGTCCGATCGTGGGTTGTTGGGAAGGATCGATGGAAGTCAAAGCCCGGCACCGCTCACGTAGAAACTTTAATCATCTCGTTCCGTAGTTCCGATTTGCGTTGGGCCTTGGCACGGCTCGACCGAAGGCGATAAAACTCCTCCGCTTGAATAACAAGATCCGCGATGAGTATGGAGGAAGCCGTGCATGCCCACACGATGGTTTCGTTTGTGTGAGAGCCAAGCTTTTCCCACCCGGTAATCCCACCGATAACTCTAACCTCGAGAAAGATCAAAGGTCCCGTCCCAAAGCTGCGGATCATCCACTGGCGGTGCTGCTGAATTTTCCCCTTCAGTATGAAAGCCAGGGCAACGCAGGTCGTGATCATCCAAAACCCTCCCTGGAACATGGTTTCAATCGTGAAGGAGGGCGCATCTCCCTGGCGCTCATTAAAATGCTGGATATAGGCGCCTAGCGGAGCGGCGATCAAGGCGCATGTGACATAAATATATCCCACGATGTGGTGGAGCTTCACGAAACGCAACCGGAGCCGATCGGAAAATTGCATCGGCCCCAGCACGAGCGCGCACGCGCCAGCCAAAGCGTGCGGCAATAGCCACCAGCGGAATATCTGGATGTGTTGCCATTCGGGATCCTTCGCATCGACGAGAAAACTCTCGTCATGTTTGAGGACATAAACCAACATCAGTCCGATGAAACCAAAGAGAAGGTACTTCGGGCGCAGCCAGGCCAGTGGCCGGAATAGGGGCGCTTTTGAAGGGCCGTGAGCCGCAAGAGGAATTCCTTGACCCATGTAATCCTCCACATTCCTGTGCGTCCGCATTAATCGCGGGGCGCGAGGAGAACAGTTAGCGGAATTTCCATTTTGACTGCGCTACCGGCTGGTAACGTACACCTAACGCTGTCGGTGTGCAATGCTCCAGCCAGGTTGTTGAATGTGAAGCCGCGGGTGGCAAACCCGTCCGCGTATTTTCCTGTTGATGAACTATCACGATCAGATAATACCGCTCCAGCACTTCAACGCCGAGGAACTTGCGAACAGCTTCGCCGGAATTTGCGCCGCGATCATATCTGACAATGTCGGAATTGCACCCATTGATCGGTGCGATCCTCCAGTTCGCGACAGCAGTGTCGTTCGATCCCGACGCATTAACGTTAGGTGCCGTGCCGCTTCAGTTGCTATGCTGCCGCTGTTCACATGGTTACCCAAGCACACGACACATCCCAGATTCTGATCGAATTGGGCGGCACCATCGTTGGACTTGCGCTTCTCGCTCGCTTTGCAAATCGGCTGGGATTCTCAGCCATCCCTCTTTACCTGTTAGCTGGCCTGGCATTCGGCAATGGTGGCCTCGTACCGCTGGGCGTCAGCGAGAACTTTATTCATATTGGGGCAGAGATCGGCGTGCTTCTGCTTCTGTTCATGCTTGGGCTTGAATACACCGGCGATGATCTTAAGAAAAATCTTCAGAGTGGGTTTCTGTCCGGGGTGTTTGATTTTGCGCTCAATTTTCCACCGGGGCTGATCGCGGGATTGTTCCTTCGGTGGGGCCCGTTGCCTTCCGTGCTCCTCGGTGGCGTAACGTATATTTCTTCATCGGGAATCGTAGCGAAGGTTCTTGCCGAGCTGAAACGCATGAACAATCCAGAAACATCGTCGATCATTTCCGTGCTCGTTCTGGAAGACCTTGCCATGGCGGTTTATCTACCGCTCGTTGCGGCTCTTCTGGTTGGCGGAGGTCCGCTGAAGACAATCCTGTCTGTTTCTATCGCGCTCGTAACCGTGGGAATTATTCTGCTCGTCGCGCTGCGCTTCGGGCGCCAAGTCAGCAAATTATTTTTGCACGAATCGGACGAGATTCTTCTGCTCACCACGTTCGGTGTCGTGCTTCTGGTGGGAGGGCTGGCGCATCGATTGCAGGTCTCGGCAGCAATCGGCGCATTTCTCGCCGGAATCGCGCTGTCTGGCCCCATGGCGGAGAAGTCCAAAGAACTGCTGGCCCCGCTTCGGGACCTGTTTGCAGCGACCTTCTTTTTCTTTTTTGGACTGCAGATTGACCCGAGAACGCTTCCCGGCGTTGTGCTCCTGGCCGTTGGCCTGGGTGTCGTTTCCGCTGCCACAAAGGTGCTCACAGGATACTGGGCAGCAGGCCGGGCGGGAGTGGATCCGCGAGGCCGCATACGCGCGGGGATGGCGCTCGTAGCGCGGGGAGAGTTTTCGATCATCATCGCGGGTTTGGGTGTAGGTATTGAGCCCAAGTTGGGGCCGCTTGCCGCAGCTTATGTTCTGTTTCTCGCAATTCTGGGTCCCGCTCTGGCACGTTTCGTAAAATGAATCCTGCGCCTAGAGCGCGGAAACCGATTCTTACTCACCTCCCGCTAGACGGGATTATCACCAATTCGGAATCGAAGTTGGCGGGTGAAGCACGCTCGGAAACAGACTGATCGGCGCCCCCCAAGGGAACGACGGCTACCGTGATTCAAGTTCTGAAGCAGCGAGTCTCCCGCCGAGCGCGCCACAAAAAGCGCAAGCCCTACGGACAATTGAATTTGAGACTGCAGGCCTATTCGCGCTTTTTGGAACTGCCGCAACAATAGTTGGACTTAGGGAGACGATTGCGAGTATTTTCGCACCAGATTTTCGGGTCACCGTTCGAGTTGGCCAGTTCAAATCCAACGGAGGATCGCATGAAAACGCCGTTTGGCTTGAGTTTAGTTGCGTTATTCGGACTAGCGCTCACGGGGTGCCAGGGGCACCAAGGCACTGCACCGACGGCGTCACAGCCCGCAGCCGAGGCTGCGCCTCCGATGATATTGACTGCCACAGTTCCACTCGAAGGAGTGAAGGGGCGCTTCGATCACTTCGCGTCCGGCAAGGGCAAGGTTTTCCTCTCGGGCCTCGGCAACAATTCCGTCGAAATTATCGACCTGTTTCAGGGAGCCCGGGCGCACGAGATTACCGGGATACCGAACCCGCAGGGCGTGGCGTTTTCTCCGGAAGCGAACAAGCTCTTTGTCGCCAGCGAAAAGGGCAAGGTCTACATCTACGATGGGGAGTCGTACAAACAACTCGCCACCGTGGATTTCGATGGCGGCGCCGACAATCTGCGCTATGACGCTGCCACGAAACGCGTATACGTCGGATGCGGTGACAACGAAAAGAATTCTGCGATCGCGACCATCGATGCCATGACCAACAAGCGCACCGACGAGGAATTCAAGCTGGGCGGCGAACCGGAATCGTTCCAACTGGAGAAGAATGGTCCCAACATCTATGTCAACGTGCCGGATTTGAAAGTGATCAAGGTGCTCAACCGCCAGACCAAGCAGATCACACAGTGGCCCGTTACCAACCTGCAGAATTTCCCGATGTCGCTGGATGAAAGTAACCACCGGGTGTTCGTCGGCACGCGGGAACCGGCAACCGTGTCCGTCTTCGATACCGCCACCGGCAAGATGGTCGCTTCCCTTCCGACTGTTCAGGACACGGACGATCTGTACTATAGCGCGGAGAAGAAGCGCGTGTTCGTCCCTGGACGAGAGGGCGCGATCTGGGTTTATCAACAGAATGATCCCGACCACTACACGCTCATCTCAAAAATTCCAACGGTTGTCGGAGCCGGAACCGCCGGATATTTCGGACGCCAAGGCAAAGGGTTCGACCGCTTCTACCTGGCGGTTTCTGCCACGTCGACCTCAAGCGCCGAGGTTAGGATCTACACCGTGCAGGATTCGACGCCGCCAGGGACTCCTTCGAATTGAAATAATGACGACCGCGGTGCGCGGCAACTTTTGACCAAGGGGACACGGATGAGGCTGATTCGGCTGGCGTATCTTTCGATGCTTGTGTTGTTGAGCTCCGCAGGCGCGGCGGCGCAGGAACTGCCGACTGACGAGACCGCACCACTCGTCCTGGTCCGCATCATCCCAGTCCCGGGTGTTGTGGGCCGATTCGATCACATGGCGGTGGATAACAGTGGCGGCCGTGTTTTCGCCGCAATCTATGGGAATGACAGCGTGGAAGTGATTGATACCGCGCGCGGCGTTCGAATTCGCAGTATCCAGGAGGGCTTCACTAAGCCCCAAATGGTGACTTACCTTCCGGACATGGACCGAATCGTGGTATCCAGCGAAGGCGACGGCTCATGCAAAGTGTTCGATGCGAACACGTATAAGCTGCTCGACACGGTGAAATATTCCGACGACGCCGACCAATTGCGCTACGATCCATCGGCAAAGCGCGTTTACGTCGGGTACGGCGATGGCGACGAGAGCGCGATCGGAGTGTTCGACGCAACGTCCAACAAGAAAATCGGGGAGGACTTCAAGCTCGGCGCGCATCCGGAATCGTTTCAACTCGAGGAGAAAGGCCCGAAGATCTTCGTCAACCTTGCGTCGATCAGCCAGATTGCGGTGATCGACCGGAACGCGCGCAAGATCGATCGCTGGAAGCTCCAGGGAGCGGGAACTAATTTTCCGATGGCCCTCGATGAGCTTCATCGGCGATTGTTCGTCGCGGCTCGCAAACCGGCTCGGCTGCTCGTGCTCGATATGGACACGGGAAAGGAAATCGCAAGTTTACCGGGCGCGATTGACACCGACGACATGTCATGGGATCCCGATCGCAAACGAATTTACGTCACCAGCGGTGAAGGCTACATTTTTGTTTATCAGCAAATTGATGCCGACCGCTACCAGAGAATCGGGAAAGTTCCTACCGCCATCGGCGCGCGTACGAGCGCATACACGGGGCAGGTGGGAAAACACAACAGTTTCTACCTGGCCGTCCCCGCACGGGCCGATCGGGGCGCGGAACTATGGGTATACGAAACGCGAGACTGAATAAAGCGGCTGCTTTTTGGAAAAGTTATGCAAATAAATCCCTCCCGAGCTTTGATCGCCTGACATTTCATCTCTGAATCCTAACACCAGTCACAACCGGTCATCCGATAGAAACCGGTTTTGCTTTTCGCCTTCCAGCGATCGGCCTCCCGCGGTGTCGATTCGTTCCCTGTTTCACCCGTTTTTAAGGCTCGGCTGATAGTTTTATACCTGGTTTTGTGAGTCCAAGGAGGATCCGGGAAATGCGATTGGCGATAGGAAAAAGAAAAGTTTGCATGGTGGCTGTATCGGCTTTGTGCGCACTCTTCGTTGCGAAGGCGAACGCTCAGCAAGGCAAAGAATATGTGAACAAGCAGCTGCCGATGGAACATATGTCGGGGTTGCTGCGTTTGGTGGAGACCTTCCCGATACCCACCGAAGGGTATATGGACCACCTTACCTACGACTTGAAGGACCAGCACCTGTTTCTGTCCGCTGAAAATAACAAGAAAATCGTCGTCATTGACATGAAGGCCGGCAAAGTAATCCGCGAGATTCAGGTCGGCGGCAATCCGCGCAAGCCGTTCTTCGACGCGAATACCAATCAGCTGTGGGTGGACCTAGGCGACAACACCGTCGTGGCCATTGACGGAACGTCCTACGAAGTGGTCAAGACGATCGAATTGACCGGCGGAAAAAATGCTGACGGGAGAGATCCGGACAACGCCGCGTTCGATGCGGCCAGGGGAATCTACTACGTTGGCGTCCGAAAGCGCGTGGAGGGAAGCAAGGAAGGCACGATCGAGATCGTTGACACGCGTGCGGGCAAGCTCGTCGGAAGCGTCAAGATGGACGGGCAGGAACCGGCCGGCATCGCCCTCGATCCCGAGGGAGGAAGGCTCTACGCGGCGATGGGAGACGTCGTAAACGGCGAAAGCATCGTCAAGGTGATTGACACCAACAAGCGCGCCGTCATCGCCGTATGGCCGGTCACCGGCGGGCCGCAGCCCCACGTCGCTGCTTTGGACACTGCCGGTCACCGCTTGCTGATCGGGAGCCGCCTGGGCGGCGGCCATCGGATCGAGCCTGGAAAATTAGTCATCATGAATACCGATACAGGCAAGGTGGTCCAGATCGTGGACGCACCCGGCGGCGGCGATGAAATTTTTGTCGACCAGGTCACCGGGCGGATCTACTACTCCGGAGCCGCGGGCAACCTGGCCGTATTTCATGAGGACGATCCCGATCATTTTCGAATGCTGGGCAAGGTTCCCACCGGCGCAATCGCAAAATCCGGCATCTGGATTCCCGAACTGCGGCGTTACTACGCGGCGGTGCCAAAGCATTTCACGGTGCTTACGCCGACAACCCAGTATGGGATGACCGACTGGATTACCGAGGAAGCGCACATCATGACGTTCGAAGAGATGCAGTAAGGTACGCGTACCGGACTGTTGGCGGTGGAGTGCGCCGGGGGCGACTGAGACCATGCCCCCGGCGCGCCGACGGCTCCGCCGGCCCCTATTTGACCTTCCCGAGCGTTGAACCGTTGCGCGCTGTGGATCGATAGAGTAACTGTGTCGCGTGCAAACGGATGAGTCCTTGTCTGTAAGCCAACGATGAAATTCGAACGGCTAGCATTGCGGATGCGGTTGGGTGTATCTTCCCTTGAACCTCAAGGGTATTCGAACCTGGAACTCTGTTGGCGGGATTGGCGCGGATCAAGTTGCAAGCGGAGAGGTGAACCAGTGAAAATTCTATTGCGGGTAGGCGGGGCGATCGTGATTTGCCTGGTCTTGCTCCTGTCGGCGTCGCGCATCTTCGGATTTGAACCGGAGGACTGCTCGCCGTTCAATCGATCGCTGTCCTGCAAGCTGCCGGGGCTGTGGCTTCGGGGAAATCTGGTCACCACGCCGGTCACCGACTGGTCGTTCACGGACAAGATTCAACAGATCAAGATTCAGACCCAGACTCCGCGTCTGCTGCCCCATTCCGTGACGATCTGGTGCGCCGTTTACGACGGCAATCTCTACATCTCTTCGAATCCGGGCAAGCTTTGGAATGACGACATCGTGCGCAATCCGCACGTGCGGCTCAAAATTGGAGATCAGCTCTATGACCGCACCTTGTCGCTGGTCGACGATCCGGCCGTAAAATTAGGCGTGCTCCAGACGAAAGAAAAAAAATATTCGCCCTGGAAGGCGCCGCCGGTTTCGAAAGCGAATGTGTTTCTGGTGCCGAACGAGTAGCCGCCGGAATTGGACAAGGGAAAAGTCAGTCTAACCTACCCTTATAGCGTCGCAGGAATGTCGCGCCAGATTAGTCTTCCGTGGCTACGGCGTGGGATTGCTCAATCGATTTCGCCGCAGCTTTAATCTCTTCCACGCTTTCCGCATAAGCCAAATACCAGGCACGATGAGAATCAGCCACGGGATGACGGCCACAATCGTGGTGATCAGCGATGCCGTACTATCGGCAAGCACTGAACCTGATTCCACGAACGCTCTCCAGATTTGTGCGAATGCCCCTCCCCCTTCGCCGGCCCTTTCGATATAAAACGAGATTTCCGCGGCGATTTTTTCTGTCTCATTTGCCAACAGCTTTCGCTGCGTAGTTTCACTATCTAATTGAGCTTGGGTGTCAGCCAGCTGCTTCTGAATTTGCACCAGATCGCTTACCGTCGCGGAAGGCCTGCCCAGCATCGTTCTCAGGCTGTCTCTGAAACCAGTGAGGTTTTTGATTTTGGCTTCCGTGTCCACCACCGTGACGGTCTTATCTTCGCGCTCCGTCGTGTGCTGCTCGATTTTGCCCAACTTTTGAAGACTGTTTAGCAGCTTTTCAAAGTCTTCAGGAGCCACGCGCACACTTAGGTCGCCTGACGGCACGGAATTGGCCGTGCGCATTGAAATCCGCGATGAGATAACTTCGCAGCGGATCGTTCCACAAAATGCAACCGCCTCACTCCATGATTTCTGAAGGTCCGATTCGGACGTTACGATTTCGAGCTTGTCGCGCTCGGCGATATAACGCGAAGTCGATTCCGCGCTGACGAGCTTCGCCGTCATGGCGAGGCGAGTAAATTCCCTCAAACCGCTCTTTTTGCAGCCCGTCGTGAACAGTAACAGCACCGCCGGAATCAGCACGCAGAATGTGCGCTTAATCATGACTCTCCTAGGTGCGCGATGGCGGCCGCAGACGACGCCAAGCGCGTCGCGATAGCTTGTGAGGATCAGAACAATAGAACACAGACTTTATTATTAACATCAATTAATCCCGGAAGTTTTTGATGCGGACACTTAATGCCGGGATGCGCGAAATGTGCCCATCCGAAGACGGCGCCTGGAGCGAGATGTAACTTCACGGCCGTTCGATCAGCGGCTCAGGCTATGATTCTTGTCCGTGAGTGCGACACCCAGCACGCCGAGAACGACTCCCCGCCGGGCGGCCTTCGTGTGGACCATCGTTCGCCGGCTTTTCCTGGTCATCGTTCTTTTCTGGTCCCTGGCCGCCCTGGCGCTCCTGGCCGCGCGGTGGATCGATCCCTTCACCACCGCCGTGCACACGCAGCGCCACGTGCAGGCCTGGATGGCCGGCAAGCCATATCATGAGCGCTACAAGTTCATCCCGCTCAGCCAAATATCTCCTGATCTGCAGCACGCCGTGATTGCCGCGGAGGACACGCACTTTTACCAGCACCACGGATTCGACTGGCACCAGATTCAAATCGCCGCGGAAGAAGATCTGGAAGGTGAGCGCACACGGGGAGCTTCCACCATTACGCAGCAGCTGGTAAAAAATCTTTTCTTCGGCACCGGCCGCTCGTTTCTGCGCAAGGGCGCCGAAGCCTCGCTGGTTCCGGTGGCGGAAATCGTCCTGGGCAAGAAGCGCATCCTGGAAATTTATTTAAACGTAGTCGAATGGGGCCCTGCGATTTATGGGGCGGAGCCGGCCTGCCGCAACTATTACGACGTGGCAGCGCGAAGCGTCGGCCGGCAACAGGCGGCGCGGCTGGCCGCGATTCTGCCGGCTCCCTTGAGGCGGCGTCCGGAACGTATGAACAGTTACAGCACGATCATTCTCACGCGGATGGCGCAAATGGGGTGGTAACGGGGGGTGCTTCTTCGGCGAAAGGGCCGGTCGAAGGTGACTTTTCGCGGCGGATCAGAGTGGATCCCTCAAATTTCTCGTTTCGCCGGGTCCTGCAACAGGTCGGACGCTTCCTGCTCGGTCAGTATTCCCTTCCTGCGCAGCACAGCGATCAGGCGCTTCGCAGCGGATTCATCTTGTGCGAACTCCAGAGGTCGCTGGGCGCTGATCGGCGGCAGAGAGGCCTGAAACGTTTCATTCGACTCTCCTGCGTCGGATAGCCAGTGATTCAAAATCGCGTGCTGCTCGGCTCGCAGATTGCTGAAGGCAATGCCCATTCCGAGGCCAGGAATACGATAAACGACGCGGCCGGCGGCCTCGATTCGCGAGTCTCCATGTTTCAGCCGCACCAGAACCTGCGTCCCTTGCGGGAGCGGATTCAGCGTGTCCATATAAAAGCCCTGCACCACC
>Ga0075028_100000396_pt1 | contig 16000 bp, 8 predicted proteins | sample LitLauG_LLR_2014_FD_71390 | JGI IMG/M metagenome (GOLD analysis project Ga0075028, IMG submission 71390) | Freshwater sediment microbial communities from Pennsylvania, USA - Little Laurel Run_MetaG_LLR_2014 | ecosystem: Environmental > Aquatic > Freshwater > Creek > Sediment | place: USA... | reverse complement strand
CGCCAGCGCTTTCTGGTGCTGATGCTGGTGGTGCTGGTGACCATCGCCGGCGCCCTGTCCTTTCAGCGCATGCCGGTGGACGCGTATCCCGACCTTTCTCCTCCGATGGTTGAAATCGTCACGCAATGGCCGGGCCATGCAGCTGAGGAAGTCGAACGGCTGGTGACCCTGCCCCTCGAAGTCGAGATGAACGGCGTGCCGCACATGGAAGTCATGCGTTCCATTTCGTTGTACGGGCTTTCGGATATCCGCATGACGTTTCAGGAGAACACCGACGATTATTTCGCCCGCCAGGTGGTTTTTGAACGGCTTGGCGATGCGCAACTGCCTGCGGGTGTGGCGCCGGGGTTGTCACCGCTGTTCAGCCCATCCGGTTTGGTATATCGCTACGTGCTGGAAAGCCCGGACCGCAGCCCGCAGGAACTGAAAACGATTGAAGATTGGGTAATTGAGCGGGCCTATAAATCGGTCCCGGGGGTGGCCGACGATTCGGGACTTGGCGGCACAACGATGCAGTATCAGGTGCTGCTCGATCCGGCGAAAACGTACAGCTATCACATTTCCGTGCCCAGTATCGTGGCGGCCCTCACGGCCAACAATTCCAACGCAGGCGGCGGTTTTTACTCGCAAGGTTCGCAATTTTTCTACGTGCGCGGCCTGGGCCTGGTGACCAAAACGGAGGACATTGGAAATATCGTGGTGGGAAACAATAACGGCGTTCCGGTCCGCGTCCGCGATATCGGCGAGGTCACCATCGGAAGCGCCCCGCGCCTCGGCGAGTTCGGCTTTCAGAAAACTGACGACTCGGTTGAGGGCGTCATCCTGATGCTGCGCGGAGAGCAGACGCAGAATGTGCTCAAGAGAGTGGAAAAGAAAACCGAAGAGTTGAATCACGGCATCCTGCCGCCGGACGTGAAAGTGCGGCCGTTTTACGATCGCAGCGACCTGGTGCGGCTGACCATCGACACCGTTGAGCACAACATGCTGGTGGGCATGGCGCTGGTGCTGATCGTGCTCATTTTTTTCCTGGTCAGTTTTCGCGCTGCGATCATCGTCGCGCTCACCATTCCGCTCAGCCTGCTCTTCGCGTTCATTCTGCTGCACGGGCGCGGCGTGCCCGCCAATTTGCTGTCCATCGGCGCCATCGATTTCGGGATCATCATCGACGGTACGGTAGTGATGATGGAAAACATCTACCGGCACCTGGCCGACCGCGCCGGACAGGACTACAAACTTCACGAAGTGATCGCGGACGCGGCGCGCGACGTCGACCGGCCGATCTTTTATTCCGTGGCCGTGATTCTCGCCGGATACCTTCCCATTTACGCGCTCAGCGGACCCTCCGGAAAGCTTTTCGTTCCGATGGCCGAGACCATGTCCTACGCCCTTCTCGGTTCGCTGATTTTTACCCTGACCCTCGTGCCCGTGCTCGCTTCCTACTGGTTCAAGGGCGGCATCAAGGAAGTCGTCAACAAGCCTTACGAATGGGTGAAAAATTTTTACGCCGGAAAACTGGACTGGTGCCTGGATCATCCGAAGACCACCATGATCGTGGCCACCCTGATTTTCGGTTCGACTTTGCTTTTGATTCCCTTCATTGGCGGCGAATTCATGCCGCACCTGGATGAAGGCGCGCTGTGGGTTCGCGCCACCATGCCTTACACGATTTCCTTTGAGGAATCGGCCAAGTTTGCGCCTCAGATTCGCAATATCCTGATGTCCTACCCGCAGGTGACGGAGGTGGGCTCGGAACTGGGGCGCCCGGATGACGGCACCGATCCCACCGGATTTTTTAATTGTGAGTTCTACGTCGGCCTGCACCCCTATAAGGACAAGGTCTGGTCGGAAGGGTCGATTCACAACAAAGCGGAGCTGACCGCCGATTTGCAGAAAAAACTCGATGCCTATCCGGGTGTGATTTTTAACTACACGCAGCCCGCCGAAGACGCCGTGGACGAAGCGCTGACCGGCCTGAAAAGCGCGCTGGCCGTAAAAATCTACGGCGACGATTTGCAGGTGCTGGAAGACAAGGCCGTGGAGATCAAGCGCATTCTGTCGCAAATTCCGGGCTTCACGCAGCTCACGGTGGTGCGCGAACTCGGGCAGCCCAGCGTGCAGATCGATGTGGACCGCGAAAAGATCGCGCGGTTCGGCATCAATGTTTCGGACGTCGAAGGCGTGATCGAAGCGGGCGTGGGCGGCCAGGCCGCAACGCAGGTGATTCAGGGCGAGCGGCTGTTTGATCTGGTAGTGCGCATGAAGCCGCAGTATCGCTCCAGCACGCGGGAGATCGGCAATCTGCTGGTGCCCACGCCGTCCGGGCAGCAGGTCCCGATTTCGGAGCTGGCCAACATTCACCAGGGCAACGGCGCGTCGTTCATCTATCGCGAAAATAATTCGCGCTACATCGGCGTGCAATTCAGCATCGAGGGGCGCGACCTCGCGCGGGCGGTGGGAGACGCGCAGAAAGCGGTGCGCCAGTCGGTGGCGCTGCCGCAGGGCTACCGGCTGGACTGGGGCGGCGAGTACAGTGAGTACGTGGCAGCGCTCGGGCAATTCGTCATCATCGGACCGCTGGCCATTCTGTTGATTTTCATGATTCTTTTCATACTGTATGGAAATTTCAAATTCCCGGTCACCGTCGTGATCGGCGTGGTGATGACCGAGCCGGTGGGCGCGCTGATCGCGCTGAAGCTGACGCACACGCCGTTCAGTGTGAGCTCGGTGCTGGGGCTGTTGGCATTGCTGGGAGTTTCGGTGGAAACCGCGGTAATCCTGGTGTCTTACATCAACAAGCTGCGCCAAGAAAATCACGATATTCGCACCGCCACGCGCGAAGCCGCGCTGCTGCGACTCCGGCCGATCATGATGACCGCGCTGGTTGCCTGCCTGGGGCTTCTGCCCGCGGCGGTCTCCACCGGGATCGGATCGGACACGCAGAAGCCGTTTGCCATCGTGATCGTCGCGGGTCTGATTTCGCGATTATTCCTGGGCTTTTTTGTGAATCCCGTGCTGTACGAAATGGTGGCGAAAGACGGAGACGTGCTGCAAGTATGACGCTGCGCGCGCGCCGGATCTCGCCGGCCGATTTCGCGGCCCTGTAAAACAAAATGACGTTACGAAAGACATTGCGGGTAGGTTACGTCGCGCTGGCGCTATTCGCGCTGCTGCTTTTCTCTACCGTGGTCGTCAGCGATTTTGACTGCCACAGCGCCTCGGATGACGCGCGCTGCCCCTACTGCCATCTTTCCCATCAGGCGCCGGCCGAACCGGATATCACGCCAAGCGTTGCCGTGCTTGAGCCGGTCGCCTTTCTGCCGTTGCCGTACAAAGCCGCTCCCGCCGTGGTGCCCAGCTTTTCGCAGACCGCCCCTCGCGCTCCGCCTGCCGCTTCCTAGAAAAAATTCCCGGCTTCTTCACCTGATGCGCCAGCCCTGACGGACGGGCTCGCGCACCCGCTCATTTTTCTTGGGGCGGCTACCCCTGGCTATTTCCAAAATGATTTCCCCGCGGGGATGAGGAGAATTTCATATGAATTTTTGCAAGAGCGCACTTTCAGCAATTTTTGTTTTTTGCATGTTTTTATTTGCCGTGCCGGGGTCGGCGCAGTCTTCGGGCACCATCTCCGGGACTGTAAAGGACGCCACCGGCGGAGTGATGCCCGGCGCGTCAGTGGAAATTTCCGATGTGCTGAGCGGCTACCATCGCGAGGCAACTACCGGCACGGACGGCAGCTTTCGCTTTGCGAATCTGCCGTTCAATACGTACCACCTGGTGGTAAAGGCTTCGGGCTTTTCGTCCGCGACGCAGGATGTCGATGTACGCTCCACCGTTCCGGCCGCGGTGGATATCAGTTTGAAGCTTGGCGCGGCGTCCGAAAATATCACGGTGGAGGCCACCGGCGCGGACCTGGTGGAAACCGAATCCACGCCGCACACCGATGTGGACCGCGAACTCTTTGACAAGCTGCCGCTGGAAAGCGCGTCGTCATCGCTCAGCTCGCTGGTTACGCTGGCGTCTCCTGGAGTCGTGGCGGATTCCAATGGTTTGTTTCATGGCCTCGGCGATCACGCCGAAAATTCATTTTCTGTGGACGGCCAGCCGGTTACCGACCAGCAGAGCAAGGTTTTCTCCAACCAGCTCCCCGTCGACGCCATTCAATCGATGGAAGTGATTTCCGGCGCGCCGCCTGCCGAATACGGAGACAAGACCAGCCTGGTGATCAAGGTGACCACGCGCTCCGGCCTCGGCCAAACGAAGCCCACCGGCAGCGTCACCACATCGTACGGTTCATTCGGTACCGCGGATATCAACGCCAACCTGGGAATCGGCGGCGCCAAATGGGGGAATTTTATTTCGCTGGGCGGGCTGAACACCGGCCGCTTCCTGGATCCTCCTGAATTTCAACCGATCCACGCCAAGGGAAATGAGGAAAACGGCTTTGACCGTTTTGACCTGCAACCGAACGGCGCGGATTCCATTCACGTCAATTTCGGATATACGCGTTCCTGGTTCCAGGAGCCGAATTCCTGGGACGCCGAGGCCATCGGGCAGGACCAGCGCGCTCAAGTGCAATCCATCAACCTCGCTCCCAGCTGGACGCATCTCTTCAGTTCCACGACGCTCCTGACGGTGGGAACCTTCGTGCGGCGCGATCATTTTAATTATTATCCCAGCGCCAACCCGCTCGCGGACCTCTCAACCACCGCCAGCCAGGACCGCATCTTGACCAACGTTGGAATTCACTCCGACATTTCCTACGTGAAAGGCGCGCACAACGTAAAAGTGGGGGGCACGTTTCAGCACACTTTGCTCTCGGAAAGCTTCACCGCCGGGCTCACCGATCCGGCGATCAACGATCCCTGCCTCGCTCCCGGTATCAATCCGGACGGCTCCGATGGCCCCGCCGGAGAGACGAACGTTTCAAGCCCGGCGGGCTGCGCTGCGGTGTCGCTGATTCCCAACAATGGAACGGACCCGAACACCGGGCCGCTGGCAAGTCCGGTAAGCGCATTCAATCCGGTGCTGGGTTGCATCGATCTGACGCGGCCAACCGTTTCGTGTGACGGAACGCGCGGCCTATTCCAATTTCACGGCCGCGGCGACGTGAAGGAGATCGGCCTGTTTCTGCAGGACACCATCACCGTGCGCAATTGGTCTTTCAATCTTGGAATACGCGGCGACCTGTACCGCGGAATTTCCAATCATTCCAACCAGGCCGAGCCCCGCGCGGGAATCGCCTACAACATTAAGCGCACCAACACGGTGTTAAGAGTTTCCTACGCGCGGGTGATGGAGACTCCCTTCAACGAAAACCTGGTGCTGGCCAGCACGGCTGGAAATCCCGTGGCCGATGCGCTGTTTGGGGCCACGGCGCCGATTCTGCCCGGGCAACGCAACGAATTCCACGCCGGATTTCAGCAGGCCTTTGGAAAACTTCTGGTGGTGGACGCCGATTACCTGTGGAAGTACACACACAACGGCTACGACTTCAGCGATTTCCTGAACACGCCGATTTTTTTCCCGATTGCCTGGCACAATTCCAAGATCCACGGGCCGTCGATTCGCGTGAGCCTGCCGAACTTTCACGGACTGACCGCGTTTTTCACCGCCAGCAGTGTCTCGGCACGCTTCTTCAACCCGCAGGTCGGCGGCCTCGGAAGCGATCCGACTACCGTCGGCGCGTTCCGCATCGACCACGACCAGAAGTTCCAACAGACCACGCACGTGCAATATCAGCCGTTCAAGAGCCTGCCCTGGATCGCGCTGAATTGGCGCTACGACAATGGCCTGGTCGCCGGCCCGGCGCCGTGCTTCAATCTCACCAATCCGAACACCGTCTGCGGAGCAACGTCCTTTCTGCTCGGTGGTGTTCCCTTTGTCGATCTCAGCGGGTTGACCGGCGACGAGCAATTGCAGGCGGGTTTATTCTGCGGCTCCTCGGTTCCCACGCTGGCCGCGCCGCTGCGCGATTGCCCAGCCTCTCAATACGGGTCCACGCGCCTCTGGATTCCCGCGCCGGGAACTTCTGACGATGACCACAATCCATCGCGCATTGCTCCGCGAAATCTATTCGACCTGAGCGTGGGCGACGACAATCTTTTCAGGAACAGGGAACGCTACAAGTGGAGCCTGAGGTTAACGGCCATTAACGTGACCAACAAAGTCGCTCTCTACAATTTCCAATCTACCTTCAGCGGCACGCACTTCGTCACGCCGCGCGCGATGACGGCCGAACTGGGATTTCATTTCTAAGCGGAGAACCAGAGATAGCGCTCCACAGGGCCGCGCGGGAAGCCGCCGGCCCTAAAGTATCGGCCGGGAATCGCCGATTCATCCTCAGGAGAGGAATGTGCCGGCGCATACGATGAATTGGGCGATTCCTCCACCGGTGCGGCGGCGTTGGAGCCATAGATGACCATCAAAGACTCGCGGGGCCGAACCGAACTGGTGACCTCGAGCACGACCGTCGATATCGTTTCGATTCCCTGGCACTTTCTCGCCGTGAAGTACGACGAATTGGACCAGTTGTTTCTGCCTCTACTCTCCGCGGCTCAACAGGCCAATGACTTGCTGGGCGTACGCGCCGGCGGCGCCGAATCCGCGCAAAACGCCGCCGCCCATCTCGGCGGTGAACTCCTGCGGGACGTCAGCTTCACCCCGGTCCGAACGTTGTCGGTGAACGCCTCCAACGACTATCTCATCGATTTCGGCGAAAATTCGTTTCAAGTCGACACCAGTGTCAATGCGCAGGGTGGCCAGCGAACTTCACTGTTCCGCGTAAAGATCATGGGCGCGATTCGCGGCGATAAATTTCTGGTGGTCGATCCGGTTTCAAAAAGCAGCCTGTTTTCCTTCACGCGATTCGAAGCCAACAAGCCGGAGTACTTTTCCAGCGAGTTTCCGTTTATCGCCCACGAATCACGCCAGAATCCCACGATGTTCGCGGGAGACAATTCCGCGATGGTTCACGGCGTCGTGGACCTGGTCTTGGGAATCCCGGTCGGCGGGGAAAACCTGACCGTTCGCATCCATAAACAGTCCGAGACACTTTCCGTGGAAGTCAAAAATCCGGTGACCAACGAAACGGTCATGAGCCTGCCGATCGCCGCGCTGAGCAACATCACCAAACTTGTGGAAACCGTAGCCCAGCACCTGACCGCGAACGCCAAGGCCCGGCTCTCGCTGGGTCACGACAAAGATTCCAGCATCGAGGAAACCAAGCCAATCACCGACCGTTCGAATGCCGCGGCTGAAACGGCGCCTGAGAAAGCACCCGCCCCAGCCACATCCACCTGACCGGCACCGGCCGAAATCAGCGCCGCGCCACCCCGCCTCCGCGCTTCCGCGCGTCCGCGCTTCCGCGCTCCCGAAGATCGCGGAAAGACTCCAACCATTGTCATTCTGAGCGAAGCGAAGAATCTCTCTTCGATCGAAGTGCGTGCAAGCAAACAACCGGAGAGAGATTCTTCGCTTCGCTCAGAATGACAAATCGAGGCGGTTTTTCCCGGCCTGTCCAGCCGCTCCCCCCCTCTTTCAACCGAGCGACTCCTTCACTGTTCGAAACATCCGCAAAAGAACCCGCCCTCCGCCGCTCGTCCCGCCGCCGGATTTGCTAGAATGAAATTCGGAGTAGGCCTGCAACGCAGGTGCTTGGACGCGACGATCTTTTGAACCAATACTGAACCCCCGGGTGCCCGAGTCAGACGACCTGTGTGCATGGCCCGTGGCGAACTTCGGTTCTCTGCGGGAAAGCCTAATGGCCGGCGCAGGGCGCCCACTTTTTACAGGTGGTTCAGGATCGAGCTCCACACGGCGAAGTGGACCGCTCCTTTTTTTGTGTATTTGTTGGACAGCCACTCCTGAATCCGAGCCGCTGCGAGGGGCTGGTTTTCCTCTTTATTTTTGCCGAACTGAAACCGGGCAGCCGGGATCGGCTGTCCTAGATGAGAGCAAATGAGAATTCTGTTTATTGGCGACATTGTGGGATCGCCGGGGCGCGACATTGTGGTGGGCCGGCTTGCGGATATCGTGGAAACGCGCGAGATCGATCTGGTGATCGCCAATGGGGAGAATTCCGCGGCGGGATTCGGCATCACGCCCCGGATCGCCGAACAGTTGTTCGCGGCGGGCGTGGAAGTCCTGACCGGCGGCAACCATATCTGGGACCGCAAGGAGATTCTCGAATACATCCCGCAGCAGCCGCGGCTGGTGCGGCCGGCCAACTTCCCTGAGGGCAATCCCGGCTTGGGCCTCTACGTGGGCACTTCGCGACAGGGTGTGCCCTACGCCGTGATCGACCTGCAGGGCCGCGTGTTCATGTCCTCAAATGATTGCCCATTCCGGGCAGCCGATCGGGAGCTTGCCCGCATCCCAGCAGAGGTCCGCGTGATCTTCGTGGACATTCACGCAGAAACGACAAGCGAGAAGATTTCCATGGGCTACTACCTGGATGGCCGTGTGTCAGCCGTGATCGGCACGCACACGCACGTCGCCACGGCGGATGAACATGTGCTGCCCGGCGGAACGGCGTACCAGACCGACGTCGGCATGACCGGGCCGCACAGCGGCGTGATCGGCATGGACAAAACCGCGATTTTGCGGCGTTTTCTCGATGGGCAGCCGGCAAGGTTTGAGGTCGCCGCCGGCGACATCCAGATGAACACGGTGCTGATTGACGTTGATGAAACCACCGGCCGTGCCCGCGGCATCGAACGTTTGCGCTTCCGAATGGACTGAGGCGAACTCATCATGCATCGCAAGTATTTTGTCTGCGCCACGGCCGTGCTGGCCGCCAGCGTCGCAGTTTTTCCGGCGCCGGTTCGCGCGCAGGAACCGTACCAATATGAGAGTGACCTGGTGGCCAAGCGCCGCGTGTATCCGGCGGTGGGCGCTGGATTCCGCCAGATCCGACGCGGTCCCAACGGAAATTACTATGTGCTGACCGCGCCGGCCGGGGCGGTGTTCGTCTATGACGCGAATGGAGCGCGCATCGGCGAAATTCCCAATTCCGCCGCGGCGGCCGCGAAGGGCGCGGCGCTCATCTATGGGGAATCCTTTGACATCGATCACGACGGCCGCATTGCTGTATGCGACCGCGGCGCCAAGGCCGTGAAGATTTATTCTCCGAGCGGCGCGTTGACCGCCACGATTCCCGTCGCGCTGCCGATCTCGGTCGTGTTTTTACCGGGCGGCGAAATTGCCGTCAGCAGCCCGTCGGGAGAACATCTGGTCACGGCCTATGACATGGACGGCAAGCTGGTGCGCGAGTATGGCGACCGCGAGCAGATCGCCGACCGCGCCGACGTGAACACGCAGGTGAATTTCGGGCACCTTGCCGTTGACCAGATGGGTAACAACTATTTTTCATTCGACAACCTGCCTGAACCCACCGTGCGCAAGTTTGACCACGTCGGCTACCTGGCCCTGGAAATCTCGCTAAAGACCATTGAATTCGAGCCCGCCGCGCAGGCCGCCCGCAAAGCCATTGCGCGATCCGAAGACGAGCAGAACAGCATTCCCTCCCTGCACAGGATTATCAGCGCTGTAGGCGTCGATCCCGATTCCCAGGAGCTGTGGATTGCGGTCGGCACGCTGCTGATGCGGTTCGATAAGGACGGCCAGCGCCTGTCCAGTTTCCGCACGTTTCTGCCCAGCGGAGGCCGGCTGGAACCCTCCCAAATCCTGGTCGAATCCAATCGCTTGCTGATCGGCGCGGATCCGCAGGGCATCTACGAAATCCCAAAACCCAAGCCGCTTCCGCAATAGTATTTACCGGATCGTAATCAAGCCTGGCAGCTGCGGGGCCGCATTAAATTCGAGAACTGCTGCAAGTCAGTGCAGTGCGCGCGGCCGCGAATCGTGAGGTACATGAATTTCCGTACACGATTCGCTTAAAGCTATTCGTTTGTGCGGCTTGGAGTATTGTGGAAAAGCTGTGAATGTTCTGTGGGAGGACTCTCGGTGCTTCCCAATTTTCTGCTTGCCGCTTGGCGTACGTTCAGCGAGAATCCACGCTCGTCTTAGGAAGTCCAGTATCGAAGCTGGCACCCCTGTGGACGCCGTGACGCGGACGGGAGCTTTCCGTTCCCGGTGGCAGACCATCTAAGGTCGATCGGACGAAGGGGAGAAGGTCACGGGGTCAACCCAGAAACTGACTGCGGTCAATTGAGGCTGCTGGAGTTGTCTTTTCCACAGTATTTCCACAGTTGTGGAAATAGCTGGCGGGGGCCCTTTTCGCTTTCTTGAGGGATTTCAGTTGATGAATTCTTGGGAAAAAATTCTGCAGCACATGGAACGGCGGGTGAACCCGCATAGTTTTACCACCTGGTTTCGCCCCACGCGCCAGGAAGGAACGGAAAACGGCAAGCTCGTAGTTCGCGTGCCCTCACGGATTTTTCGCAAGCGCCTGACGGAAACCTACGGCGAGCTGCTGCAAGCGGTTCTGGCCGAAGTGGGCATGACCGATACGCACCTCGAATTTTTGTGCACGGAAAACGAGCCCACACCGGCCGCCGTAAACCCCATCAAGCAGACGCGCCTGGATTTTGATTCCGTCGATCACCAGCTGAATCCGCGCTACCAATTCGATTCTTTTGTGGTGGGCGCGTCGAACCAGTTCGCGCACGCCGCCGCGCAGGCCGTGGCCGAAGCGCCATCCAAGGCTTATAACCCGCTCTTCCTTTACGGGGGAGTCGGCATGGGCAAGACGCACCTGATGCAGGCCGTCGGGCACATGATCAAGAAGCGCAATCCCGCGGCGCGGCTCACCTACATCAGCGCGGAAAAATTCACCAACGAAGTGATCAACTCGCTGCGTTTCGATCGCATGATCGGTTTCCGCGACCGCTTCCGCTCGGTGGACGTCCTTCTGGTCGACGATATTCAGTTCATCGCTGGCAAGGAACGCACGCAGGAAGAATTTTTTCACACCTTCAATGCACTTTACGATTTGCAGCGCCAGATCGTGATCAGCTCCGATTGCCCGCCCAAGGAAATCTCGGCGATCGAAGAGCGCCTACGCTCCCGCTTCGAGTGGGGCCTGATCGCGGACATCCAGCCGCCCGATCTGGAAACGAAAATCGCCATCCTGCAGAAAAAGGCGGAGAACGAGCGGGTTTTTATCCCCGACGACGTGGCCGAATACATCGCGCGGGCTATTAAATCCAACGTCCGCGAACTGGAAGGCGCCCTGACGCGGCTTATTGCCTACGCCTCGCTCACCGGATCCATTCTCAACCTGATCACCGCGCAGCAGGTGCTCCGGAACATCATCGCCACGCAGGAAAAGCGCATCACCATCGACCTGATCCAGAAAAAAGTGGGCGAGCAATTCGGCCTGCGCGAGCAGGATCTGAAAGTGCGCTCCAACACCAAGGCCATCGCCTTCCCCCGCCAGGTTGCCATGTACCTGGTGAAGCAGCTCACGTCGGCATCCCTGCCTGAGATCGGCCGCCAGTTCGGCGGCAAGCACCACACCACAGTGCTGCACTCGATCAACAAGATTGACGCGCTGCGCCGCAGCGATAAGGACCTGAACCGCACCATCAACAAGCTGATGGATTCATTCGGCTGATTTGCAGGGTTTTGCAAACTGAATATGAAGAACGCCTCGACGATTGTCGGGGCGTTTTTGTTTTGGTAGCACAGCGACTCTTCGCTGTGCGGGTTTTGCGATCGTCGCTGCGAGAATCGCCTCCGCACCGGCGTACAAACCCGCACAGCGAAGAGTCGCTGTGCTACCTGTTCAAATCCTGCGCATAAAGTTGTGGTCAACCTGTGCAACGATGAATTGGACTGAGGATAATTCCCGGCTCGTACCGGCGCGGATCACAATTTGAGGCGAGTTATCCGAGCTATCCTCTTTTCCCAATTTGGAAAATGCACAGGCGAAACGCATCTCTGCGGTGTGATCCGCGCCTTTTCCTCATTTCCACAGCGACGACTACTACTACGGTCTTTATCCTTACTTTAAAACAGGTTAGAGTAGCCTTTCGCAGTAACAGTATTCTTTTGCGCCTTCCGGCGGAGGAAATCCATCGATGGAATTCAGTGTGAAGAAGTTTGACCTGCAAGACGAGCTCAACCTGACGCAGGGCGTCGTCGAGCGGAAAACCACGATTCCCATCCTCGGCAACATTCTTTGCGAAGCCTCCGGGAATCAAATCACGCTGACCGCCACCGACCTGGAGCTCTCCATCCGCACCACCTGCGAGGCCAAGGTAAAAAAAGAGGGCGCCGGAACCATCCCGGCAAAAAAACTTCTGGAGCTCGTGCGGCTCCTGCCCGAAGGAGAAATTCGCTTCAAACTGCTGGAAAATCATTGGGTGCAGATTCTGGCCGACCGCAAGACTTACAAGATGGTTGGCATGGCGAAAGATAATTTCCCGGCGATTCCGACCTTCCCGCATCCCATCGCGAAAATTCCGGCGAAAATCCTGTCGGCCCTGATCGCCAGAACCGCCTTTGCGATTTCCAATGAAGAATCCCGCTACACCCTGAACGGCGCGCTGATGCTGCTGAAACCGGAGAGCGTCACCATGGTGGCCACCGACGGCCACCGCCTGGCCGTGGCTGAGATCGATCACAAATTTGAAGGTTTGACCCGCGAAGTTCGCCCACTCGTTCCCAAGAAGGCCCTGGCGGAAGTCGCTCGCCTGGCCGCCGAGGCGGGTGAAGACGCGCAAATCGAATTTGCGCTCGATGAAAGCCATCTTTTCTTTCGCGCCGGAGAACGCCTGCTGATATCCCGAATGTTGACCGGGCAATTCCCGAACTACGAAGCCGTCCTGCCGCGCGAAAACAACCGTAAGGTGGTGATTCCCCGGGAAGATTTGAATAATGCCGTCAAGCGCGTCGCGCAGTTAGCGGATACCCGCTCCCACGCCGTGAAACTCTCTGTCTCGAAAGAAGGCGTGGAAATTTCCGCCTCCAGTCCGGAATATGGCGAAGCGAAAGAAACTCTGGAACAGGAATTTGCGGGCGAACCGCTCTCGATCGGCTTCAACGCCCAGTACATGATCGATTTTCTAGCCGCCGCCCCGGACGGCCCGATCAGCCTGGAACTGAAAGATGAACAATCCGCCGGACAGATGCGCCCCCTCGCCGATGAGGCCTACCGCTACCGGTATGTGATCATGCCGATGCGGATTTGATCGGCGGTAGCCGAAAAGCCGTGGGCGGAACATGCCACGTCGAAAGTCGCCCCCCCAAAAACCTCGGAAGCCGATCGATACGCCGTCATGCTGTTGCAATTGTGCCCGCTGCGATATTGGTTACCACTGTGGGAAAAAGCCGGATTGCCAGCATCCGCCACCACGCCGGTAAGAATTTCTATACGGACACAGTTGAAGACTGAGGGATTTTTTCGATGGAATGGTCGTTCTGCTTCGCAGCCCACTCGACGAACAGCTTTTGGAATTCTTCCTTGGTATAGATCCCTTTTTGGATCAAGAGCGTGTTCATGGCGTAGACTGTGGCCTTGAAGCGCTCGTCGCGGGACAACATATCCAAAGCTTGTTCGAATGACATAGCCTGAACTCCCCGGATGGAGAATTGCCATCCGCAATGGGTCGGGGACAAATATACACAAATCGCCCGCGGGCAAACACACAATTTCACGAGTTCGAATTTGGGATTTTTGAACGAAAATCATGGCGCAGTGCGTTGAATTTCTTCGCTGCGGGCGGCAACGAATGTACTCCCAAACGTCGATCGACTTGATTTAACGATTGACCCATAAAACACTGTAAATAATAGGATTAGCAGATTGTTTGCGCGCAGATTTGCCTTGAGGAAATGGCCCGCTCAGGGTAAGATGCTGAAGGTCAGACGGACATCTGATTTCCTCCAGTACGGCACGTCGGCCAGGCTTCTTGCGCCCCTGTTTTGCATGCCCGCGCCAGAGTATGCGGAGCGCTTCGGATAGCCTGGAGGAAAGTAGTCTTCGCCGCGTTCGCTTCCGCGAGATCGGAAACCGGACGGGATGGAGCAGAAACCCTTCGAGTCCCGGCACGAGTAATTTGCCGAGGGCCACAGGGTAAGGCGGCGGCTCACCGCGATCGGTTCGCCGTGAACGGTCGATTCGTTGGTTGCGAGCTTCCACTGCGTCGGGGAATTTCATCGCAAAGTGAATGCTCGTTAAAAATTTTTATGACAATTTCAATGACAGCGCGCTTATTCCGGGTGCCGGCACGGCGCGCGTCGTTTGCGTAATTCATCAGGCCGCGCCGGATTTGTGCTGTTAACGCTGGTGTGGCCGGTCAAGATTGCAGGGACAAGCTGAAGCATGTCCCACTTGGAAATGCGCGGGAGCAACGCAAACTATGGCAGAAAAAGCAGCGGCAGTGGGCAACGGAGAGCACCGCTACGACGCGGGATCGATTAAGGTCCTCGCGGGTCTTGAGGCGGTAAGAAAACGCCCGGCAATGTATATCGGTTCGACGGGTGAGATGGGGTTGCATCACCTGGTGTGGGAAGTTGTCGATAACTCTGTCGATGAAGCCCTGGCGGGACACTGCGATGAAATCAATGTTGTGGTGCATGAGGACAACAGCGTCACCGTGACCGACAACGGGCGCGGAATTCCCGTGGACATGCACGCCACGGAAAAGCGCGCGGCGGCCGAAGTCGTGATGACCGTCCTGCACGCCGGCGGAAAATTTGACAGCGACACGTACAAAGTTTCCGGCGGTTTGCACGGCGTAGGCGTCTCCGTGGTGAATGCCCTGTCCGACTGGCTGGAGCTGGAAATCTGGCGCGAAGGCGAAGTGTGGGAGCAGACCTACAACGAAGGCAAGCCCAAGGCCAAGCTGAAGAGCACCGGAAAAACGCGCAAGACCGGGACGAAAATCACGTTTCATCCCGATCCCACGATTTTCGAAAGTCATAAATACAGCTACGACATCCTGGCGCAGCGCCTGCGCGAGCTGGCCTTCCTGAACAAGGGCCTGAAAATCACGCTGACCGATGAGCGCAGCGACAAATCCGTGGAATTCCGTTTTTCCGGCGGCATCGCCGAATTCGTGAAGCATTTGAACAAGGGCAAGCAGGTGCTGCACGACTCTCCGGTGTACATGGAAGGCAAGAAGGACACCGTCGAAATCGAAATCGCCCTGCAATACAACGACAGCTATACGGAAAATGTGTTTGCCTTCGCCAACACCATCAACACGGTGGACGGAGGCACGCATCTTTCCGGTTTCCGCTCCGCGCTGACCCGCACCATCAACAACTTCGCCTCCGCGTCCAACATGCTGAAGGAGCAGAAGGACGAAGTCACCATCACGGGCGACGATGTGCGCGAAGGGCTTGTGGCGGTGGTCTCCGTGAAACTGCCGCAGCCGCAGTTTGAGGGCCAGACCAAGGGCAAGCTGAACAGCGACATCAAGGGTCCAGTCGAGCAGTTGATCAACGAGCGTCTCAGTGAGTGGTTTGACAAGCACACCACCGTGGCGCGGCGCATCGTCGGCAAGTGCATTGACGCGGCCCGTGCACGCGAAGCCGCCCGCAAGGCGCGCGAACTGACGCGCAGAAAATCCGCCATGGATTCCGGCGGCCTGCCCGGAAAACTGGCCGATTGCCAGGAACGCGATCCAGCCCGCTGCGAACTGTTCATCGTTGAGGGAGAGTCCGCAGGCGGCTCGGCCAAAGGCGGACGCGACCGGAAATACCAGGCCATCCTGCCGCTCAAGGGAAAAATTCTCAACGTTGAAAAAGCGCGCTACGACAAGATGCTGGGCCACGAAGAAATTCGCGCCATCATCACCGCGCTCGGCGCGGGCATCGGCAAGGATGACTTCGACATCTCCAAGCTGCGCTACCACAAGATCATCCTGATGACCGACGCCGACGTCGACGGCAGCCACATCCGCACATTGCTGCTCACGTTCTTTTTCCGGCACATGACCGAGCTCATCAAGCGCGAGCACATCTACATCGCGCAGCCGCCGCTGTACCGCGTGAAGCGCGGCAAGATGGACCGCTACATCCGCGACGAAGA
>Ga0075028_100000392_pt1 | contig 16072 bp, 13 predicted proteins | sample LitLauG_LLR_2014_FD_71390 | JGI IMG/M metagenome (GOLD analysis project Ga0075028, IMG submission 71390) | Freshwater sediment microbial communities from Pennsylvania, USA - Little Laurel Run_MetaG_LLR_2014 | ecosystem: Environmental > Aquatic > Freshwater > Creek > Sediment | place: USA... | reverse complement strand
CCCACTGCTCCTCCGTCAACAGCTTCTGTCGCTTCTTCATGACAGAAGCTCACCAGCTAACCCACCTCATCCGTAAGTATCTGCCATGAGGCCGAACCTATTTATGAAATACGCTCTACTACGATTCTCCGGCGCAGGGACGATGGAAGATTTACGGACTGGCGCTGCCTGATGCAGTGTTGGAGAAGATCTATCACTTGAATGCGGAGCGGCTGTTCAGCCAGCTTAGCGGAGCGAACCGGAAGTAGGGAGGAACGATGGTCGCAGACAGAAGAACATGCTCGTGGCGGGTGGGCGGAGGGGTTGTTGCTCTGGCCGTCGGGCTCGGGTTGTCAGCGTGCCCGCACACGACAGCGCCCCCGCCAGAGGTAAAGCAAACGCAGGCAGTCTCCAGGGTGCGGGTCTCAACCATGCCCGACGGTTCGGTGGTGGTTGCATCCCCCGCAGCCGAGTTCCACCTGTTGCCCAATGGAGCCGTGCGTTCGTTCCTGATTCAGAACGAGCAGCGCTTAACTCTCGACGAAACCGGCGACCCAGGCTCCGCCGTTGTCCGGGCGAACGGCAAAGAGGTGCACGATTTCAAAATCGAGGCCGGCAGCCTGACCGAGAGCCAGCCAGCGAGCAAACTCGGCGCATTGGGCAAGCGCATCGAAGTCCTCGCCCGCAGCGCGGAGTCGCAGCTGGAAGAATCCATCGCCATCGAAGTCTACGATGATTTCCCGGCGATGGCAGTGGTGGCGGTTTCTATCCGTAACGGCCGGTCTGCCGACGTGGCGCTTGATCGCCTGGAGACCCAGCACCATCGCTTCGACAGCACCTCCATTGACAAGAACTCCGCGCCAAACGCCATGTGGTCGTTCCAGGGAGCGAGCTTTGACTGGGGACAGGATGAAGTCCTTCCCATGCCCGCACGATTCTCGCGACCGAACGTAATGGGCGCAGTCGTCCACCAGGGGCAGGGTGGCGGCGTCCCGGTGAATGCTTTCTGGACAGCCTCTGTGGGAGAGGCCATCGGGCACATCGAGACCATTCCACTCGTGCTCTCAATGCCGGTTAACGTCGCCGCCGATCGGCGCGTCGAAACGAGCGTGGTCCTCGAACCGAAGGTGACGCTCAAACCCGGCGAGTCCTACGCCGCGCCCCGGACTTTCGTCGCTGTTTATCACGGTGACTTCTACGAACCGTTGCGCATGTGGTCGCTGACGCTGCAGAAAGAAGGATGGACGCTGCCCAAGCCCGGTCGCGAGGCATACAACATCGCGTGGTGCGGCTGGGGCTACGAGTTCAATGTCACACCAGCCGAAATGCTGGGCACAGTTCCGAAACTGAAAGAGCTGGGCATCAAGTGGGCTACTCTCGATGATCGCTGGTTCAACACTTATGGCGACTGGCAACCGCGACACGAAACTTTCCCTGACGACTCCATCAAGAAGATGACGGACGACCTGCACAAGCAGGGGATGTTGGCGCAATTGTGGTGGTATCCCCTGGTTGCGGAAGACGGGCGCGGCAAGTGGGAATCGCATAAGTATGTCGTGTCGCAGGTGGTGAAAGAGCATCCCGACTGGCTGGTACTCGACAAGAGCGGCAAGCCAGCGCGCATCTTCCGAGACTTGGCCGTTCTCTGCCCTGCTGTACCGGAGGTCCAGGCGTACTACAAGAAGCTGACGGAAGAGTTTATTCGCGATTGGGGTTTCGACGGTCACAAGCTCGACAACATTTACACGGCTCCCGCCTGCTACAACCCGAAGCACCATCACGCGTCGCCCGAGGATTCGATTCGGGCGGTGGCCGACGTGTACAGAGTCATTTACCAGACAACGCGCTCGCTCAAGCCAGAGAGCGTCACGCAGATCTGCCCATGTGGGACGACGCCGAATCTGGCGTGGCTGCCCTACATGGATCAGGCGGTAACGGCGGACCCGGTCGGCGCAGTGCAGGTGCGGCGGCGCATCAAGTGGTACAAAGCGATTCTTGGGCCAGAAAGCGCGGTCTACGGCGACCACGTCGAACTCTCGGAGATGACGAAAGACAAGAAGGGCAATTGGGTGGAGCACGGCCAGGATTTTGCATCGACGCTCGGAACCGGCGGCGTGTTGGGCACGAAGTTCACTTGGCCCGACTACGGCGCAAAGTATGCCAAGGTCAACCTGACGGAGGCGAAGGCGCAGCACTGGAAAAAATGGACCACGCTCTACAACTCCAAGATGCTGTCGCAGGGAGAGTTCAAGAATCTCTACGTGTACGGGTATGACGTGCCTGAGGCATATGCCATCGAGAAGGACGGAAAGATGTACTACGCCTTCTATGCCGCGAATCCCGAGACGAACTGGAAGGGCAAGATTCAGCTGCGAGGTCTGAAGCCGGGCCGATACCGCGTGCACGACTACGTGAATGATCGCGATCTCGGGGAGGTGGATGCCGCGAACGCCCAACTTGAGACAGAGTTCAAGGGGAACTTGCTCGTCGAGGCGACGCGGGAGTAGGCTGCGTCGCCGACGGTGCGGACGCGCACCCTCCCTGCGGGGAAGGGTGCGGCCCTCCCAGTCTGAACGGCGGGAATCTACTTCTTGTCCGCCTTGGACTTCAACTCGACGACGATCACATCCATACCGGCATCGCCGGTATTTTCCGGCAAATGGGTGCCGGCCGCGCTGTATTGCGCCTGACCCGCCTTGACGGCAAAGCTTTCCTTTTTTCCGTCCGGATAGCTGAACTGCCCATTGGCGTCAGTGAGGAACACCGCGACCGTGGCGGGATGGCTATGCATAACCGACCTCTCGTGCGGGCCGTAGTGCACCTTCAGAATCCGCACTTGGTCGTTCTCACTGATGACGGTGTAGTGCTTGGGATCGACCTTCGTAGCATCTTGAGCCGCAAGAAACGGGGCAAGACCGAGACACAGCACAGCTCCATAAAGCGCGGGTGGCACTCGCATTGATTCTCCTTGATGTTCTTGGCTTTGGGGGGAGACACGCAACCTTAGTCCGGCGCGCAGGTGATGTCAATCAATGCTTCACTTCCTTCCCTCGTTGCAGCAGTCGCTCGCGGAAAGCCTCGGTTCCACCCGGCCGCGTAGTAGACAAGGCGGCAGAGCTATTGCCCGCTGCCAGGCACTCGCCAAATCCCGCACCTGTGAGGTATTTGTTCAGAAATCCAGCATCGAAGCTGTCCCCGGCACCGATGGCGTCCACGACCTTCACCTTCTCCGCCGGAGCCGCATAACGCTTGCCCTTGGAGATGCCCACCGAACCCTGCGCGCCTACCTTTACCACCACGTTTGGCACGCGCTTTGCCAGACGGAGCAATGCCTCTTCCACATCGTCAACGCCGGCGATCTTGCAGGCTTCGCGCTCGTTGGGCAGCAAGATGTCCACAAACCGCAGAGCCTCGTGAATGCCGTCATCCCAGCGGTCAGCGGGATCGTCGTTGGTATCGAGCGAGATCGTAAGACCCGCCGTCTTCAGTTGCTGTAGCACTTGGGGAATTTGTGCGACCCATCCGCGCTGCAGGAAGAACGAGCACAAATGAAAATGTCGGGCCGAGGCGAGGTAATCGAGATCGAGATCTTCGCAGCCCATCTCACTCATGGCGCCGGCGTAGGTGAGAATACGACGGCGAGCACCATGTTGTAAGAGTAGAGTCAGGCCGGTGCTGAGTTTTGTGGAGTGCGTCATGCGCGACAAGTCAACGCCGGCATCGCGCAGGCGATCGACCGCAACCTGGCCGAGCGGGTCGCCACCCACGCGGGTAATCAGTCCGACCTTCGATCCCAGCACAGCCAGGTTATGCGCGGTAATCGACGTGGAGCCTCCCAGCGTAACCATGAGGTCGTCGCCGAGCAATTCCTGTTCGAGCGGCATTTCTTCCGGTAAGCCGTAAAGAATGATGTCGAGATTGGTTTCACCGGCCAGCGTGACATCGAAACGGGGCAAGAAGGTCTCCGGGCAAATCAGTTCAGGATAACGACCTGGCTCAAGTTGCGCGGCGAGTCGGGATTTAGGCCCTTTTTCAGGCCAGTGTACAAGCCCAGGAGTTGTCCCCAGGGAATGCAGGCGGCAAGGCGCGCGTACTCGGGGCTCTCGAAAGGAACTTCAACCAGGAAATCTGCGGCCGCACGAACGCGCGTATCGCTCTTGCCCGTGACCACAAAGGTGATTCCACCCAGACTCTTGACCTCCTCGAGCAGATCGACCTCAGCCGCAAAACCAGTATCGGAGAGGAAGAAACCGATCAGCGTGCGCTCGCTCACAATGGACTTGGGGCCATGCCGGAACTCCAGGCTGTGGAAGTTCTGCGCGTAACTGCAGGAGGCTTCGGTGACCTTCAACGTCGCCTCACAAGCGATGCCGTAGAACGGTCCCTGTCCGAGAAATACGAAGTCGTCGAAATCGTAGCTTGTCACAAATTCGCGCAAGCGCGCGGGGATATCGCGAAAGAGTGGTTCGGCAGCCTGCGGCAATCGCTTGAGCATGCGTTGCAGATCGGGTTTGCCCGCTACGGCAGCGGCAACGTGCTGCAGGGCCAGCAACATGGCGCTGAAGGAGCGGGTCATAACCGTGCTCTGCTCGTCGGCGCGGGTCACGACAATCGATTCCGTGGCTAGACGAGCCAGGGGTTGTCCCGGCGAGCAGGTGACGCCCAGCGTCCGAATATTGCGCTCCCCTTCCAGGTACTCCGCGGCACGGATAACTTCTGTTGTCCTTCCTGATCGGGAAATCAGAACCGGGACTACGGCGCGGTCGCTCAGGACAGTGTCGGGAAACAGAAGAACCTCGGAAGCAGGGATGGCGCGGGCCGGGCGTCCTGTTATCGCATTGAAACTGGCGGCAGCAGCAAGCGCGAGATAGTAACTGGTGCCGCAGCCTACGAAAAGCCATTCGGCATCGGCACGCCGACCCGCCACAATGTTCCCCACGATGGGATCGCGTTCGAGATCGTTCAGAACTTCAGACCAGCACTGCGGCTGGGAAAGAATCTCGTTTAGCGTGAGAGTCGGACGCTCGAGCAGATTCGTTTTCATTTCTGTTCTGGCCTTTCAGTCAGCATTTCGTTTGCTTTCGCGCTAGACGAGGGTGACAGCCACCCCGGCCTCTTTCAGGTTCTGCAAATCTGTCTTGGAAATACGCTTGTCGGTAATCACCTGATGGATGGCATTCGGAGCGGCGATGGCCGATAGACTACGACGACCGAACTTGCTCGAATCACAGATCGCCACGACGCGGCGCGAGGTCTCGACCATCACCCGGTTGACGCGCGCTTCCAGCAAGTTTGGCGTGCTCAATCCCCAGCGCGTGTCAAAACCGTCCACGCCCAAGAACAAAATGTCAGCACTCAGGTGGCGCAGAGTTTCTTCGGCGAGCGGTCCGACCAGAGAGAAAGAATTCTTGCGCACCGTGCCGCCGGTCAGAATCACTTCAATCTGCGAATTGGATAGTTCGGCGGCGATGTTGACGGCATTGGTAATCACCGTGAGCTTGCCGAATCCGCGCAAAACCCGGGCCAGAGCCGTCGTAGTCGTGCCGGAATCGAGCAACACCGACTGACCTTCTTCCACCAGTTTGGCGGCGGCCTGCGCGATGCGTGCTTTCTCGGCCCGGTACAGCTTTTCTTTCTCCTGCAAGGTCGGATCGGAGAGAGCGCCGCCTTGTGATGTGAGCGCGCCACCATGGGTACGGTGCAGCAAGCCGCGCTGCTCGAGAAGATCAAGATCCTTGCGAATCGTAATCTGAGAAGTGGTGAAGCGATCCGCCAGTTCCTTTACCAGAACGCGTCCGTGCTGGTTCAGGAGATCGACGATCACCCGCCTGCGCTCCTCATTCAGCATGCCATCGGCGTGACGCATCTGTCCTCGCTTTGCAATTTGCTTTTTACAGCGTTTGCTTACGTTTTGCAAGCTTTGTGAAATGCGGAAGTAGCTTCGATCTGCGTCAGGAGTGCACGGGGAAGTTCATCTATAATATTGAATATTAATACGTTAGCCGCACAACGCAAGCGTATTCCACACGAGCGGAAGTAGTAATCTTCCTCGCGGATCACCGTTCGCGCCTGAAAAAACGTAATTAATAGGAGCTAAACGTAAATGACCTGCCCAGTGCCGGCGGCATGGAGTAAGATGCTTTGGCACGGGGGTGCTATGGCGTATACCCGCATTTGCTGGTACCTCTTGCTTAGTTTGTCTTGATTCTTCATCCTGATTGCCTCAGCCTTGCTGGATTCGTTTTTCTGTGTAGTTTGCGTCTGCAAACCTGAGCGCGCCGCCTCCTTACGTCCTCGGCCTCCAGCGCCGGCGGAAAGGACCGGTGCGCCGGTTTCTGACCAAAATTGTTGCTAAATTCCGCGTCGCGAGTTGAGCGGCAAGCACGTCAGCGGCGTGGAACTGGTGAGAAAGCGGGGGCCTGAATCGCGCATGTCACGTTCTGCACGCGAATTGTGGGGCTCCACTGCTACGTGGGTGTTCGGAATTCTGGGCATGGCCGCAGTGCTGGTCATAGTCGCCTTGCTGCAATACCGCTGGAGTGTACAGAGCGCAGAAGCCGCCAAGGACCGCATCGCCAGTGATCTGCAATCCTTCATGATGGACTTTAGTCTGGACCTTTTTGAGGACCTCTCCGACATCTGCGCTGCCTTACAAATCGAGCCCGATTCCGGAGCATCCGAAGACTGGAAGAACTACCGGGAACGCTACAAGGCTTGGCGACGCACGAGCGACAATGCAGATCTAGTGAAGAGCATTCTTATCTGGGAGACGAGCCGGGCCAAGGATCCATCGCTCTATCGGCTCGATTCAGACGCCTCAGTTCTTCACCCGGAGCGCATAGCAGAGGAACTCCGCCCCCTGCTGTCGCGCCTGGAAGCGAATTCATCCAGCATGGATGTAGCTTTGCGGGCCTGGGAAGTGCCACACGCCACACGATCTGAGGGTACCGCGGTTGAGGATTCTTCCTCGGGAACAGGGCCTGCCACCATCGGCTGGCAGTTCGACCCGCATGTTCCAGCAATTGTCCATCCCATTCGCCATCACGCCGTAGCACCTGATAGAAAGCAACCACCCGAACGGGCACGCGTAGATTGGATTGTTATCGTCATCGATCGCGATGCGCTGCATGGTGAGGTTCTTCCGGAACTGACCAAGCAGCACTTCAGCGGGGGTAAGGACCAGTACTTGCTCAAAGTTTCCGCCCCCGGATGGCCCGGTGGAGTACTTTACTCTTCGCGCGAAATGAACCACCAACAACCGGCAGCGGACATGCAACCCCGACCCGACACCACGATGAACATCTTTGGCCCGCCGCCGCCGGCCATTGGCGACCGCCCGCTGCGAAGCATTGTCACCGCGGTCTCCATACGCAGCCAGGGAGGTCAGCAACTTTCGGCGCCGACCTGGTTTCCGGTGTTCCAGTACGTTCCTGCGGAGAAACCGTGGACACTCGAGGTCAGTGATCTGTCCGAATCGGTCGAGGGCTCTTTTGCGAAGATACGTGACAAGAACCTGTTGACCAGCGGCCTCGTCCTGGCGGTACTGGCCCTGGCGATGGGGCTAACGCTGCGAGCCGCCTATCGCACCCGCTCCATTGCCCAGCACCAGATCGAATTCGTGGCGGCCGTGTCGCACGAGCTGGGAACCTCGCTCGCCGTCATTTCCTCGGCGGCTGAAAATATGGCCGACGGAGTGGTGGCGACTCCGCAAAGCGTGCGGCAGTACGGATCGCTCATCCGTGACCAAGGGCGCCACCTCATGGAACTGGTGGACGACGTCTTGTCGTTCGCGTCCATTAGCAATGCCAAAACTCGGTACAGTCTTCGCCCTGTTTCGGTTTCGGATCTCGTGGAGAGCTTTCTCGAACGGAGCAGCGACCTGATTCGCAATGCCGGATTTACCGTGGCGCGAAAAACGGAGCCTGGTCTGCCTCCCGTCCTGGCCGACCCCCAGGCGCTATCCCGCTGTCTGCAAAACCTGGTCGGCAACGCCCTCAAGTACGGCAAACCGGGTTGCTGGATCGGAATTCATGTTTTCGCGAGCAGCGCGGGGCGGTCGCGCGAGGTATGCGTAAGCGTATCGGATCGCGGCATTGGCATCGCCAGTTCGGACTTGCGGCATCTGTTTCAGCCTTTCTACCGCAGTCCTGCCGTAACCGCGGCCCAGATTCGCGGCACCGGACTGGGCCTCGCCATCGCTCGCAACATCGCGGAAGGGATGGGCGGCACAATTACGGTGACCAGCGAGATCGGTGCAGGAAGCACGTTCACGCTACATTTGCCGGTCGCGGACGAAGCCGTCGTCGCTTACCGCGGCACTGCTTCCGATTCGATAGGGCCATCATGAACGAACACATTCTCCTGGTCGAAGATGAAGAAGCATTGCGCATAACGCTGAGCGACCGTCTGCGCAGTGAGGGTTATGTGGTCGAATCGGCGGTGGACGGAGAGGACGGCCTGCAGAAGGCCACTCGGCTCCCCTTCGATCTGATCATCCTCGATGTGATGTTGCCGCGGCGCAGCGGACTCGACGTGTGTCGCGACGTCCGCCGCGCCGGCATGGCGGCTCCCATACTCATGATGAGCGCGCGCAACCAGACCATCGACAAAGTGGTCGGCCTGAAGTTAGGCGCGGACGATTACTTGAGCAAGCCATTCGAAGCGGCCGAACTCCTGGCGCGTGTGGAGGCGCTGCTCCGGCGGGCACCGAGCCGCTCGGGTCAACCTAGTTTTCAGTTCGAAAACATCGTGGTGGATATCCGCGGCACCCACGTCACCCGAGACGGTACGCACGTGACTCTGTCAGCCAGGGAGTTTCAGCTGCTGCGATATCTTATCGAGAATCGCGGCAAGACGCTGTCGCGAGATGAAATCCTGCGCGACGTCTGGGGTTACAGCAAGACCACCATGACGCGCACTGTCGACGTTCACGTTGCGAGTCTGCGCAACAAGCTGGAAGCAGACTCCAAACACCCGCGCTTGATCCTGACCATCCCAGGCCTAGGATACAAATTCGCCTCGGAATAAGGCCGCGCGGCTGGCCTCCATAGTCAGTCACTCACGATTCTTGTATTCCTTCCGAAAACGGTTGCGCGTGTTCTCCACCTCGAACTGCCCGTTCGCGTGGGCTGTCACAACAATCGCATTCCCATCCGTGCTGCCTTCGACGTTGGCAATCTGCGGTTCGGCCACGTTGTGGTCCTTACCGCCTTCCACGGCGTAGTGCAACTGCCACAGGTCCTCAAGTCCCGGCGACCCGTGCACCGTTTCCCAAGCGTCCGGGCTTGCCCCCTTGTGGGACCCGTTATCCATAATGGCCACTCGCGGCCGCACAGCCCATACCAGCGCCTTGGCATTCGACGCTCTATACCCGTGGTGCGTCACCACCGACAGGTCAACCGTCCCCAGCAGGTTGTTGGGACACGCTAGTTTCAATTCCTGATCCTTCGTCAAATCTCCCAGGTCGAGCACGCGAAACTTCCCGTACGTGATCAGCACACCAAGGGAGCGCGCGTTTTCGGTCGTGTCTGCCATAGGCTTCGGCTCCGTCGCGCAGTAAGAGTTTGCTTCCCCTGCCAGCGGCAGCGGCTTGGCCAGCGTCTCCCCCGCACCGCTTACGACCTTCACCGTCAACCCTTTGAGCGGCAAGCCGTCGCCGGGCTTCACCACAATCCGCCCAGCCTTTGCGACCACCTGCTCGTACGCCGCGTAGTCACGCCGGGCATCCTCAGAGTCCTCAAGATTGGGGCCATGATCCACGAACGCGCCAATGTGGATGCGGCCCGCCAATTGCGGCACTCCTCCCACATGGTCCATGTGATAGTGCGTAATCAAGACATAGTCGATCTGCTTGAGCCCAGCCGCATGGACCGCTTTCACGATGCGGTCCGCATCGCGTCCATCGAATCCAGGCCAACCGGTGTCGATGAGGAGCGACTCCCCGGACGGACTGACGATGAGAGTCGCCTGCCCTCCCTCGACATCCACAAAGTACATGCGCATCGACGGCGAACCGCCGGCTGCAGCCATGGTCAGCGAACCGATTAGCGCCAAAATCGCAGTGCCAACCAGAGAAACAATGTGACGCATCCTCTCCACCTCTTAGAGCCGGTCGGGTTCGACCAGAAATCCGTCGCCGTCGCATGAGCGAGCGGAACATCTTTAATATCACGAATCCTGTCGGGCAGAGATCGGCGGTCCTACCCTCGCTTGCTCGCGCAAGAACAGGTGACGGAGTACCCCGCTGACATCCGCAGCCACGGCAGCGTTTTCGTCCATCAGCTGTTTTCGTCCATCAGCTTTCGTCCATCAGCTTGCCGCAGCCCGCTTGACCGGATATAGTGCCGCATTCGCTGAATCCAGATGACCGATCTCGTTCGCACGCTTCGCCTGCGCGACCTCTTTCTCATCGTGGTCGGAGGCGTAATTGGTTCCGGCATTTTTCTCGTCCCCACGGCGGTTCTCAACCAGGTGGGCCAATCCGTCGGTCTGGCGTTGCTGGTTTGGATCTGCGGCGGAATCCTGGCTTTGCTGGGCGCCTTCACCTACACCGAGCTCGCCGCCATGAAGCCCGAAGCCGGCGGCCTGTACATCTACATTCGCGACGGCTTTGGTCGCCTGCCTGCCTTTCTCTACGGCTGGGCCATGCTGCTCGCCATCGCCAGCGGCGCGGTCGCTGGATTGGCGGCCGGATTTGCTACCTACCTCGGAGCCATCATCCCGCTCGGCTACGTTGGCAGCAAACTCGCCTCTTATGGGATGATTGCCGTGGTCACGGCTCTCAACGTCTGGGGCACGCGCAAAAGCTCCGACGTACAAAACCTCACCACCATCACCAAGGCTCTGCTCGTTCTCGGCATCAGCCTGACGCTTCTGCTCCTCGGACACAACCTTTCCGCGTCATTTGCGAACCTGCTCCCCACTCCCGGGAGCACCGGCCTCGCCTCCAAGTTCGGCCTTGCGCTCATCACCGCTCTCTGGGCCTACGAAGGCTGGCACTTCGCCATCTACAGTGCCGGAGAAGCTGTCAACCCACAGCGTGACTACCCGCGCGCGCTCGTGCTCGCCGTCATTGTCCTCGTCGGTCTCTACCTGCTCGCCAACGTGTCCTATCTAGCGGCCCTGGGACCAACCCGAGCCGCCCACTCCGAGCGCATCGCTGCCGATTCCATTGCGGCGCTGTTGGGCCCCGGCGCGGCCAAGCTCGTCACCTTAACGATTCTCATTTCCGTGTTCAGCGGGGCGAACAGCGTGATTCTCACTGCCCCGCGCGTCTTCTATGCCATGGCCAAGGATGGCCTCTTCTTTCAGAAACTGGCCGAAGTGCATCCCCGCTTCCGCACGCCCGCGGCTGCCGTTGTTCTCATGGGAGCGTGGGCCTGTGCTCTGGTGAGCGTGGGGAAATTTTCCGAACTCATCGGATATGCCATTTTTGTGGCGTGGATCTTTTATGGTCTTGCGGGCGCGAGCATCTTCGTCTACCGACGCAGGATGCCGGATCTGCCTCGTCCCTACCGCGTTCCTGGCTATCCCATCCCGCCGCTGCTTTTCGTTCTAGTAGCAGCGCTAATTGTTGTAAACGCTATCATTTCCGACTTTGCCCACTCGGCGATCGGCTTGGGCATTGTTGCGCTTGGGTTACCTGTCTATTTCATATGGCGGCGAGGCCCAGCGCAAAACGCTGGTGGAAAATAGTAGCGTCTGCGACTTTCAGACGAAAGAAAACCCACGGCCTGCGCCGTGGGTTCACGCCAAAGAAGAACTCCCAACTCGATCTGTGAAAAACGCCTTTCGATTTCGCAGAGCTACGTCGAGCCGTCATTTCTCAACCACTAGATTATTCGTGACCTTGAACGTCCCGGAAACGCCGTTCGCGCGCAATCCCGCGATGTTCTTGTCCCCTTCGTTATCCACCACACCTTCCAGCGTCACGTTCCCGTTCTTCACGATGATCCGGATCGGCTTGATCACGCCGAGCGCGTACTTCTGCAGCGGCTCATAGCCGTAGATGGCCCGAAACAACCGTATCCGCAGCCGGTCATCCATTGGCGAGGCCGGCAACACCTCGATCTGGTTGTCGACCTTCTCTACGCCTTCAATGCCCTTCACCGCCCGCTCCGCGTCCGACTTGAGCGAAGGCCGCGTCACTGATCCCAGCAGTGTGACGTTGTACCCATCCACTTTGTACGCGATGTTGTCGAACACATCGAAAAACGGCAGCATCAGGATCTCGTGCCGCACCTCTTTCGAGATACGCTGCACTGCCTTGTCCGACACACCACGTTCCTGTCCCCACGCGCAGGACGCAACGACTGCCAACACAACCGCAACTGTCACAAGACGTAATCGCGATTTCATAGCCCAACCCCTCCTGATCAGATTGGATGCCAATCCCATTCCCCTAGTTGCGCTGGACGTCGTGCCCGGTAGCCAGCCTCCACAAGAAGAGAAAAGAATCCGGTGAAAATCCGTATGAACCTGTGGCGAAACAACTCGCCCGGATCAGCACACCCTTCTATTCCGATATATGTGATTGGCCCAGCCGATGGATGTCCCTGCTATTCCGCCGGATACAGCGCCGCCGAAGCTCCTACCCATTCCATATTCTTGTTGTGATCCACCCCCATCATCAGCCCGCGTCCGGTGCGCAATATGGTGAGCACGGGCAGAAGCTCGTCCAGCCACACATACATGATGCGCACTTCTACCTTCGTCTTCCCCTGCGGCGTCTCCATCACCGGCGCAAAAGCCAGCCGCTCCTGCAGAATGTACTGCCCGCGCTTCTCTGCCGGAATCGCCTCCAGGTCGGCTTTCGTCGGCCCAATCACCACGCCCAGCCCCGCAAACGAATACAACGGCTTCAAGACGTAGTTCTGCAAGTCCCCGGGTATCCGTTCCACCTCGTTCAGGAACCAGGTGTTCGGCGCCGACGCATGCCGCAGATACGGAATGGAATACTTGCTGATGCGGAAATACCAGTTCGGGTGCCCCGCCCATTCGACCTCGAGATCATCGCGGAAGTCGAATGCCGGCTTTACGCCCTTCCGCTCCAGTTCATCCACAATGGCGCGGTTATAAATTCGCTCGATTGGAATCTGTTTTCCCTCATGCGGATAGAAAAGACGGTTGCCCTGTTTGCGCACGTCGCGGATATTCACGGTACGAATGCCTAGCAGCATCTCCGTCAGCAGGAAATCGGGCAAAGTCTTCTGGTCGAGCGGATCCACTTCCATCAAGATCACATTCTCGGGATGATGCTCCGCCACGATCGCACGCCGCAGCAGGCGCGCGTAGGACGTCACGTCGAGCCCCCCCAGGTAATAGCGCAAATCTGTGCTCAACCCGTAGATCTCGATGTAGCTGTTCGCCAGCACCGGCTGGTAGGCGTAGAGCGATGGGAACGCCTGGAGTTCGACGAGCTTCGGATGGAGATCCCCGTCCGCACCCCGCACGAGTCCAAAATCCACCTGGATGAACATCGGATGCGCCGCTTCGTTGGGCACCCTAAACTCAGCTGGGATCGAGTGATCCGAAATCGCGCGGTACTTGGGATCATCCACCAACTGCCGGATCAGCTCTTTGCCGTCCTCCGCCATTCCATCGAGCATCTTCTTTTCGAAGAAGCATGGCGTTTCACAGACTCGGAACTGAATCGGCGCGCCGCAGCGCGCCGCCATCCGCTGCAGCAGCCGTTGATACTTCTCAGAAGTGAACCGCGTGTTGAAGTCGCTGCGCAACGCAGGAATCATTGCTGGTACACCTTAAATTGTCATTCCGAGGAGTGGAGCGACGAGGAATCCCTATCTCTGCAAAGTCGCCTACGCTTCAATCAAAAACCGCCCGTCCCGCATAATCGGCTGTCCATCCACCGCAATATCAAACTTCCTTCCCACCACGTCAATATGCGTCGACGAATACCAATCCGCTCCCGTATGAAATCCGTACGGGTTCCCGAACGCAATGTGCACGCCCGGATATTTTTCGTCCTGCAAAATCTGCCCAATCACATCCCGCAAACCAATATTCGTACCAATCGCGAACTCACCCACCTGATCGCTGTTCTCGTCCGTGTGAATGTATTTCCAGAAGTCCTCTTCCAACGCGCGATTCTGCGAATGCACTTCCACCGCCCGGTTTCCCACCATCCGAATCGTCAGTGGCGCCTCTCTCAAATCGCCAAACTTGTCGCACAGGTAATCTCCGACAACCCCGTCCACCACAAACGTTCCATTGACTTCGCCGGGTGTAGTGAAGATTTCACCACCTGGCAAATTGCCCCACTTCTCCGGGCTGATGATTCCACTTGTTTTGATCCAGCGATAATTCGGATTCAGCTTTGCCGTGATGTCGGTGCCTGCGGCGGTGGTAGCGCGTACCTCCTTGGCCTTCGTGACGATCTCCATCACCTTCGCGCTCAGCCGGTCCACCTTCTGAAAGTCCGCCCGCATCCCTTCCAGCATGATCTGCCGGTTGATGTTCACCATGTGCGCATGCCGGATCTTGCGCCGGTTCACTACGTCCGTCATCTGCATGCGCGAGCGCAGCTCGTTCTTCTGCGCTACCACCGCAAACACGCTCACCTGGCTCGTTTCCAGGTCCGCCAGAATTTCCGCGGGCAGATCAGTCAGCGGCCGTTCCGCCACTTCCTCCAGCACCCACGAGCGATACCGCGCCCCGACCTCCTCAATCTGGTGCACGATGCTCGCCGCAATCTCCCGCGAGGCCAGGTCAGTAATAACGGTAACTTTTTCGTCGCGCCGCAAACGCAGGCAGACCCGGATGGCGTTCTTCGCCCCCGGCGTCAACTCCGGATCGAACGGCAAGGTGTCCAAAGGTATCGGTTCCGAAACTGAAATACTCATGCCTCGCGCTCAGCCTGCCTTCTGCTGGGAGACGGGCACCGCCTCATGCAGCCCCGCTTCCGTCTCCTCGATAATGTAGTCCACAACTTTCTTCAAATCGCCGCCGTTTTCGTCGTACACGCGCAACTGCCGGTCGGCTCCCGTCCCCATCTTCAGGATCTCGCGTACATACCCCACTTCCTCGCGCGAATCCAATTCGTCGAGCTCGCCATCAATCAGCCCGAGATACTCCTCGATCAACTCCCGTTCCGGCAACTCCTCCGACTTGCCGAAATCAATCAGTTTGCCGTCAATCCCATAGCGCGCCGCGCGCCATTTGTTCTCCATCAGCAGTGCCCGCCGGTAGAGCCGGAAGCCCTGGTTCTGCGAGTACAACTTCCACAGCTTCACCAGCGTCGCCTGAATCAGCCCCGCGATGGCAACCGTCTCATCCACTCGCATCGGAATATCCATCACGCGGAATTCCAGCGTGTCGAAGAACGGATGCGGTCGAATGTCCCACCAGATCTTCTTCGCGTTATCAATGCAGTGCGTCTTGATGAGCAGGTTGACGAAGCGCTCATACTCGCCCCAGCTCGGAAAATAGTCGGGAATATTGGTGCGCGGGAACTTGTCGAACACCTTGCAGCGGTACGACTTCAGCCCCGTCTTCGACCCCAGCCAGAACGGTGAATTCGTTGAGATCGCGAGGATGTGCGGGATGAAATACCGCGCCGCGTTCATCAGCTGAATCGCGGTCTCCCGGTCCTCGATCCCAATATGCACATGCAACCCGAAGATCAGGTTGGCCCGCGCCACCTGCTGCATGTCTTCCACAATCGAGTGATAGCGCTCGTCCGGGTAAATCTCCTGCGCCCGCCAGTCCGCGAAGGGATGCGTCGCCGCCGATGCCAGCCGCAACCCGTTCTGCCGCGCCAGTGACACCATGTCGCGCCGCAGTTTCTTGATCTCGTCCTTCGCTTCCTTAATGGTCTTGCAGACGCGCGTCCCCACCTCCACTACGGATTGATGCATCTCCGGCTTGACGCGCTCCTCGAGCAGCAGCTTGCCCTTGGCAATCATCTCGGCGTGAATGTGCGAGCGCAGATCGCGGGTGACCGGATCTATCGTCTGGTATTCCTCTTCAATGCCGATCGTAAAACTGGGACGCATAACACCCTGCCCGGAAGGCCGATTCGGTCGTCCCGCCAGCCGCTGCCATCCACGCCGCCGACGTCCACCCAGTATAAATT
>Ga0075028_100000391_pt1 | contig 16086 bp, 9 predicted proteins | sample LitLauG_LLR_2014_FD_71390 | JGI IMG/M metagenome (GOLD analysis project Ga0075028, IMG submission 71390) | Freshwater sediment microbial communities from Pennsylvania, USA - Little Laurel Run_MetaG_LLR_2014 | ecosystem: Environmental > Aquatic > Freshwater > Creek > Sediment | place: USA... | reverse complement strand
CTTTTTTTGTCCCGCACTCGGCGGGGGACGCGCGTCGGCGCCGACTACACAAGCATCGCCGTCGCGCAGCGCCCGTTCTGGAGAGGGCGGAACACAAAATTGTCACCGCTTGTTTTTCCAAACTCCAAGACGACATCGCGTTTGGTGACGATGAAATCGGGTTGGATTAGCCATCCGGTACCGACCCAATCGAATCTCGGGTTGTTCTTGAGCCTTACACTCCGACAGCGCGAATTGCTGGAGTCAATATCTATGGAACGCGCTTTCGCCAAGCGATCTCGCCATACTCCACTTTCGGCGTCCGTAAGGGTCAATTGGGGCTCGTCTCTCGAAACCGCACGCACCGGCCGGCCGGTACGCAACACTATGGTTTCGAGGGCCGCGCACTGCCATGCGCTTCTCGTTTGTAGTGGATGACGGCATGATGAACCTCACACATTCCCACGAATATCGTACAGCGGTCACTGGGGAGCGTGCATCGATAGCCGAAGCTTGGCACAGTGCGCCTCGACCTAGGTGTGTCAACTCTTCTGTGTAAACGACCAGGTTCTGCTTTTGGGGATGGGGTGCGATTTTCGAAAGATTCTGCGCCTTCATGACGCGACTTTCTCCAGGGCTGGCATCCGTTCCGGCCACAGAATCGTGAAGTGGTTCAAGTCTTCCCGCCAGTGATGAATCGGCATCGTCCACTTCTTGGCCGCCTGCCGCAGCGCGAGAAACAACAGCTTCAGCGCCGCCTCTTCGTTGGGGCATCCGCCCCGGCTCTTGATGATTTTGCGCAGCGACCGGTTCAGCGATTCCACGCGGTTGGTGGTGTAGATTGCTCGGCGGATGTCCGGTGGGTAATGGAAAAACGGCGTGATCCGCGCCCAGTTCCGCCGCCACACCTGGCTCACGCTGGGATAGGCTTTCCACTTGCTCTCCAGTTCCGCCAGAGGCTGCTCCGCCTCGGCCACCGTCGCCGCGCGATAGATCGACTGCAGATCGGCCACCCCCGGCTTGCGCAGCTTCCAGGGCACGTAGTTCAGCGAGGCCCGCACCAAGTGTACGATGCACAACTGCACCTCGGTGCGCTGATACACCGCCTCAATCGCTTCCGGAAATCCTTTCAGTCCATCTACGCACGCGATCAGGATGTCCTGCACCCCCCGGTTCTGCAACTCCGTCAGCCCCTGCAGCCAGAACTTCGCCCTTACGCTCTGCGCCACCCACAGCCCCAGCACTTCCTTCTGCCCCTCCAGGTTTACGCCCAGCACCACGTAGATCGCTTGGCTCTGGATGTGTCCCTCATCGCGCACCTTCACCCTCAGCGCGTCCAGATACACGATCGGATACAGCTCTTCCAGCGGCCGGTTCTGCCACAGCTTCACTTCCTCCAGCACCGCATCGGTCGCGTTGGAAATCAGCGTCGGCGCAACCTCGATCCCGTAGATCTCTTGCAGGTGGCCCTGGATCTCGCGCGTCGTCATGCCCCGCGCATACATCGAGATGATCTTGTCGTCGAAGCCGGTCCAGCGCCTCTGCCCCTTGGCTACGATCTTGGGCTCGAAGGTGGCTTGACGATCCCGTGGGGTCTCCAACTCCAGCTCACCAAGGTCGCCCTGCAAGGTCTTTTGGCTTTTCCCGTTGCGCGTGTTGCCCCGGTGCTGGTCCGCCGGGTCGTGCTTCTCGTAGCCCAGATGATCGGTCAGCTCGGCTTGCAAGGCTCGTTCCAGAATGGCTTTGGTCGAGTTCGGCCACGCACCACATTTTTTCCCCGCCACGGTTTCAGGTCGTGGCTTTCGAGCAGAATGCGGACCGTCTCTCGTCCCACTCGTGGCACCAGCTTGCCCTTCACCGCCTCGTCCGCCAGCAAGCGCACCGTCCACCGCGCCCGGCCTTCCGGCGGCGGACTGCAGACCAGGGCCACGGTGCGCTGCCGCTGTTGGGCATCCAACCGCGCTTCTTTCCCCGGCCGCGCCCGCTCATACAGAGCCCGCTCCAGCCCGCCCTGCTGATAGCGTTGGCTGGTCAGCCACACCGTCTTCGGGGTCAGCCCAACGTTGCGGGCTACCGTGCGAATCGCTTGCCCATCCGCCAGTTGGCGCAGCACCAAGGCGCGTAGCACCGTTCGTACCGGCTGCAGACCCCCGCTCAACCAGTCATCCAATCGCTGTTGCTCCGCCTTGGACAACCGAACCTGAACTTTCCTGCCGTCTTCCATGTCCCAGCAATACGCCCGGACCTCTTCGCTGCCAAGTATCTATGTATTACTATTCATGTGGTCACTGGACTAGCGAGATCGTTTCGAAATAGTGTGTTTTCTAACGGAACGCCGCGTCGCCCCGCCTTCAACTACCAATTGCAAATCGCCAACGACAAATTCTTGGTGCCCTCTGCGTCTCGGCGGTAATGCGTCTCACACCACAAAATACTTCGCGGACGGATGGTGCACCACGATTGCCGAGGTGCTCTGCTCCGGCTCCAGCAGGAACCCTGAAGTCAGCCGCACACCGACATTCTTTTCCGGATCGAGCAGCTGGAACAGCTTGGTCTGGTCTTCCAGGTGCGGACACGCGGGATAGCCGAACGAATAGCGCGATCCTTGATATTTCTGATGGAACAGGTCGCGGATGTGCGGCGAATCTTCGCCCGCAATCCCCAACTCTTCCCGCATCTTCTTGTGGTGATACTCGGCCAGCGCCTCCGCCGTCTCGACGCTCAGGCCGTGCAGGTACAGATAGCGCGTGTACTCCCCGTTTTCGAACAAGCGCTGCGTTTCCTGCGTGGCTTTGGGGCCGACGGTCACCAGGGACAGGCCGATTACGTCCATCTTGCCGGAAGACTTTGGGGCAAAGAAATCAGCGATTGAAAGCTTGCGGCCTTCCTTCTGGCGCGGGAAGGTGAAGCGGAGGAGTTCCCGCAAGTGCGGAAACGCAAGGTCCCTCGACTCCGCAAGATCGTTCGCTCGCGAACGATCTTGCTCCGCTCGGGATGACAACGATGTGGAGGAAGCAGAAGGATCGAGAGGATCGTAGACAATCACGTCATTTCCCTCGCCCTGGGCGGGAAGATACCCATACACGACCTTCGGCTCAAACAACCCCGACGCCAGCACTTCTTCCCCCAGCTTCTTCTTAATTGGACGGTACTTCTCCTCCACCAGCCGTGCGTAATCTTCCTGCGAAGCCGTCTTCAGCTGCCACTGGTTCTTGAACAGAGCCGTGTCGTTGATGTAATCGAAAATCTCGCGCAGATCGTAGTCCTTCCGTACCCGCACGCCCCAGAACGGAGGCTCTGGGATTCGCGGCGCATCCGTCACCACCGGACTGCGCTCGGCAAACACCGGGCCGGTTTCTTCGTCTACGGCCGCAGCCTTCGAGTATTCTTTTACCGTCTTGCCATCCTGGAGGCGGGCTGACCGCTTGCCATCTTTCGACGCCAAGTCCTCCATCACGTGCAGGCCGGCAAAGGCATCTTCGGCGTAGAACACGGCGTTCGAGTACTCGCGCCGCAGATCGTCTTCGACGTACTTGCGGGTCAGGGCTGCGCCTCCGCAGATCACCGGATACTCCAGCTTCTGCCGCTCCAGGTCCTGAATTACGTACTTCATCTCAAGCGTCGATTTCACCAGGAGGCCGCTCAGGCCGATGGCGTCCGCTTTGTGCTCCTCGGCGGCGCGGATGATTGCGTCGCCCGGTTGCTTGATACCCAGATTGACGACCTTGTAACCGTTGTTCGACAGGATGATGTCGACGAGATTCTTGCCGATGTCGTGCACATCGCCCTTGACGGTGGCGAGCACGATCGTGCCTTTCTGCGAGCCGGCCTTCTTCTCCATCTTCGGCTCAAGGTAGGCGACGGCAGCCTTCATCACGCCAGCCGAATCGAGCACCGAGGGCAGCTGCATTTTGCGGGAGCCGAACAGGTCGCCGACCGTTTTCATGCCGTCGAGCAACACGGTATTGATGAGGTCGAGAGCCGAGTACTGCGCTAAGGCCTCTTCAAGTAGTTCTTCAAGAGCGCGTTTGTGGCTGCCCTCACCCACTGACTTCTCGCCGTTGATGATTGCGTACTTCAGTTTGTCATCGATGGAGAGCGTTTCGACGTGTGCGGTCGTCGAGGCCTGCGGCTTGCCCTTCATCCCGGCAAAGTGCTGCATGTAGAGCTGAAGGGGATCGCCGACGGATGTGGCGTCGCGGTAAATCAGTTTGCGTGCGAGTTCAACTTCCGCATGAGGAATTTTGTATAACGGATAGATTTTGGAGTAATTGACGATGGCTATATCGAGTCCGTTCTCGACCGCTTCATGCAGGAAGACGGAGTTCAGCACGCGCCGCGGATACGCGTCCAGCCCGAAGCTGATGTTGCTCACGCCGAGCACGGTTTTGACTTCGGGTAGTTCCTGCCGGATGCGCTTGACGGCATTCAACGTTTCGATACCGGCGGAGCGGTAGTCTTCCTGCCCGGTTGAGATGGGCAGCGTGAGGGTATCGAAGATCAGGTCCACCGGCCGGATGCCGTACTTCTTCGTCGCAAGCTCGAAGATGCGGTGGGCGATGGCGACTTTCTTGTCGGCCGTCAGAGCCATGCCCTCTTCGTCAATGGTCAGCGCGATGACGGCGGCGCCATAGCGCTTGGCCATCGGCAAGACTTTCGAGGTCCGCTTCTCGCCGTCTTCCAGGTTGATGGAGTTGACGATGGCCTTGCCCGGAATGCGCTTTAGCGCTTCTTCAACGACGTCGGCTTCGGTCGAGTCGATCAGCACCGGCGCAGGGACGCGCGTGGCAATTTTTTCCAAGATGGAGCTGATGTAGCCCTTCTCGTCCTCGCCCACGACGGCGCAGCAGAGGTCGAGCATGTGCGAACCTTCGTTCGCCAGCTTCTTCGCCAACGCCAGGATATCGTCGTACTTCTTCGCGCGGACCAGGTTGCGGAAGTGCTCGACGCGGGTCGTCGTGTTCATTTCTTCTGCGACGATCAGTGGCTTGGGTTCCAGATCGAGCGGAACGGAGCTATAGGCGCTCGAAGCCGCGCCTACCGGCTTCACTTCCCTTTTCGCGGGCTCGACGCCGCTGACTGCTTCGACGACCGCCTTCAAGTGTTCGGGACGAGTGCCGCAGCATCCTCCAACAATGCGCACACCGTAATCGGCCACAAAGTGCTTGTGGTACTTCGCCAACTCCTCCGGCGTGAGCTTGTAGACCGCGTGCCCGCCTTCGTTCTGCGGAAGTCCGGCATTCGGGAGCACTGAGATGTGTTTGGTCGAATTCAGCCCCAGATAGCGGACCGCCTCGTTCATCTCGACCGGGCCAGTGGCGCAGTTCAGGCCGATGATGTCGACGTCGTAGGGCTCAAGCGCTGTAAGGGCGGCGCCGATCTCAGTACCTAGCAGCATTGTTCCAGTCGCTTCAAGAGTTACTTGAATTGTGACGGGCAAGCGCTTGCCGGCTTTCTGCATGGCGTCGAAAACGCCCACCAGCGCGGCTTTGGCCTGGAGCAGATCTTGTGACGTCTCGATTAGCAAAACATCGACGTCGCCTTCGATTAGCGCGGCAGCCTGCTCGAGATAGCCCGCGGCCATAGCATCGAACGTGATGTGGCCCAGCGATGGCAGCTTGGTTGTGGGACCCATCGATCCAGCGACAAACCTCGGGCGGTCCTTCGTTGAAAACTGCTGGGCAACTTCCTTGGCGAGCCGCGCGGCGGCGAGGTTGACCTTGGCCACGTCGTGCTGCATGTCGTACTCGGCCATCACCACGGGCGTGGAGTTGAAGGTATTGGTCTCGACCACATCGCAACCGACCGAGAAGAAGGCCGCGTGAATGTCTTTAATAATGTCGGGACGGCTCAGGACCAGAATGTCGTTGTAGCCCTCCTTGTCCCAGAAATCGTCGACACTGGGATTGCGGAGTTGGATATTGGTACCCATCGCGCCGTCGTAGACGACGACACGCTCGCGCACGGTTTGGAGAAATGCAGACACTAGTCGTGGGTCGCCAGTCGCTGGTCGCCCGCATTGCACTGCCAGCCTTCGTAAAATGCGCGAACGACCAGCGACGACCGACCGACGACTGCTTCTATAGACAAACGCCGACCCGCGGGGACCGGCGCGCAGATCGTAATCCAGAATTCACAACGCAATCGCGTCAGCTTCCCGGCAGCATATTCACGGGCGCGCCGACATCCGTTTCTTGTTTGCCGAACACGGCATTGGCGCCCATGTGAGCCGGCGCGGCCGCCAGCATCTGCTCCTTGCGATAAACGAGATTGCTCGCGTTAAACGTGGCCAACTCAAATCCATGCCCGTGCGTGATCGCATCCGTCGGACACGCCTCCACGCAGTAACCACAGAAAATACACCGGTTGTAATCGATGTTGTAGACCTTGGCGTATCTCTCGGCGCCGGAGACCCGGGTCTGCTCGGTGTTCTCGGCGGCTTCGATGTAGATGCAGTTTGACGGGCAGGCGGCGGCGCACAGGAAACAGGCTACGCATTTTTCGAGTCCGTTCTCGTCGCGCTGCAGGACGTGCATGCCTCGGAAGCGTTCCTGGAATTTCGCGCCTTTCAGGGGGCCGGGGCCGTCGGGGTAGTTTTCGACGATGCTCGGCTGAAACATTTCCTTCAGGGTGATGGTCATGCCCTGGGCGATCGCGCCTATGTTTTTGATGACAGACATAGGCTTTTAGTATAGCGGAAGGGGGAGAAGCAGGTCTCAGGTCTCAGGTGGCCGATCTTCGGTCGTGGTGGCGCGAAGGGGCGTCGTGACGAAAGTGACCTTTTCGGAGGTGACCACCATCACCGACACTTGGGGAACGCCCTTCTAGTGTAGGGATAAATCGCAGGTCTTCTAGCCGCGAAAGCCTATGACCAGCCGCAGTTTACATTTTCCGATCGCTTTCTTCTTAGCATTGACCTTTCAATTCACCGTAGCGAGCAACGCCTTCGGTCAGGGATCGAAGATGAAGTCGGAGTATGAGCCGATTAGAGAAGAAGACCGGGACCGTCCCGATCTCCGCGGAGAGTGGATGCGTAACGGGCGCACGGCGCCTCCGGGACAATCGGCGGCGGCACTGCGTCTGCGAGCGCACCACCAGAAAATGGCGATGCGAGCACAACGCGCGGCCGCAGTGCGACAGGGCATGGCGCAATCGGCGGCGGCCCAGGCGGGATGGGTTCCTCTGGGACCGGCCCCGCTGGTTTCACAGTCTGGATCAAGCAACAGCTATGGGCTGGTCACCGGGCGCGCCACCTCGGTAGCGGTGGATATCAGCGACCAGTCGGGCAACACGGTTTATCTGGGCGGAGCGTACGGCGGGGTTTGGAAATCGATCAATGCAGCGAGCGCCACCGCTGCCAATGTCACATGGGCTCCGGTGACGGATCAGCGCGAGTCGCTGGCCACGGGCGCGGTTTCGGTGAAACCGGACGGAAGCGTGGTTCTGGTAGGAACGGGCGAGCCCAACAGCGCGATCGACAGCTACTACGGAGTGGGCATTCTGCGCTCGACGGATAAAGGGGCAACGTGGGGAACATCAATCTCTTCGTCCGACAACGGAGCACATCCGTTTGCCGGCCTTGGATTTTCAAAGTTCGCCTGGAGCACGGTAACCACGGGAACAGTGGTCGCCGCCACTGCCGGGACAGCAAAGGGCTTTGAAGAAGGAGATCTAGGCAGCGGCACAAACCTTGGACTGTATCTTTCGGCCGACAGCGGGCTGACCTGGACGTACCAGGCGCTCGCGGACGGAAGTTCTCCGATTTCAGTGACCGACGTGGTTTACAACTCGGGAGCGGGAAAATTCTTTGCGTCAGTGCGCTACCACGGGATTTATAGCTCGACGGACGGCACCAGTTGGACGCGACTGGCGAACCAGCCGAATCCGTCCGCGCTGACGGCGGGCGCATGCCCAAGCAGTCCGTTTAGCAGGAGTTGCCCGTTGTACCGCGGGCAACTGGCAGCGGTTCCGCAGCGCAATGAAATGTATTTCTGGTTTGTGGACGCCAACATTAACGATCAGGGGATCTGGCGGTCAGTGGACGGTGGAGCACACTGGGCACAGATCCCGGATGCAGGAATCACCAATTGCGGGGACAGCAACGGATGCGGTGTTGACCAGGCTTACTACAACCTGGAAATCGGAGCGGTTCCGAATCCGAACGGGGAAACCGACTTGTATGCGGGCACGATCAACCTGTACAAGTGCACTTTGGTTAGCACGGCCACCACGAGTTGCTTGCAGGGAGACTGGATCAACCTGACCCACGTCTACGGATGCCCCGACATTGCCAGCGTGCACCCGGATCAGCATGGGCTGGACTTTAGCGTTCTCGCCAGCAATGCTGCGGTCCTGTATTTCGCAAACGATGGTGGAATCTATCGCTCGCTAGACGGCTTCACCAAACTCAACAGCGGATCGTGCGGGACTCCAAATGGATTCGACGACCTGAACGGGACGATGGGGTCGATGACGCAGTTTGTGTCGTTCTCAATTCATCCGACGAACGCCGACATCGTGCTGGGGGGAACGCAGGATAACGGATCGCCGGCCACCTCAACCGCGACCACCAATTCCGCGTGGCAGAACGCCAACGCGGGCGACGGCGGGTATAACGCGATTAATCCGACCAATCCGTCGCAGTGGTTCACGTCGAACTACGCGGTCAGTATCCAGTCGTGCAGTGCGGGAAGTGGATGCAACTTCAATGGATTCCAACCTGTGGTAAGCAGTACGACGCTCAATGGCGACCTGGGAGCCTTCTACACTCCCTTCATTCTTGATCCGCAGAACCCGAATGAGCTACTGGTCGGGACCTGCCGGGTGTGGAGAGGCGCAGCCGCGCCAGGCAGCGCTTACAGCCTTTTGAGCAACAACCTCGACGGTACTTCGGGACCTTGTGCCGGGTACAGCGGGAACGAAGCGGATCTGGTGCGCGCGCTTGCAGCGGGAGGGCAGAAGGACGTCAACGGATTCTCGTCTGTCGTCTATGCCACAACGGAAGGCACGGGCCCAAACTGCACGGCCGCCAACGGGTGCAACGGGCCGCGTGGCGGCGAAGTGTGGATCACGACGAACGGCGGAACGCTGACGATGTCGAACATCACGGGCCCGATCAATCCATCGCATTACACGATCTCGTCGGTGGCGCTGGATACCAAGGACGCGTCCGGGTTCACGGCTTACGCCGGGATTATGGGATTCAACGCGTCGCATGTCTGGAAGACAACGAACGCAGGCAGATTGTGGACGGATTGGACCGGAAATGGACTTCCAACTGCTCCGGTGAACACATTGCTGGTGGATGCAGCGACGGGTCAGATTTACGCGGGAACGGATGTGGGTGTGTTTGTAAGTTCGACCTCCACTAGTCCCGTGGTATGGACGGAAGTCGGCCCGGCGCCGGGGCCCGGCGTGACGGGGTATCTACCCAACGTGCCAGTGTCGGCGCTGAGGATGTTTAATTTCGCGGGGAATAAGAAGCTGCGGGCCTCAACCTATGGGCGCGGGATTTGGGAGTACACGCTGGCGACGGCGCCGGATTTTACGAACGTGATTTCCAATCCGCAGCAAACCATTTTCCCATCCCAGACAGCGACCTTCGCCGGAACACTGACAGCCTTCAACGGGTATAACAGCACGGTGAAGTTGAGTTGCACAGGGACGCCACCGCCGACGTGCACGCTTCCATCGAGTGTGTCATTTACAGCGGGGGTAGCTACCTACACGGTGACGGCCAGCGGAGCGGTGGGAAACTACAGCTTTAACGCGCACGGTGTGGGCACCGACACCAACACAGTCACGCATGATGCAGCCGTCGTGCTGCAAGTCGCGGATCTGGCCGCTCCAAATCCAGGAACGATCACGGCACCGCAAGGCCTTACTTCGGATGCCGCGAGCTTCCAGGTCGCGGGCGGAATCGGGTTCTCGGGCACAATCGGACTTAGCTGCTCGGGATTGCCGACGGGAGCGAATTGTATTTTCTCGCCCTCGAATGCGGTCACGCCCCCGCAGACGGTCTCGTTGACTGTGAGTACGACCGGGAGTACGCCGCTGGGCAGCTCCACCGTGACCATCACCGCGACCGCGCCCGGAGGGGCGACCAAGACCCAGACCTTGAATCTACAGGTGACGGCGCCTCCGGACTTCACGTGGACGACTAGTGGCAGTACCTCACACACCGTGCTGGCCGGGCAGCAGACTCTGGCATACAACTTCACAGCCACGCCGGTGGGCGCAACGAGGTTCCTCGCACCGGTATCTCTCGCGTGCACCGGATTGCCCGCGCTGACCAGCTGTGTCTTTACTCCCCCACAGATTGCGGCGGGATCGGGGACGACATCGGTGACCTTGCAAATAACGACCACGGGCCCGAACACGGGCACGGGCTCGGCGGTGCAGCATCGGGCTGACGATCGTTCTCCTTGGCTTCCGCTGACGTTGCCCATCGCCGGGCTGGTGCTGGCCGGATTTACGGGACGAAGAGTGTCGAAGCATTCCGCGGCGGCCGGAGTGTGGGTATCGTTCGCGTTGATTGGGGTGATGGTGGCTTGCGGAGGAGGAGGGAGCAGCGGCCCGTCACCGCCGCCACCGACGGTCACAGTGACGGTGGCCCATAAGGCTGGTGAGCTGTCGAGCATATTCCCGAACAACGCGGGGTGGCCGTCCCAAACTGCGCAATTCGTAGCGACGGTCTTGCCAGCCTCTACGAGCCAAACGGTGACCTGGGCCGTCACAGGTGGGAATGCCAACGGCACGATCGACTCGAACGGCGTTTACACTGCTCCTACCGTGGCTGCTGGCCTGCCGGCAACAGTAACCATCACCGCAACCTCGGCAGCGGCGACTAGCCCGGGACAGGCAACCGAAACGCTAAAAGCGGCCACCCTCCCCATTGCTCCGAACACGCCCAATGTAACAGTCACGGCGACGGAGGGCAGCATTCCGCATTCGCAGGCGGTGACGCTTACGGTACAGTAGGAGAAACATTTGTAATTTGGTAGTTTGTGATTGGTGATTTCGGGGCGCGGAGAAATCCGCGCCTTTGTTTTTCTGGTGGGAAGAGGAAGAGGTCCTCACCACAGAGGTCACCGAGTACCCAGAGGAAATTATGCGTCGACGAATTTGTTGGGTGGCCGGAGGCGGGCAGGAATGCCCGCTCCACACTTGGCTGGTCGCCCATCACCGATGGTGGGACGGATGCGGTAGCATCACCAGCGGGGGCGGGCAGGAGTGCCCACCCCACACGACAGACACATGAACTCCTCTACCTATGACATTGCGGTGATTGGAGGCGGGGTGGTGGGGCTGTCGTTCGCCATGCAGGCTGCTTTGCAGTTCCCTCACCTGCGGGTGGTGATCCTGGAAAAAGAAGCGGGCGTGGCCCGGCATCAGACCGGGCACAACAGCGGGGTCATCCACAGCGGGGTCTACTACAAACCGGGGTCGCTCAAGGCGCGGTTCTGCGTTCAGGGCGCGCGGGAGATGGTGGAGTTCTGCGCCGAGCATGGGATTCCGCACAACGTCTGCGGGAAGCTGATTGTCGCGACGACGGCTGAAGAAGCGGCGTGGTTGGATGATTTGCGGTTGCGAGGCGTAGCGAATGGGCTGGTGGGGCTGCGGCTGCTGGGGCGGGAAGAAATGTGGGAGATTGAGCCGTATGTGGGCGGGGTGCGGGCGCTGGAAGTGCCTTCGACGGGGATAACGGATTATGCGCTGGTGACGGCGAAGTATGCGGAGATCGCGATGAGGCGCGGGGCGGAGTTGAAGACGGGCGCGGCGGTGGTGGGGTTCAGGGATTCCGCGGGCGAGGTTGTGATCCAGACGCGGGCGGGAGATTTCGCTGCGCGGTATGTTGTGAATTGCGCGGGGCTGTACAGCGACCGGGTGGCGCGGATGGCGGGATGCGATCCGGAATTGATGATCGTGCCGTTTCGCGGCGAGTACTACGATCTGGCTCCGGCACGGTCGGAGTTGGTGCGCTGGCTGATCTATCCGGTGCCCGATCCGCAGTATCCGTTTCTGGGGGTGCATTTCACGCGGCGGATTCATGGAAATGTGGATGCGGGGCCAAATGCGGTGCTGGCGCTTCGGCGGGAAGGATATCGGCGGACGGATTTTGATTTGAGCGATGCGATGGAGACCTTGCGCTACCGGGGATTTCAAGCGCTCGCGCGGCGGCAGTGGAAACATGGCGTGCGGGAGTTTCGGCGGTCTCTGGTGAAGCGTGAGTTTGTGCGGTCGTTGCAGAGGCTGGTGCCGGAGGTGCGCGAGGAGGATTTGACGCCGGGCGGGTCGGGGGTACGAGCGCAAGCGCTCGGAGTGGATGGAAATCTGGTGGACGATTTCCGGTTCGTGCCTCGGGGAAGGTTTTTGCACGTGCTGAATGTGCCTTCGCCGGCGGCTACGGCTTCGTTGCCGATTGGGAGAGAGATTTTGGGTATGGTGCGGGCGGCGGGAGTGACCAACCGCAGAGATCACTGAGTTTGCGGAGTAAAACCCTTCACCTCAGAGGGCACAGAGGGAGGGTGGGGCTTCGTGGTGGTAGTCTGGTGAACTACTATTTGCGCAAGGTTGGGAGAATCATATGGGGCAGAGTGTTGCTACTAAGAAGAAAGTTGCGGTGCTGGGCGCGGGGAAGATCGGGTCGATTCTGTTGCAGTCGTTTTTGCGGGATGGACTGCTGACGCCGTCGCAGACTTGGGCCACGGTGGCGCATCCGGAACGGGCACGGCTGCTAAAGGACAAACTGAAGGTGCGTGCGGGCACCGATAACGCGGAGGCGGTGCGGGACGCGGACATCATCTTCCTGTGTGTGAAGCCGCAGGTGGTGGCGGATGTGGTGAAGGAGATTCGGGCGCATCTGAGCAAGAATGCGTTGCTGATATCGGTGGCAGCGTCGGTGCCTACGGAGATGATCGAGCGCGGACTGGAGAAAGAAGTAGCGGTGGTCCGGGCGATGCCGAATACTCCGTGTGTGCTGGGCGCGGGCATGACGGCGCTGTGCAAAGGAAAGTTCGCGCAGAAGCACCATTTGGATACGGCGACGAAGTTCTTTGATGCGGTCGGGCGCACAGTGGCGGTCGACGAGAAACATATGGATGCGGTGACGGGGCTGTCGGCAAGCGGGCCGGCGTACATCTACATCATCCTGGAGTCGCTGGCTGAGGCTGGCGTGAAGGTCGGATTGCCGCGCGACATCGCGACGCTGCTCGCGGCCCAGACAACGCTGGGAGCAGCGCGCGTGGTGCTCGAGACCGGAGATCATCCGGCGCTGTTGAAAGACGCGGTGACGACGCCGGCAGGATGCACGATTGACGGCATCATGGAGTTGGAAGAAGGCAAGTTGCGCGTGACGCTGATCAAGGCCGTCGTGAAGGCGGTGCAGCGGGCGAAGGAGCTTGCGTTTTCGTAGATCGGGCCTTTCGTAGGTTAAGCTGCGGTCTGAGAACCGCGAGGCCCTACGGTCGTCTCACCCAAGCCAAGCCATCGGGTCCCGGGCCCGCGTCGATACGGCCAACGGCTTCCAGAGTGTTCAGATTGATGACTGCGACATAGCCATCGGGCGTGCACGCTACGAAGGCGCGGGAGCCATCTGGTTGCATGACGATGCCAGCGGCGCCGTGTCCAACCGGAATTCGCTTGATGGTCTTGCGAGTCGCGCTGTCGATGATGGTCAGGTCGGGTCCGCGCAACGTAGAGATCAGCACTCGCTTTCCGTCGGGTGTGAACTTCAAACGGTTTGCGCCCCCTACATCGGCGGCCAGCGTTTCGGTCACCGTCTTGCTCGAAGTGTCAACGATGGACACGGTTCCGTCGCGCGCGTTGGCCACCCAGATTTCCCTGCCGTCCGGCGAGACGTCGAAACCTTCGGAGCCGCTGCCGACGCGGACCACCGTTTCATCCCAATCGCCTCCCGGAGCACCCATGGGACCACCAGCACCGGGCGGCGGCCCAGGCGGCGGTGGGCCCGCAGGCCCGCCAGGTCCGGGACCGTTGCCGATGATCTTCTCAATAATGCTCACGGTGGCGGACCGCTCGTTGGTGGTCACGATCCGCTTGATATCCGGCGAAACGTGGATCATGTGGGTTCTGTTCTGGCCGGTGCCGAGGATCCAATCCACCTTCTTGGCAGCTGGATCGTAACTGCCAATTGCCTTTGCTGCTTCCGCCGTGAACCACACTTTTTCTCCTGCAAAGACCAAACCATGCGGACCACGCAAAGGCCCCAGGTCGACCGAAGGCAATGCTTGCCGACTGGCGAGATCGATAACCGTAAGGGTGTTGTATGCTCCGAATCCGTAGTTGGACACGTACGCAGTCCTGCCGTCGGCGGATGCAATCACTTCGTGGGGATCATGGCCAGCCGGTATGCGCGCCGTCACTTTCAAGTTGGAAAGATCCACAATCGCGAGCATACTGTCGCCTTTGGAGAGCACCAGCAACTCCTCGGCGGGTGAGCCTTTGGCGTGAACCCGGCTGGGAACAAGCATGCCGGCGAGCAGAATCAGGGAAATCGGCGTGATCTTCATGATCAGAACCGTACACCATTGCATCGCCAGAGGCGAGCGGCAATCGCATCCGGCCAGGCCGGCATGCAAATCGGTTTCAGTTGGGCAGCGTGAATTTCAGCGAGACGTCGGTCTGAAAGGCGGATGGTTGTTTGTGCTGAAGATAGGGCTCATAGCGCCATTGGCGGACGGCATCGGCGGCGGCGGCGCCCAGCAGAGCATCTCCACTGAGCGCTCGAATCGAAGCTACTGAGCCGTCCTCGGCCACCAGGACCTCAAGGACAACGTCACCGGAGCTATGGGCAGCCAGGGCGCCCGTGGGATACTGAGGCTCGACACGATTGCGCAGACGGCGCTCGGCTTGCTCCGGAGCCAGCCAAACACCATGCGACCGCGGGATCCGTGTGCTTTCGGAAGCGGCCACCACAGGATTTGCGCCCGATTTTTGGCTAGTAGTGGGCACGCGGAAAATGACCCTGCCGTGATCGTAGACCACCAGCTCATCCATGACCCGAGCACGAGGCGGTTGAGTGGCCGATTTGGCATCCGCTTGTCGAATAGGCGGGGTTGCCTTCGCAGCGGGTGGGACTGGCGGAGCCGCGGCTTGTACCGCATGGGAAATCGCTGACGGCGAAGTCTGAACCTGAGCCGAAGGCGGAGATGACTTCAGCCATCCGCTGCGGAAGCCCACCAGAAAGCTCAGTGCCACAGCGGCGAGGATGACGAGCGCACCAAGCACCAGGGTCCATTTCTCGTACCGAGAGGGCGATCGTGCTACGTCGTCGAAGAGCGGCAGCTGAAGCTGCGGGGTCTCGCGGTGAGATGGGAATGGATCGACCGAGAGGAACTTGAGTGCCGCGGGCGGGCGCTTTCCCAACTCGGCGGCAGCTTGCCGGATGCGGGCACAGTCGGCAGCGGACTCTTCCAGCATGGCCAATTCGCGATGGGAGAAAGCTGCCGGCTCCGATGAAAAGACTTCCAACACGCCGATCAGGTTCTCGTCGTCGAGCACGGGAACAATCAACATGGAACGAATGCCGAGCCGACGCGCAATGGCGGCGTCAACGCGCAGATCGGATTCGGTGTCAACGCAAAACTGAGGCTCGTGAGTGTGGAGACAAGCACCAGAGAGGCCATCGCGAGTGTTGAGCGGAACTCCGAGATCGGGAGCGTGGAGTCCGGTCGCAGCGCGGCAAACCATCTCGCCCCCGCGGACAAGGGCCAATGCAGCGGCACTGGCTCGGGTGGCATCGACCGCCCGCACTACCAGTTCATTCAGGATGAGATCCAGCGCAAGTTCGGGCGGAAAACCGACCTCCACCTGTTGCTCTAACAGGCGGTTCAGATCCGGGCGGGCGGGGAGGATGGCTTCCAACGATTCGGGCTCGGACCTCGATATGGGTAGCGGACACATGGTGGTGTCCTAACGGCCTGCTAGACAACGAAAGAGGCAGGCTTTGAGATGAGTGTCCCGCGATTCCATGGCGAAGTCAATCGCCAAGGAACCAAAGTGTAACTATTGGACATTCCGTCTGTGGAAAACTGCCACACCCTGGAAACCCGCCGCGTCAGAGACTAGGCAGGGCGAGAAAAAAGG
>Ga0075028_100000389_pt1 | contig 16138 bp, 12 predicted proteins | sample LitLauG_LLR_2014_FD_71390 | JGI IMG/M metagenome (GOLD analysis project Ga0075028, IMG submission 71390) | Freshwater sediment microbial communities from Pennsylvania, USA - Little Laurel Run_MetaG_LLR_2014 | ecosystem: Environmental > Aquatic > Freshwater > Creek > Sediment | place: USA... | reverse complement strand
CCAGGCGCCGTGATTTCTGAGTGGGGTAGCGAACGATGAGCAGCTCAGCAATCCGAAGCTGGTGAGACGGGAGTTGGCGACGGTGTTGGTCCATCTCGTCGCGCGCGGCTCAAGATCCTGACGACTGCAAGCGTAGCCGATTCGAGAAACCTGTTTCCGTCACTTTTTTCCGGGAAGAAAGGGGTCGTGTTGTCAGTGGTGCGTTGATGGTTGTGTTTCCCATCGTTCGAGCAATGTACCCTCGAAAGGTGGGCCCCCGCAACTGTGGCTCAGACGTAGAAGCACAAGGATCCGCCACCCGAGATCTAACCCTTCTTTTCACTCAAATCGATCAAAACAAACATAGGAGTTTTCTCTTTGGAGAAGGCGGCCTTATGAGCATGGGTGCGGATCGGTCCCGTCAAACGGGCTTGTTGCCATCAATTCCCGAATTGTCAGCGATCTAGAAACTGGTCGATAGCGAGCAATCTACAGCAACTCAGCCGATACGGGGTGGACTGACTGCGACTCACTCGAAAGGTGCAATCTTGTTGAGCTTTTCGGGCTCGATGTGCCAGATGTGTGCCAAAACTCCAAACTTTGGCCCAAGAAACGATCACGGCAGAGGCCGCGGGTTCGAGTCCCGTCGTCCCCGCCATTCTCGGCATTGTGCACCCTGAATCTGTTTACACGACTCTGCGCTTCCTCGTGTTTCTCCGCGCTGCGATTTAGTTGAGCTTACCGAACCCCGATTAAAGTCGGACAAAACGCTTGGGACCGTTATCGGATTGTTCGTTTATCGTTCTCTCCTGGGTGTTTTACTTGGCGGTGGGCACACCAGCTGCTCTGAGGGGAAGGCCGAGCGTGCCCGCGCGGGCAGCTCGGAAGTCATATATACCGGTGCGCAGAAATACCTCGCCTTGGGGAAGGTCGATCTCCTTGTGGATCTGGAGGCCGCCTCGTTGGAGGCTGGCGTAATCCTTGGCGGGTATACGGATTTCGCTTCGGCCGACCACGAGGTTCAGTGGTTCTCCTTCTCGGTCGTAGGCGACGAGCATGATCTCGATGTTGCCGTGGCGTGAGCCATCTGGGCCGGCCTCGGTCTGAAGGTCGTCCACTGAAACGGCGAAGTCAACTCCATAGCGAGTGATCGCGCCCTTGAGCTCTGCATTGCTGCCGGCGTGAGGAGCGCCTGCGGCTGGTTGCGGATTCGTCGGCTGAACCAGCACTTTGTAGAGAATCTGCGTGTAATCGGGAAGATTGCGCCCCATCAATTGCATCAACGGATCGAGATTCTCTTTCTGTGCTGAGTCGCTCTGCGTGTATTCCGCGTAGTATCCGCGACGGTAGGCAAGTGTTTCCTTACGAGTGACGAGCTTCACCTGAATGTGCAGGTACTTTCCGTCCATATTCGCGTTGTTGGGGGAATATGCCAGGGAGTAATACCGGGTGCCGTTGTTGACGACGCGGGTCAGAGCATCGTTCAATCCGTTGGTGTTATAGATCGCCTGGCCGCCCGTGTCTCTGGCGAGTTGCTCCATGGAAGAATGGCTGGCATCCAGATCGATGGTAGCCTTGCGAGACTCCTGCAAGGTGTCCTGCATAGAGAGATCGCCTCTCCGTTCCGTGATCTCACGATTGTTTGCCTGAAATGCGACATCGGAGGTGAGTCCCTCAGCGGCGATGGGGTACAACGAGATCTGCGCCGTTGCAAGCAAGTTGGTAGTCTTTCGGATTTCTTTCTGAAAACTGGCCGCCCCACTGAAGGGATCGGTCAAGTCCGAATCGGGCACGATGCTCGTAGGAAAGGAGCCGGACAACCAGATGACATTCTTGCGGCCAGGAATGTCTGCAAGATAGCGCGCCAGTTGCTGCATGGCTTCGAGCGTCATGCTTACCCGCGACTCAGTCTGAAACAGCGCAGTATCGTTGAGAAACTGCCTAGTTGCATTGATGGGATCGACCGCGGCCTGTGCCAGCGTCTGGTTGGATGATGCAGGACCTTGAGCCTCCTTTGTCAGGAAGTCGATGCGGCTCTGGTCGGCATCGCTTTCAACCGTCGAGGCGCGCAGGGGTGAGGGAGTCGGTCCAGCTTTTGTGGTGTTGATCGCCGCCAGCAAGAGCGATGAATCTGTCGTGATTCCTTGTAACATACGCAGCCGCGATGCAAGGGTGAAGATCGCTACGCGCGTGCGGGGCGGAATCGTCTTCACATACTTGATCATCTGCCGATGTACGTAGACCTGGTCTGAAGTCGGTGTATTAAGAGCATCGAGCAGGATGACGTTGACCGAATCCGCGGTCTGGACCAGCGGAAAATTCGTATAAACGTTCGGCGGCATTGAAGGCAGTTTGATCTGAGTAGGTGGCTCGCCTTTGTGTTCTTCGAAGTTAGAAACAGCCTGTGGCTTGCCGTCTTCGAGAACTTCGAAATCTTCCTCTTTGAGTCCCGTGACTGGCTCGCCCCTATTGTTGGTCACGAGGACATCTACCAGAACCAGACGAGCTTTGGCTTTGAAGGTGGGAATCGATTGTGTGGCAGGACTTGATTTTTGGGCTTGCGAGGAAGCGGCAATGGATGCCGAAAGCACGACTAAGAGGAAGCTGCAACGTGGAAGCATTCCATACCCCTATTGTCCAGAAACATTAACACAACAAACCTGATTAGAAGTACCCGAATTTCACAATGGAATAATGACGCAAGGAACGGAAATTGTGTGGACTCAAGTTGCTGGAACAGGAACAGTCTTCTCGATGTGGTTCGAAGGGTAAAGCTTCGGGCCTCCCTCGATTGCATTTTCTCGGCAAGCTTCCATGCCGAATCTGGTTCCGGGAATGCGGTTGCCGCTCTATTCTTGAAGGCAACCGGGTGCGAGCGCCGTCGAATGTCGAAGCACGAGGTTCGTCTTAATCGAATAGACCTGCCATACACTTCCACGGCGGGGAGGGCCGAGAGAATCCTGTCAACATCTGGCCCTCAATGGAGCGAATCTGCAGGCGGTGGTTCGGAAGACCGAACAGCCCTTAATTCGTGCTTTTTTGTGTTGACGGCGTGGGTTCTGAGGCAGCGGTATCGGGTGGAAGTTTGACCTTGTCTGATACATCGACATCGAAAAGCATGTAGTGATCGAAGGTGTAGTGGCGGTAAAAACGACGCTTGCGAAAGTCGAAGTAAATTTCCACGTTTCTTGGCAACCACAGGATCGTGCTTTTCCTTGCAAATGGCACAGGGCCGTACTCCACGACTTGATGTTCGCTGAGCATTTGGATCTCGTGCATGGGATTGACGATGTCGGCCTCAATGTGCACGATTTGAGAAGTGTCTGAAGAGATCCACGCTTTCCCCTTCAAGTCGATGCGATAAGTCTTGCCAGCGAAAGTGTAGTCCTGCATGCGATTTGGACGGTCGGGACGCTGGCGAAAGTGTACTAACCAGGTGGGTTTTCCGAGGGTGTAAATAGAACTGTGTAAACGGCCAGGGGAAGAGGAGAATGAGGACCCATGGCCATCGACAAGAAGCTGATCGATCAACTACTGACCGAGTACAAGAGACCCGAGGATATCATTGGAGAGAACGGTCTGCTGAAAGAGCTGACCAAAGCCATTCTGGAACGAGCCCTGGAAGCGGAGATGACTGAGCATCTGGGGTACGAGAAGCACGATGCGGCGGGCCACCACCGGGGCAACACGCGCAACGGGAAAAGCCAAAAAACTCTCAAGGGCGACTTCGGCGAGCTGGCGTTGGAGACGCCCCGCGACCGCCAGGCGACGTTCGATCCCAAGATCGTGGCCAAGGGGCAGACGCGCTGGACGGGCTTCGACGACAAGATCATCTCGATGAACGCGCGGGGCATGACGACGCGCGAGATTCAGGGCCATCTGGAAGAGATCTACGGGATCGAAGTTTCTCCGACGCTGATTTCCAATGTGACCGACGCGGTGGTGGAGGAAGTGAAGCTCTGGCAGGGGCGACCGCTGGAAGAGATCTATCCGATCGTGTATCTGGATGCGCTGATGGTGAAGGTGCGCGACGAAGGGCACGTGCAAAACAAGGCCATCTACGTGGTGCTCGGGGTGAACTTGGAGGGACAGAAGGAAGTGCTGGGGTTGTGGGTGGCGCAGAGCGAAGGCGCGAAGTTCTGGCTGCAGGTGCTGACCGAGTTACAGAATCGCGGAGTGAAGGATATTTTCATCGCCTGCGTGGATGGGCTGAAAGGATTTCCCGAAGCCATCGAAGCGGTGTATCCGCGCACCGAAGTGCAGCTCTGCATCGTGCATCTGGTGCGGGCGTCGCTGAACTACGTGCCCTGGAAACTGCGCAAGCCGGTGGTGGCCGATCTGCAGTTGATCTATCGTGCAGCCACAGCGGCTGAGGCGGAGCAGCGCCTGGTGGAACTGGAAGCGAAGTGGAAACAGTATCCCAGTGTGGGCCAACTATGGCGGCGGAACTGGGCGCGCATCACGCCGTTTTTCCACTACCCGCCCGACATTCGCCGCGCCATTTACACCACCAACAGCGTGGAATCGCTGAACCGCTCCCTACGCAAGATCATCAAGACCCGCGGCGGATTCCCCAACGAAGAAGCGGCGCTGAAGTTGTTGTTTCTCGCCTTGCGCCAGGCAGCCAAGAAATGGACCATGCCGATTCATCACTGGCGAGAAGCGCTCAACCACTTCACGATTCTCTGGCCGGAGCGGATGCCGGCCCTGGAGCGGATGGCGTCATGAACCGCAAGACCTTTTCGAAAATCGCACCTATCCCCAAAAACTAAACCTGGTCGTTTACACAAAAGAGTTGACACACCTGGTTTTCCAAGCCACTTGGCTTGCCCCTCGCAGTCGAAATCGAAGTCGCCCTGCATATCTGGATGAAAAACGAGCGCCAGCATGATGAAGCCCGTACTTGAGATTCCGTCGGGATAGCCATTCTGAGGAACTCTGTCCTCGCTATAATCCTCGATCAAAACCGATCCCGGTTTCGACGAAATTGCGCCGACATAGTTGTACTTTCTTGTTTCTGCGTGGTTTGCGAGCCCAGCCCCGTCCAGCGATTTGTGGAACAGATCCTCATCGGCGGTGAAGCGGGTTATATCCTGAACCAACTCCTGTACACGTTGTCCTGCTCCTGCGAGCACCTGAGCACGAGAACAAGTTACTCCGGGCTCGAGGGCCGGCTTAACATCGTCAACATCGGGGGGACGCCAAGTCTGCATCGAGAGTACAAGTTTGGGCACCGCCATGAGGGGACCAGGTGACGTGGTAGTCACTAAACCTGCCGCCGGCGCTTGATCGCCTTCCTCTACCCTTTTGATCAGAGCACGAACTGGCTCGATCATGTTTTCTGGCGGAGATTCCTTTAGGAATACGCAAAGCGCCTTAATTCCTTCATCCTTATTGCCAAGTCCGATCAATGCTCGCCCGAGGGTGAGTTCGGAAGCGCTGGAAGCATTCTTTCCCGCTCTCGCACCTTTCGCAACGGCAATCTGTGCTTCGTCGCGAGCCTTGCTGTATTCTCTCTGGTGAAGGTATGTACTAGCCAATAAGTCGTGTGGCAGCCACTCTTCCGAATCGACAAGAATTGGCTGTTCGAGCGCTGATTCAGCTTCCGGGTAGTTCTGTAACGCCAGCGTCGTTCTGCCTAGCAGAGTTAGCGTTTGGGCGGAGTGAGGGCTGAGTTTGGCGGCCGTTCCCAAGTAGGTTCTAGACTGCGCGTAGTCGTTCTTCTGAAAGTACAAATATCCCAGCAGGAAGTTTAAATCCGCGTTCGATGGTGCTGAAACATATGCCGTTTTCAAACGCTTCTCGGCATCATTAAGATCACCAGATTTCAAAAGAGATACAGCTCGTTTTGCTTCTTTGCGCGCCTTCGCAGGCATGAGACCTGATGCTTCATTAATTGTGATGGCGGCTGGATCGCGGTGAAGCACAATATCAACGTCTTGCCTCACGGGGCTCAAAACATTAATTTCGAGACTCGCGCTTAGAAATCCCACGGCGGTGACGGAAATGACGTATTTGCCGAGGACTGTGTTGACGAACACAGCAGCTTCGTGCCCTGGGACTACTAGAAATCCTCCCACATGGTTCGCAAGATTCGTTAGATCCACCCGAGCCGAGCGGTCGAGGCTGAGAGGCTTTTCCTCGGCGAAGGTGTGAACGATGACCACTGCCATGTTCGGCGCAGTTTCATAAGTGGAAATCCGCTGATCCCCTTGCATCTCATTCATTTGCTGCACGCCCGGCGCCACTTGCGCAAGTGACCGCATGCTTATGAGAGAAACGAACACGACCAACAAGAATGCAGAAGTAGGTGAAAGCTTCACGATGGACCGCTCGACAGAGCGAAGTATATCATCGAGAGTTCGTTGTCAAGACTGGATGGTATGTACTGTCGTAGAGAAAAACGCTGAAACCTTGAGTATCGAGATAATTCTTGTCGGTCACCTTCATGGCAAAATCCGCGCCGGACAGGCCTGGGGCCGAGATCAGGCCCAAGAGGAGACAAATTGTGATTCGCGTGAACATAGATCGGGATTGATACTGCTCCTTTTTCCCCAACATGATATGACATGCACACCTTCTGGGCGCCGTTTGTTCGCCAGGCGCCGTGATTTCTGAGTGGGGTAGCGAACGATGAGCAGCTCAGCAATCCGAAGCTGGTGAGATTGGAGCCGGTGGCCGCGGCGTCGATTTAGGCTGGTCTCGACTCTCTCATTTTCAGCGCAGGGTGGTTTTTTGTAATCCAGTCTTCGACTTCAACATAAAACTGTTTTGCTTGAACGACGATCTCGCTCGCTTCTGTGTCCGTCGCAACATTGGAGAAAGTGTAGTCGATAGTATTTCGCTTCCGTCGACACGTCTCGAAATAGTCGGCGTACTTGTGCGCGGCTTTCCCCAACACCAATTTCGTGCTCTCCAAGGACACGCGGTGGTGTCCGACCTTGCTCACGATCCGATACCCCGCACAGGCTATGGCCATATTCGCCGCCTGGAGCGCAGCGTTGTAGGCAGTGGCGAACCTCCGATCTGCTGAAAGGCCAGCAAGACTCGCGTCTGCGAGGTCGCGGGCGATCAGAGCTCGCATATTGTCTAATTCCTTCTTGGAGGTTTTGTGTTTCTGGGCTTCCTTATTTGCCAACAAGCTCGTCCAAGTCACTCTGGTCTCCTTTCACAAACTGTTTCCGTCCTCGTAAAACGGCGGCAACGAAATGGTCGCCCGATTTGATTTTCTCTCGAAACTCCTCTGGGGAATAGGCCGTGACGTTGACCTCTCCTCCTAGCCGCGCCTCCGCCTTGCGGAGCGCTGGAGACAGGTCGGCAAGACCTGCTCTGCCAATGACCATCACATCCTCGTCACTCATCGTATGTTCCCGGCTTTGTGCCACAGAGCCATAGATAAAAGCACTCTGAATCTTGTCCCCAAACGGCTTTAGCATCTGCTCCAGGATCGGAGCCAGCCCTGCAGTTTTTTCGAACAGCTGCCGCAGGTCTCGGAACACTGGGGACTGGGTCTCCGCCTTGAAATAAGCCCTTGTGCCTTCCCGACGATGCACCAGTATTCCGCTTGCCACCAGCGAGGATAACTCCCGCTGAAGGCTCGACGGGCTCGTGCCCAAACGGCCGGCGAGTTCCGAAAGATACCACCACTTATCTGGCTGGCCGAGCGTAGCCGCGAGCACACCTTGCCGTACCTGTGGGAACAACGCAGTCAGTACGGAAGAGTTACGCATATTGCGTATATTATTACGCATATTGCGTAAGCGTGTCAACACCTAAAGGAACAGTGTTGGTTGCGGCGCGCGTTGAGTAATTTAAAGTGGCAGTTCAGATTACTCATATCTGTCCGAATGAGGATCGGACGCAATTCGGACGGACTCGAATGCTGTTCGACTTCGTGCGAGCAGCGTTCGTTAGTCCACGGACGACCCGCACCGACCTAAGCCGAAGGCTTAGGGATGGTGTCTCTCTCTATGCTCTACGTTCCCTCCCCCTTACGCAAGTCTCGCCGCCGGTCGATGTAGTCCCTGCCTTGTCGCGACATCGGTCTAGGGTGGGTTCTCTTCCGATTTGTGCCTCCGTCCTATTAGCTAGAAGTGGAGTTCTTTGACTGTGCTGGTCGTTGGCGCAACGGGCAGTATTGGACGCATTGTTGTGGACGAGGCGGTCCGGCAGGGGTATGTCGTCCGTGCTTCAGTCCGTACACCGTTTAAGGCTCGCAAATTTCCTCCTCAAGCAGAGGTGATTTCAGGAGACGTTACTCGCCCGGAAACTCTAACCGATGCAGTAGACGGTATCGACGCCATCGTGTTCACGCTCGGCTCAGACGGGGCTGGCAAGGTGGGAGCTGAGACGGTCGATTACGGCGGGGTGCGCACCGTCCTTGCGGCGCTTGGTCCGAGAACAGCGCATCGCGCTCATGACTTCCATCGGAGTCATCAATCGCACCGGTTCATGCAATCGCTACACGGAATCTCACGATTGGAAACGACGTGCGGAGCGATTGGTGCGTGCGAGCGGACTGCCCTATCGATGACGCGACGTTGAGGCGAACGTCCCAGTGTGAATGCCCTCACTTTCACTGCTGCAATCAAGTTTGTAGCGAAGTAGACGGCCCAAAGGCCGCCTATAACAAGGTTGTGCTCATTCATATTCTTCTTTTCGTTCGATCGCGATCAGCGCGATTTGTGCGCCCTGTCGAGTGCCGAGCTGACCAAACCGTCTACACTCTTTTTTTGCCCGATTGAATCAGGGTGCTGGCCACATGAGTACCGGCGGCCAAGATATCTTTAGAGAGAGACGGATCATCGACGGCGCGAGCGATCTGCAGAGTTCCGATGAGAAGGCCCATGGTCGCGATCGCGATCTCGCGCGCCTTGGGTCCCTTCGGCATATTCGACAATTGCGGTTCAACGGCATCCAAGAGCCGTTTCACGCTCTCGGTGTAGACGTGGCGTGTGGCCGGTTCCTGGCGCGAAATCTCTGGAAGAAACGCGGCTGAAGGACATCCAGAATCCGGGTGATCCCGATGCTCTTCTGACAGATATGCACGGATGAGGTCAAGCAAGCGTCCCGACGCGATTTCCTTCTCGAACTGCTGCCACTGATCGTCGGTGGCCCGCTCGATACACTTCTCGACCATCTCGCTTTTTGATGAAAAGTGGGCATAGAAAGCCCCATTTGTCAGACCAGCCTCCGACATGATGCCTGCCAGACCGGACGCCGCAATCCCGTCTTTGCGGAATCGACGTGCGGCGACCTCCAGGATGTGGTCGTGTGTAGTGTCCTTATGACCTTTCTCGTATCGCATATTTTTTGCATCCTCCCTCCATTGCAGGGATCTTATGATTGTAATATAACATTACGCTCGTCATTTACTGCGGGCGAGACACGAATGCTGCTGCCCGGTGCGCCGGTCGATAGTTCATTTGGATGAGCAAGGAGAGTCACGATGAGTGTGGCGAATGCACACAAGAAAACGGCGTTAATCACCGGAGCGTCGACCGGTATCGGCAAGGCGGCAGCGTTGGCGCTGATGAAGGCGGGCTACCAGGTGATCGGCACGAGCCGTAGCGCCAAGCGTGACGAGGTGCGCGACGGTATCCGAATGATTGCATGTGATGTCACATCCGATGGCTCAGTCGCGGCGGCTGTCGCAATGGCGAACTCCGAACTTGGTCATATCGATTTGCTCGTCAACAACGCCGGATTCGGGGTCACGGGCGCAGCCGAAGAAAGCTCGATCGCGCAAGTCCTGGCGCTGTTCGAGACCAATGTTCACGGCGTCATCCGGGTAACCAATGCCGTCCTGCCAATCATGCGCGGGCAACGTAGTGGACGCATTCTCAATGTCGGTTCCGGACTGGGCTTCATTCCGGCACCCTACAACGCATACTATTCGGCGACCAAGCACGCACTAGAAGGCTATTCCGAGTCTCTCGATCATGAAGTACGTGAATTCGGTGTGCGTGTCGCAGTCATCGAGCCTGCGGCCACGAAGACGTCGTTTGAATCCAGTACAGTTCAGGCCGACAAGCCACTCGCCACTTACGATGCGAGCCGCGCGAAGTACCTCGCTGCGTTTGAGCGCGCGATGGCCGTAGCGGATACGGCGGAGAGCGTTGCCGAAACCATCGTACTGGCGGCGGGCAGGAAGACTCCTCTCCTGCGTTATCCCTCCGGCAAGGCGGCGAAGCAGGTCGCATTCGCACGCCGTTTTCTTCCTCGGTCTCTCTTCGATAAGGTCCTGCGCAAGCAATTCGGATTGGCGTAGTCAGCCATGGAGCAAAAAGTGGCAAGTCCTCTCAACAGCATCGGATCGGGCGCTCGCTACGTCGAGGCACCGAATCTCTCCATCACCGCTATGGAGACCACGTTTGCATATCGAGACTTGGGTCCTCGGAGTGGCGTGCCGCTCATTCTCCTCAACCACTGGGGTGCGGTGCTGGACAACTTCGATCCGCGGATTGTGGGCCTCGCCAGCAAGCATCGCGTGATTGCCACCGACTATCGAGGTATTGGCGCGTCGGGCGGCAAGGCCCCGGTGACGATCGACGAAATGGCGCGCGATGCGATTGCGCTGATTGGGGCGTTGGGTTTCGAGGAAGTCGATCTGCTCGGTTTCTCCCTCGGGGGATTTGTGGCGCAGGATATCGCGCTGAAGGCTCCCGAACTCGTACGGAAGCTCATCCTGACCGGCACCGGCCCGGCTGGCGGGAAAGGCATCGAGAGAGTTGGAGCAGTGTCCTGGCCGCTGATGATCCAAGGTCTGCTGACGCTGCGCGATCCGAAGTTCTATTTGTTTTTCACGAGTTGGGCAGAGGTTTACTGGGCAGAGGTCGGGGGTCCATTAAGGGTCCAATAAGGGTTGCCAATGGTTCCTCAGGGCGCTGAAAGTGGCCATTCGCTACGCCTGGTCCCAATGAGTTACGCGTTTCCGATTTTGCTGTCACTACTGAGGTCTGCCTGGAAATGCTCGAATGGCCAACTCACATCAGTCGGTCGAGGATTGGATTTCGCTCCTCCCGGAAAAGCGGCCCGTCTCTTGGGCTTGATCCCGAATCTCGAACAGAGCTAGCGTCGGGCCGTGCTGACGATTCGAGCCATGACCGGCGGCGAGGGTTATGCGCAGCGCCATCTCCAGCAAAGTGACTATTACGACCAGAATCGGACAGTCGAAGGTCGATGGCATGGACGGGGAGCTGAACTGCTGGGGATCAAGGGGGAGGTTACATCTGAGGATTTTGAAGCTGTACGGCAAGGTCTCGACCCGCGAACGGGAGAGTTTCTCCGCCAGCGTCATAGCGCGGATCGCATTGCTAGCAATGGCGCGGAACAAAGCAAGGCCCGGTCCCTCTATGACATGACATTTTCGGCGCCGAAGTCCGTCTCTGTGATGGCCATTGTTGGCAGCGATGGGAGGCTGGTCGCCGCGCACAAAACCGCGGTGAGCGAGGCATTGGAAGAAGCGGAGAAATACTCCGCCACTAGGGTTCGCCTCGCCGGCCTAAACGAAAATCGAGCCACCGGAAACTGGATCGTGGCTTCATACACTCACGACACGAGTCGTCAGCTAGATCCTCAGCTCCACACTCACGCTGTCGCTGCCAATCTCACCTACGATGGGACTGAAGGACGTTGGAAGGCGCTACAGGCTTCCGGTCTATACGAGCGTCGCAGCTACCTGACCGAGGTCTATCGCAATGCCCTGGCTCGCGAAGTTCGCGCCCTGGGGTACGAGATTGAAAATCGTCACGATGTCCGTGGCCGCGATAAGGGATTCGAGATCGCAGGATTGTCCCAGGATCTTCTCGACAAGTACAGTCAGCGCAGTGCTCAGCGCGATGCGGCAATCCAAGAATTCACCCAATCACGTGGTCGGGCCCCAACGGACAACGAGGTTGCGGTACTGGTCCGGGAAACGCGCGCCGACAAGCTTCAGGAGATATCGACCGAGCGAGTCCGTGACCTTCAGCAAGATCGGCTGACCCCGGATCAGAGGCATATGCTTCGCGACGCTTTGAACGAAGCTCAGACACTATCTGACTCACCTCAAATCACTCGCGGCATGCACGAGACGTCGCTCGCATACTCCCAGGAGCACATTTTCGAGCGTCTTTCAGTTGTCAGAGAACATGAGGTTCTGACCGAGGCGCTTCGTCACGGGCGCGGTAACGTCGAACTCAGCGACCTTCAGGGCTCTCTTTCCCTTGAACGTGCGAAAGGGACTCTCATCTCTGCCGGGGATGAAATTGCGACACGCGCGACCCTCCAACGCGAGCGCGACATGATCGGGGTAGTTAACCGAGGGATAGACCGCTACGACCGCCTCGGCGAAGGCTGTGACTTTGAGCCTTCGGACAAGCTGCGTCCCGAACAAAGGCACGCTGTCGAGGCAGTGCTCCGTTCTCGTGATCTGGCGATCAATGTTCGGGGGGCTGCCGGTACTGGCAAGACTGCTACGCTCCGTGAAATTGACCGTGGTCTCAGAGAAGCCAGACACGAGGTTCTTGCGGTGGCTCCTACCCGGAGTGCCGTGGACGAACTGGAAAAAATCGGCTTCCGAGATGCGATGACTGTCTCTCGACTTCTGGAGAGTCAGGAGCCAGAGGGGACGCTGCGCGGCAAGGTATTGATTGTTGATGAAGCGGGTATGGTTTCTGGCCGACAAATGCAAAGCTTGCTTCACCTCGGCGAAGAACAGGGAGCCAGAATTGTTTTCTCCGGTGATACGAGGCAAATTCCCAGCGTCGAGGCCTCGGATGCGTTGCGGATTTTGGAGCGGGAGTCTGAACTCCGGAGTGTTTCGCTAATGGAAGTACAGCGGCAGACAAACTCCCTCTATCGTGAAGCCATAAAGACCATGAGACATTCACCCGAGGAAGGGTTCGCGCAATTGGAAAAGCTCGGTGCCATTCGCGAGGTATCGATCTTTGACCGAGGCCAGATTGTGGCGACGTTGCAACGTGGATTTCGAGCCGAGGGACGGGATACCCTGGTCGTTGCCGGCACTCATGCCGAGATTTCCCAACTCACCGCTGCGATTCGCCAGGATCGGAAAGAACGCGGAGAACTGGGAGTCGGCCATTTGTTTGATCGATATGTCTCCCTCCAGTGGACGACAGCCCAGAAGCAGGAACTGTCCAACTACGAATCGGGGCAGGTTCTGCAGTTCCACAGGGACACGAAACTGGCAAAACGCCACGAGTCGCTGGAAGTTGTACGTGTTGCGCCGGACTCTCTGGTTGCTCGAAAAGAAACCGGAGAAGAGGTGAACCTCTCGCCAAAGCAAGCGCGGGCATTCTCCGTGTATGAGCGTCAGCCTATTGAAATTGCCACGGGCGACAGCCTGATGCTCACGGCAAACCGTCGAGGGTCGGAATTCAAGGCGACTAACGGAGAGCTGGTCAAAGTGAAGTCCCTGGATGGCAGCGCCATTCATCTCGAAGACGGAAGAACACTTCCCGCCAACTATCACGAATTCACCCACGGATATGCGGTGACCGCCCATAGAAGCCAGGGCAAAACGGTAGATACCGTCATCATCTCGGCAGACGCTATGAAACGAGAATTGTTCTACGTGGCGGCCAGCCGGGGTCGGAGCGAGATCGCTGTCGTCACCAGCGACCGCGAGCAGCTTCGTGAGTCTGTCGGTGTATCGACGATGCGGCAGTCTGCGATTGAACTGGCTCGAAAACAGCTATCCGCACACGATCCGGAAAAGGGCAATCGTGTTGACCCGATGACTGGGGTGAACCGGCACGCTGGCCAGCAGATCGGGGAGCAGCAATCTTCCCTTGCACTTCACACAGCGGAACCGGAAAAGACTCCCCGTGTCGGCGTCGACCGTGACCTCGGTGGCTCCGGTCTCGGTCTTGGACTTTGAGGTCTCGCGCAGGGCCGCACTTGCACATTCCCCACATAGCGGAGAAACGAGCCGGGGGTATGGCTTGTGTCAAGGCCGCGCTCTGTGCGCCGCGAAGCGGTCGTGAGCCTTGACGCGAGCCGCACCCCGGCTATGCTGTTCGACGTGGGGATCGCTTCTAGCGCTGCGGCACCTGTGTTCGAAATATTTTCGATATATTTTTCCTCCCGCAGGTTCCTTTTATACATAGAGGGGAAATCTCGCGCGGATCGCCGGAACCGAACTGCCAAAGAAATCGGCAGGTTGAGGCCGTCACTGTAATGTTCCCGTGGATTCCCCAAACGTACCTAAAAGCACTTCTAGGCGCTTTAGGCGCTTTATGCAGTTGTTGAGAGGTTTTCTCGAAGTCAAAAAGAACAAAAGATTCTTCGCAACGAAGCAACAAATGCGTCGTGTACGGTTTCTATACGAATATGTTCTCGTCCGCCCATGACGCGAGAACTAACGCCAGCCGAGTAGTGAAGGATTTCGAAGTCGATCGAATGGAGCCGAACACCAAAATCGGCTCTCGTACGAGTCTTTGATTCCAGCCACGTCTCGACTCTCAACTGCGGGGTCATATGAGCGAGATGCATGAAGCGACAGCAGGCAGCCAGCCTATCCCTCATTTCGAGAGATTCCTCGATTCACGCGAAGCAGCAGCGCTGCTTCAAATTCATCCGAAGACGCTTCAGCGTCTCGCTCGCAAAGGCGAGATACGCGCGATGCGAATCGGAAAATTATGGCGATTCCGCACATCGGATCTCGACGCCTGGGTCGACTTGCGGTTAAAGTTAGGCAGCTATCCGTACCGTCCCTAACCACGGAGGATCGTGATGAGACGGACGAGATTCCAGCAAGGCAGCCTGCAGGTTGTGGATCGTGCCGGCGGCAAGAAGGCTTGGGAGTACCGATGGTACGAACTCCAGGCGGACGGCAGCCGAAGGCGACGCAATCTGATGGTTGGATCGCTCGTACAATATCCGAACGAGACGACGGCTCAAAAAGCTGTCGCCGCACTTCGGGCAGACATCAACGCTGAGAATCCGCGCTCCAGCTTGACCCCGATCAGCGTTCAAACGCTCATCGAACACTATCGGGAAAAGGAACTGGGGCCGAACTGCAGCAAAACCAAGAAGACGCAGGTGACCTACGAGGGCTATTTCAACAAGTGGATTCTGCCTCGCTGGGGAACCTATCGCGTTAACGACGTCAAGGCAGTTGCTGTGGAGCAGTGGCTCCGTTCGCTGTCATATGCGAACGGAAGCAAAGCCAAAGCTCGGAACATCATGAGTGCCGTTTTCAATCACGCGGTCAGGTGGGAATGGCTTGATGTGAATCCCATACGCATGGTGCGCCAAAGCGCCAAGCGGACCAGGATGCCCATTGTGCTTTCCATCGAGCAGATTGCAGCACTGCTTCGCATCCTGAAGGAGCCTACGCGCACGATGGTATTCCTCGCCGTGTTCACGGGCCTTCGGGTTGGGGAGTTGTTAGGCCTCAAGTGGAAGGATATCGATTTTCAGAAGATGGAAGTCCATGTCATCCGCTCGATCGTGATGCAACACGTCGGGGACTGCAAAACCGAAGCCTCTCGCAAGCCGGTTCCACTCGATTTGCGATTGTCCAAGGTCCTGTGGAACTGGCGGCTGCATAGTCCGTACCCAACCGATGAGGACTGGGTATTCGCCAGTCCGCACAGCAAAGGCAAACTGCCGTACTGGCCAGGTTCGCTCTACAAGGCGCACCTGGAACCAGCAGCCAAGGAAATCGGAATCGTGGGCCATTTCGGTTGGCACACGTTCCGGCATACGTACGCGACGCTCCTCAAGGGGAACGGCGAGGACGTGAAGGTTGTTCAGGAGTTAATGCGGCACGCAAACATCTCGGTCACTCTGAACGTCTACGCGCAAGCAATCACGCAAACCAAGCGAGACGCACAGAGCCGAGTTGTGAGCTTGTTGCTCGACAAAAACGAAGAAAAACCAAGCACCGAGGCTTATCGGACTGTAACGGACCTACAAAATTCTGGAGGGGATTTGCAAGTGATTGATAAAGTTGGCGTCCCCGACGGGATTTGAACCCGTGTTACCGCCGTGAAAGGGCGATGTCCTAGGCCAGGCTAGACGACGGGGACGGTTGAGAACCGCGGTAGGCCTTTCGCCCGCAGACTCACTGCGCTAGCTTGTTTATCTTAGCAGGGCCAATTTTGCGGTGTCAAAAGCGATTGGGCCAAAGCGATTGGGCTATGGCTATCAA